>Ga0209097_10000449_pt1 | contig 42012 bp, 34 predicted proteins | sample AD_UKC052_MetaG_FD_184419 | JGI IMG/M metagenome (GOLD analysis project Ga0209097, IMG submission 184419) | Active sludge microbial communities of municipal wastewater-treating anaerobic digesters from USA - AD_UKC052_MetaG (SPAdes) (version 2) | ecosystem: Engineered > Bioreactor > Anaerobic >... | reverse complement strand
TATGCTCCATGATAAGCGTGAAGAATCTCTAAAAGCTGCTATTTTGGGTAATGCTCGAAATCAGTTATTTGTCGATAATGCTGATCCAGGAATAGCAGGATTTATCAGAAAAATTCCGGAGGCGATATCTACTGGACTTATTCGTCCGTTTATTGGTGAAGGAATTCAATCACCATTAATTCTAATTAGTTCTTTAGAAAATGTGTTGCTTTTGCTTTTACTTCTTGGTGCACTTATTTTCCCTGTTAAAGAATTAGGTAAAGATTCCTATATCTGGCTATTGATATCATATAGTTTATGTTTAGCCTTTATCATAGGATTTACCACACCTGTAACGGGTGGAATTGTTCGCTATAAAACTGCATTTTTACCAGCCTTGTTAGCAGCTTTGTCGTGCATGATAAATGAAGCTAAAATCCCAAGAATTGGATATTTTGAATCCTTTAAGAAGAGAACTCAATTGTGGTTATTTACTACCTAAAAAGAGACTTATTATTTTTCCGTTCAGCTTCTAAAATACGAATGGCTTGAATGGATGAATTCACTCCTAGTTTTTGCAGGATGTGCTTCCGATGTATCTTAACAGTTTGCTCACTTAATCCAAATATTTCTGAAATTTCTCTTGAGGATAATCCTTTTGCGACTTGAATCATTATTTCGATTTCACGACGTGATAAAACCGCTAATAAACCTTGTGGTTTGTTGGATTCAGTAATTTCTACTTGCTTATTATTAATCGTTAAATAGCCAATAACTTGATTGTTGATTGAATAATCAGGCAAACAAATAATCGTTCCTAAATCAATCCAATTTATTTTATCCTCATCCAGTATTAATTTATTCATCTGCATGCACCAGCTATATTTTCCATCGGCACATTTGATTCGATAATATAATTTAAATGAAATATTTTCTCGGTTTGAAGAAGACAACTTATTAATCATTGTCATAGCCTTTTTAATAATGAGCAATACGTTGTTATAATCGGCAGGATGAATGATGGATTCAAGTACCCGAATATTACTTTTTAATAATGTACTTTGATCAATACCTATAATTCCGGCTAGTGCTTCATTTACATAGAGATAATTAGATTTAGTATAGTCGATAATATAAACTCCAATATTTAACTCATTAAACAGTTCAAAATCAAGAACCGATTTTCGCATAAAGGCACTAATATCATTATTGATATTTAGTCGCTTTAGGATTCTAACTATTTTCTTTAAGGTCTTCAGTCCAAATGCTGAATCATTATCGGAGAAATTCTCCGATGCTCCATTATCATCAAATTGAAACATACCCCTACTATTTGTAGAGGCAATTTAAGTGGTATAAAATAATTCAGCCATCACCCAAAAGGAGTATAAAACCCCAAATTTGTGATGGCTGAAAAAAGTGAAATTATGTACCTATAATGACTTCAACTCGTTGGCTAGCGCGGTTAATACGCTTTTAGCATCTCCAAAGAGCATACTTGTTTTAGGATTATAAAACAATTGATTGTCGATACCTGCATAACCAGCACTCATAGAACGTTTATTTACTATAATATGAGTAGCATTTTCTACTTCTAGGATTGGCATACCGAAAATTGGACTTGAAGGATCGGTCTTAGCTGCTGGGTTTACAACATCGTTTGCTCCAACCACCAAAACAACATCAGTTGAAGCAAATTCGGGATTTACTTCTTCCATTTCGGCAAGCTTACCATAATCAACACTTGATTCAGCAAGAAGAACGTTCATGTGACCAGGCATACGACCAGCAACTGGATGAATAGCATATTTAACTTCAACACCACGAGATTCTAGGATGAGTTCAATCTCATGAATAACATGTTGAGCTTGAGCTACAGCTAAACCATATCCAGGTACGATGATTACTTTTTTCGAGTAATTCATCAAAACAGCTAAATCTGCAACTTGAATATCTTTTACTGTTCCACCTTCGGCCGAAGCCCCAACTCCTGCTGAACCTCCGCCAAAAGCTCCGAAAATAACGTTGCTCAAAGGACGATTCATGGCTTTACACATGATAACGGTAAGCAATGTTCCAGCAGAACCAACGAGAATACCACCTGTAAGCATGGCTTTATTTCCATAAAGGAATCCACCAAAGGCGGCAGCTAAACCGGTAAAAGAGTTTAACAAAGAAATAACCACTGGCATATCGGCACCACCAATAGGCACAACGAAAAGTACTCCGTATAGGAGCGACAATGCCAAAAGCAAGTACATAAATGCTGTTGTATTCAAATCACCATTTATCACCATCATCGCACCTAAACCTAATGTGATAATCATCAAGATTGTGTTGATGATATTATAGGAAGGAATTCGAATAGCTTTATTCATGGTACCATTCAGTTTCAAGAAAGCTATCATACTTCCTGAAAAAGAAACAGAACCAATGATCAATCCAGCTAAAACTGGAATTAATGCAGCTGTATCGTGAGATAAATGCGGATATTCAATGAGTGAGATTAATGCAGCACAAGCACCACCCATTCCATTAAATAATGAAACCAATTCGGGCATTTTGGTCATGGCTACTTTGCGGGCAGTTACCCAACCAGCAATAGTTCCAATTAAGATAGCCAAGGCAATTAATCCATAAATAATTCCGGGAACTTCTCCTTCATGCAAAAGAATGGTTCCAAGAATTGCAGTGGTCATACCTGCTGCACCAATCAGATTTCCTTTTCGGGCAGTTTTGGGATTTCCCATCATCTTCAATCCGATGACAAACGTCACGGATGCAATCAGATAGCAGATTTCGAGTAGTGATAAGTTCATGGTTCGGCCCTCTTATTTCTTTTTCTTAAACATTTCCAACATCCGGTCGGTCACCACAAATCCACCAACCACATTTAATGTTCCTAGCAAAACGGCTAGAAATCCTAATGCGAGTGATACATAATCATCGGAAGCCAAATTGAGCATTACGTAAATCGCACCCACAATCACCACCCCGTGAATCGCGTTGGCGCCCGACATGAGTGGAGTATGCAAAACAGTTGGTACATGACCAATTACTTCCACCCCAACGAAAATCGAAAGGATGATGAAGTAAATCATGTCAATATTTTCCTGAATAAAGGCAAGAATATTTTCCATAGAATGAATTTTAAAAGAATGCGAATAGCTGATTATTTAGCAACCGAAGGGTGAACAGCTTTCCCTTGGTGAACGATCAACGAACCTTTGGTGATTTCCTCCTCCATTTCCCAACGGAATGCATCTTTATCCGCCAGGTGATACAAGAAAGTACTGATGTTTTTAGCATACAGCTGACTTGCATTCAAAGGCAATAAAGATGGAAGATTCGATTCACCAATAAGTGTAACACCGTGTTTTACAACTGTTTGATTGAGTTCAGAGATTTCGCAGTTTCCTCCTTGTTCAACTGCCATATCCACAATGACAGATCCGGCTTTCATGGATTTCACCATAGCTTCGGTGATTAAGCGTGGAGCTTTTTTCCCTGGGATAAGTGCAGTTGTAATAACGATATCGGCTTCGGCAACGTGTTTACCAACCAACTCTTGTTGTTTCCGCAAAAAGTCTTCCGACACTTCTTTCACGTAACCACCTTCGGTCTTCATGGAATCATCACCTTTCAGTTCGATGAAATATCCACCCAAACTTTGGACTTGTTCTTTGGTTTCGGGACGAATGTCGCTTACTTCAACGATAGCACCTAAACGTTTTGCTGTCGCAATTGCTTGCAAGCCAGCAACACCAGCACCCATGATAACCACTTTTGCTGGCTTAACAGTTCCAGCAGCAGTCATTAACATAGGGAAGATTTTCCCTAGGGCGTTAGCAGCCATGAGCACCGTTTTGTAACCAGCTAAGTTACTTTGCGAGCTGAGAGCATCCATTTTCTGAGCACGAGAAATACGTGGAACGGCATCCATGGAGAATGCGCTAATTCCAGCACTTTCGAGGGCAGAAACAGTTTCTGGGGCAGTGGCGGCAAATAGGAAACTAATGAGGACAGCACCCTTTTTCATGCGGGCAATGTCATCGGAAGTTGGGGCGTTTACTGCCAGTACAACATCGGCTTCGGAAAAAACGGCTTGGCTATCCCCCATTCGGGCTCCAGCAGCTTCATATAATGAATCGGCTAAGTAAGACCGTTCACCGGCTCCTCGTTCCACAAGAACCGAAAAGCCTTTTCCGACAAGTTCTTTCACCACTTCGGGTGTTAATGCAACCCGATTTTCACGGGCTTTTTTCTCTTTAGGTACAGCAAGAATCACAGGCGTAGCATTTCCGACAAAAATAGAAGAAATGCAACAACAGCAACAAAATTTGAAATTATCCTTTAACAGTTTAGAACCATTATGGATAAAGGAGTTTATAGTCCGAACAAGCGGCAGATGTAGTAAAAGATTGCGCCCATGGCAGCCGAAATCGGAATAGTTATAATCCAAGCAACAAGTAATTTACCTGTTACTCCCCATTTCACCGCCGAAATTCTTTTGGTGATTCCTACACCGATAATTGAACCTGTAATAGTATGAGTTGTACTAACTGGGATACCTTTAATGACTTCATCTCCCATTTTCCATGGGAATTTGAGTCCTTCGGTGAAGAATAACGTAATGGCACCGGCTGTTTCGGCAGCAACTCCTTCGAATGGAGTTACTTTGGTAATCTTATTCCCCATTGTCTTCACGATTTTCCATCCACCACTCATCGTACCGAGAGAAATAGCGGCATAGCAAGACAAAGGAACCCAGTTAGGCATGTCTTTTAGGCTTTCAATATTCCCATTAGCAATAAGCGCTACTGAAATAATACCCATTACTTTTTGTGCATCGTTACCACCGTGACCGATACTGAATGCTGCAGAGGAAAAAAGCTGAAGTTTACGGAACCACTTATTGGATTTCGTATTGTTGAATGAGCTGAGAAACAAGGTAAAGACAGCCATCACCACTACAATGAATCCCAATAATATCCATTTGAAATTACTGCCATGAAAAACTACTTTCAGCCAATAAGGTTTGAAATCGGACTTCAGATTTGAATCGTCGAAACGTTCTTCAGGTTGAGTTGATGCGGTAATTCGGTGAGTCTCGGTAATTGTAACTGGGTGTTCCGATTTAGAAGCGGCTGCGAGAATGGAATTACTTAATTTTTCGTTCACTTCATTTTCTCCTTTTTTGGAAAGGTAAGAAGTACGTAAAACCCAAACTTGTCCAGAAGCATCTACTTGACCAAGACTATCTTTTCCAGCTTTGAGGACAGGAGTATGTTCTTTCCCGGCATCATCTTTAAAAGTAAATGTCTTTTTCAGTTCATCTTTTTTAATTGGAGCATCAAATTGCAGAACATAAGCCGATCCACCATTAAAATCTTTTTGGAATTCGAGTGCTCCCCAAACCAGATAGACAACACCGGCAATTATTGAGAGAGAGACTAGTTTCATCCAAATGCTTTTTCGGAATGAATTGAGAAACCAGATTGAAATCAGGTAAGCCATTAACATCCCGGCAATTGGGGCAATGAATATGAATATTACAGTAGCCCAAACAACACCCGAACGAACAGCATCAATACCGAAAGCGGCCATAAAAGCACCTGCAAAACCACCTATTAAGGTATGTGAAGAAGAAGACGGGATTCCGAGCCACCAGGTTAGTAGGTTCCAAGCGATAGCCGAGAGTAATCCGGCAAAAATCATGGGTAAAGGATGTAGCTCAGGCGAAGTGAATTGCTCATGTACCACTTTGGAAATGGTATTTGCAACACTGTGATCTTTAAATATGAAGAAGGCTACGAAATTGAAAAATGCGGCCCAAACAACAGCTTGAAACGGTGTTAGAACTTTTGTAGAAACAACCGTAGCAATTGAATTTGCTGCATCATGAAACCCATTGATATAGTCGAAAATTAGCGCTAGTGCAATAATTACGACTAGGAAAACCGGATAATCCATAACTCAAAAGCGATTAAGTGGTTTTCACCAAAATAGATTCAAGCGCATGTCCAACATCTTCGCATTTGTCGGTTGCAGTCTCTAATGCACTAAGAACTTCTTTCTCCTTAATCAACTTAATAGCATCTTTTTCTTCTGCGAACAAATGCGCTATCGCATTGTCGAAAATATCATCCGCTTGATTTTCTAAGAAATTGATACGAACAATGGCTTCTTTGATTTTAGCCGTTCCTTTTGTTCCTTTCAAATTGGATACAGCCAAATGAATATCTTCTGCCTGCTTAATAATCACTTCACTGAGTTTACGCATGGGCTCGGTGAATTCGGTAACTTTATATAAGTTGATACGAGAAGCCGAACCGTTGATGTAATCGGCAATATCATCAATACTTGAGGCTAAGAAGTGAATATCCTCGCGATCAAATGGAGTGATGAAGTTGGCAGATAACTCTAAAAAAATCTTGTGTGTGATTTCGTCACCCTTGTTTTCAAGTATACGAACATCTTCAATAATTGCTTGAATTTCTTCGGGCGATTTAGCACTGAATAGCTCATGGAAGCGTTTTGCTTGTACAACCAAATTAGCCGTATCCTCGGCAAACAGGTCAAAAAACAAATTGTTTTTCGGAACCATAAATGAAAAAAGGTTGTTCAGGCGCATCATTTCTAGAGTCTAATTTAGAATTGCCGCAAAAGAACTCCTACCATATTAATTCTACGCGTTCTCTGAATTAAGGGAATGTTAAGTTAATATTGCAAGAGGTGAGTCGGCCAATCTAATCCAATACATTTGCGCAAAATTTCCAGACGAGGAAAATTAACTATTTGTTAGCCAGTCATTAATAAGTTAATCCTGTGTTAAATCTACCTTTTTCAACCAAAAGCATCATTCGAGCAGTTTTTTTAACTCTATTCGTTTTGACTGTGAAACTTCATGCACAAAACCAATCCCCAGTAAGCAAATCTCCTACATTCAGCTTCAATAATGGATTGGGTTTCGTGAGTCCAGATAGCTCCTTCGGACTTTCTATTCGACTAAGAATACAAAATCGGATAGGTGCAACTTTAACAGAAATGTCGGATGGAACTTGGCAAGTAACTCAAAACGAGTTTCGCGTGAGACGTGCTCGTGTTCGTTTCGATGGTTTTGTATTTAATCCTAAATGGACTTATGCAATACAATTAAGTTTTAGCAGAGCAGATATGGATTGGGATGGTTCATCGGTTCCAAATGTTTTAAGAGATGCAATGATTTTTTATCGGCCAAGTAAAAATTGGATCATTGGATTTGGTCAAGGTAAATTGCCCGGAAATCGTCAACGGGTTATATCATCTGGAGAACAGCAATTTGTGGATCGATCAATAGTAAATGCAACTTTCACAATTGATCGTGATTTTGGTATAAACACTTCATACACGATTCCAATTGGCAAACCACAAATAATAGTAAGAGCAGCAATTACATCAGGTGAAGGACGAAATGAAGGCGTTGTTGCATATAATAAAGTTAACGCTGGTTTATGTTATACAGGACGGTTTGAGTTTCTTCCATTTGGGGCATTTGATAAACGAGGTGATTATTCCGAAGCCGATTTAGCCCGTGAAACGAAACCTAAATTGTCGCTTGCTGGAGGTTGGTCATATAATGAACAAACGGTAAGAACTGGCGGACAACTAGGAAGATCTCTTTTATCACCCTTGAATATGAACACCTTAATTACGGATGTTTTATTCAAATATCGCGGCTTGAGTATTTATGGAGAATATGTGAATAGGATGTCAACCACTTCTCCACTAACCTATTCGTATGATGGAAATGGAAAAATAATAGATACCAGATGGATATATCAAGGAGAAGGTATTTTGGGACAGGCTGGCTATCTTTTTAAAAATAATTACGAGATAGCTGCTCGATTTGCTCAAATAACGCCACAAAAAGAGATTAACAATTTAGAAGAAATCCGAAAAAACTATGCGATATGTTTTTCGAAATATTTAAAGGGACATCGCTTGAAATTACAATCCGATTTCACCTTAGAAGAACTTTACGATGGACAATCTAAAGCTCGAAATGGGCGAAATATTGCTTGGCGTTTTCAAATTGAAATGGGTTTATAAGTACTGATTATTCTCTGCTTAAGATGATATACTAGTTCCTACACTCCTATTATTCCAAGCATCCTCAATTTCTTATGAAAAGCTTAATTTTGATGTAATTAACTTGATACTTCACAACTGAAATAAGTGGATATTTGCACTCGATATGCAAACAGAATCATCTCTTGTTACTTTAGTTGTAGGCGCTAGCACTAATCCTGAACGATATGCTTATCGTGCCATAGAAAAACTTCGTGCTTATAATCATCCCGTTTTAGCTTTTGGTTTAAAAGAAGGACAAGTTGGAGATGTGACAATTAGCAAACAGCTTCCCAGTCAAACCGTAATTGATACCATTACTTTATATGTAGGACCAGATCGACAAGCTGATCTTATACAACCCCTACTCGATTTAAAGCCAAGGAGAATAATTTTCAATCCGGGGACAGAAAATCCATCATTTATTAAACAAGCAGAACAAGCTGGTGTTATTGCTGAAGTTGCTTGCACATTGGTGCTGCTATCATTAAATGAATACTAAATAAAGTTGATCTGTTGCCCATAATTATATGATATCAGTTTTGCGAAACATTATTGTCTTATTGCTTCTTCTTGTTTTTCCAAATTTAATTGAAGCCCAAACTAAGCACACCTTAAGTGGATATGTAAAAGATGCAGCTACAGGTGAATTTCTACCCGGTGCGAATGTTTACTTGAAAGAGATCATGCAAGGTACATCCACCAATAGTTATGGATTTTACTCCCTAACTGTTCCAAGTGGGAATTATACTTTGGGGGTTTCTTTTATGGGTTATACGGAGTATTCAGCACCTGTAAAACTTACTAGTGACCTACGTTTCAATGTTACGCTTCAACCTAAAGTAATTGAAACTAAAGTGGTCGAAATCACCGAAAAAAGAATCGAAAATAACATCAAGAGTACCGATATGGGACGGGTGGAATTGTCGATGGACAAAATGAAAAAGCTACCCGCGTTTTTTGGTGAAGTCGATTTAGTAAAAATAGTTCAATTGCTACCGGGCGTTAAAAATGCTGGAGAAGGAAATACAGGATTATATGTGCGTGGTGGTGGTCCCGATCAAAACTTGGTTTTACTGGATGAAGCGGTTGTATATAATGCTGCTCACTTACTTGGATTTTTTTCAGTATTTAATTCGGATGCAGTAAAAACGGTTGATCTTCATAAAGGCGGAATGCCTGCTCAATACGGAGGTCGTTTAGCATCGGTGTTGGATATTAGTATGAAGGAAGGAAATAGTCAAAAATATAAGGTAGATGGAGGAATTGGAGTGATTGCATCTAGGTTAACTGTTCAAGGTCCGATCAAAAAAGACACTGCTTCTTTTATTATTTCAGCTCGTAGAACATACATTGATGCAGTTACTAAACCATTCATTAAAAGCACCTCTCCTACCAAAGGCTCGGGATATTATTTTTATGATTTAAATACCAAAATTAATTATCGAATTAGTGATAAAGACCGCTTGTTTTTATCAGGTTATTTTGGACGAGATGTGTTTGAATTTAAAAGCACGAAGAGCAATTTCAACATTCGAATTCCATGGGGAAATGCCATGATTTCGTCCCGTTGGAATCACCTTTTTAGTAATAAGTTATTCTGCAATACTTCCTTGATATTTTCAGATTATCATTTCGAATCCAATATTTCTCAAACGGCTTTCAATATTAAGTTTGCCTCAGGTGTTCGTGATTATAATGCAAAGCTTGATTTTACTTGGTACCCTACCATTCGACACACGGTTAAATTTGGAGCGAATTATATTTTCCACCGATTTTCTCCCAATAATACCAGCGGTGATATTGCAGGAGAAGAATTAAATTTTGGCCCAAAGGTTTATGTGTTTGCCCATGAAGCAGCATTATATGCAGGTGATGATTTTGATATTACCGATAAGCTTCGTGTTCACGGAGGATTGAGAGCTTCTTGGTTTGCTCAGGTTGGTCCATACACACAATACATCAAAAACGAAAAAGATCAAAAAGTTGATTCCGTAAAATATGCAGCTGGCGATTTAATTAAACAGTATCCCAATGTGGAGCCTCGTTTAATGATGCGTTATACGGTAAATAAAAATGCATCCATTAAAGCATCCTTCACCCAGAATTATCAATACATTCATATTACTTCATTAGCCAATCAAAGTCTTCCTACCGATTTATGGTTTCCGAGTACAGCGCGTGTAAAACCTCAATTCGGAACTCAATATTCTTTAGGGTATTATCAAAATTTCAAAGAAAATACCTGGGAAACGTCAATCGAGACGTATTATAAAACAATGAAAAATCAAATCGAGTTTAAGGATGGAACTCTACCTTCGAGTGGTGTAGGCGACAATCTCGATAATTACCTGACTTTCGGTTCTGGTGAAGCATATGGAACTGAATTTTTTGTCAAAAAAGCACTTGGAAAAACGAGTGGTTGGGTTGGCTACACACTTTCATGGACGAAACGGACTTTCCCTGAATTAAATGATGGTAAAACCTATTTTGCACGTTACGATCGTCGACACGATTTATCGGTTGTAATAAGTCATGAATTAACATCCAAATGGATATTTAGTGCTGTTTTTGTTTATGCATCGGGTAACTTATTATGGTTGCCAACCAGTGTTTATTTCTTTGAAGGAAAACCAGTTGTGAATTACGGCGAACGTAACAATTACCGTATGCCTGCCTATCACCGATTGGATCTTTCAGCTACCTACACACCAGTCACTACAAAAAAAGTAAAATCGAGCTGGAACTTCTCTATTTACAATGTTTACAGCCGACTGAATCCTTATTTTATTTATGTTGAAACAACCGGTAGTCCACTAACAGGCGATTTAAAGAACTCGGCAAAGAAAGTTTCCTTGTTTCCAATAATACCAACAGTAACCTATAATTTCAGTTTCTGATGAAGTCCATGTATAGATTTTTAGTTGCTGTTTTGTTGGTGAGTTTTTTCACATCCTGTGAACGTGAAATAGAGATTGAACTTCCGAATGCTGAGAATTTATTGGTTGTAGAAGGAAGTATTGAAACAGGTCAAGCTCCTGTTGTTTTGGTAACTCGCAATAGAGGATTTTTTAAGGATTTCCCAACCGATTTGGAATCTTTTATTAATGAATTTGTTATTCAAGATGCGCTTGTTGTAGTAAGTGATGGAGCGGTTAACGATACGTTAATTTTCACCGTCAATATTCTCGCATACCCTTATGTGTATTACACAAGTACTAACATGGTAGGTGAAGTTGGAAAAACCTATTCACTAACTATTGTAGCAGACGGAAAAACAATTCGTTCCCATACTACAATTCCACCAGCAGTATCAATTGATTCAACTTGGTTTGGATTAAACCCATTTGATAGTTCAGAAGATAGTTTGGGAGTTGCATATCTTCAAATGCAAGATCCCGATTCGATGGGAAATGCCTATCGATTATTCGCAAAAAAATACAGTGAATTCTCCTTTAATCAAGTGGCGGGTTCGGAGTTTAACGATGATTATGTGAATGGACAAAAAGTAATCTTCTTTGCCGGACAAGGAGAAAAGCCTTTTGTTTCGTCTGATACATTTATCCCTAAGGAATATTTCTACAATTTGGGAGATACCGTGATTTTGAAATTCTGCTCCATTGGTGCCAAAGAGCTCAAATTCTTTTACACAATGGATGCCGCATTAAATTCGAATGGGAATCCTTTTGCTGCACCAACTCTTGTAAAATCAAATATTGAAGGAGGATTAGGTGTTTGGTGTGGATATTCTCCTGCTTTTGACACATTAATCGCCATCAAGTAATTGTATATTTGTAGCATGAATACACAAGAAAACGAACATGTAGAATGTCTGATCATAGGATCAGGACCCGCTGGATATACAGCAGCAATTTATGCCGCACGTGCCGATATGAAACCGGTTATGTATCAAGGTTTACAACCTGGCGGACAATTAACAATTACCACCGAGGTGGACAATTTCCCTGGTTATCCAAATGGAATTGATGGTACTAAAATGATGGAGGATTTGTTAGCTCAAGCACAACGTTTTGGAACAGACGTTCGCTTTGGATTAGCAACAAAAGTTGATTTCTCTGGTCCGGTTCATAAAGTTTGGGTCGATGAAACCAAATTAATCACGGCTGATACTGTGATTATTGCGACAGGTGCATCAGCTAAATGGTTGGGTTTAGAATCAGAAAATAAATACAATGGTTTTGGTGTTTCTGCTTGTGCAGTATGTGATGGATTCTTCTATCGCGGACAAGAAGTTGCAATCGTTGGAGGTGGCGATACTGCTGCAGAAGAAGCTACCTATCTAGCTAAATTGTGTAAAAAAGTAACGATGATAATTCGTCGGGATGAATTACGTGCTTCAAAAGCCATGCAACATCGCGTATTCAATACTCCAAACATTGAAGTACTATTCAATACCGAAACACTTGAAATTACTGGTGAGCAATCGGTAAGTGGAGCGCGTTTCAAGAATCGTGTAACAGGTGAAGTATTTACACGTGATATAACAGGTTTCTTTGTTGCAATTGGACACGAACCAAACTCTGGAATTTTTAAAGATTATTTAGATATGGATGAAAATGGCTATATCAAAACGATTCCGGGAAGTTCTCGTACAAATGTAGCTGGTGTTTTTGCATGTGGTGATGTGCAAGATCATATCTATCGTCAAGCTGTAACTGCTGCTGGTAGTGGTTGTATGGCTGCTTTAGATGCTGAACGCTATTTAGCCACAGTTGGTGTAGAAGCCTGATATTAACATACTTGTTCATAAAAAGCCATGTAGAATCTGCATGGCTTTTTTTATGTTTACAATTCTGAAGCTGCCTATAAGCTATCGGAAGATTATTAGAAACCACTTATTCATTTATACATAGGCGGTCGCATATTGCGACCACCTTCAATTTTAAATATGACTACAACCAATAGCTTAATTCATGTGCCCGATGAGGTTATCATGAGCAAAATCATCGTTATTAGAGATAAAAAGGTAATGCTTGATCGAGATATTGCAGAACTTTATGGAGTAAGCACCAAACGATTAAACGAACAAGTAAAACGAAATCCTAAAAGATTTCCGCCTGATTTCATGTTTCAAATCACCCAAGATGAAAAAGAAATCTTGATTCAACAATTTGAACATTTAAATGCGCTCAAATTCTCCTCTACTCTTCCTTTTGCCTTTACCGAACATGGTGCTGTTATGCTTTCCAGTGTACTTTCAAGTGAACAGGCAATTGAGATAAATATTCAAATTGTTCGGGTATACACACACATCCGTCAGTATTTAAGTGATACCACAGCTTTTCGTTTGGAAATTGAAAAAATCAAAAGCAAATTGGAAAATCAATCTAAAAACATCGAATTAGTTTTCCAATATCTAGATGAATTAATGGAGCTACAATCCAATGAAATTATTCGTCCAGCTATAGGTTTCCAACATAGTTTAGCACGATCATAATCACGAATATTAGTCGTGACAGAAATATTCCAGCCTAATTATGCAGTTTTAAATTCCGAATTAAAGTGGAAATGTAGCTTAGGAAAATCCTGAATGATGGTGTTTAACATCCAAGAAGATTCTGCTAAGAACACGTAATTCCCATCTTTATCTACAGCTAATTGATGACCACGAAAACGAGCGAATTTTTCAAATTCCTCTTTATCATCATAAGTTACCCAACAAGCTTTGTACACATTCAAATGCTGGAAATTACATGAAGCTCCGTATTCATGTTTGAGGCGATACTGAATTACTTCAAACTGAAGTTCACCAACAGTTCCGATTATTTTCCGGCTTCCATTATGTTGAACAAAAAGCTGCGCTACTCCTTCTTCGGTTAACTGCTGAACACCTTTATCTAACTGCTTCGATTTAAGCGGATCGGCATTGACAACTTCTTTGAAAATCTCCGGTGAGAAACTTGGAATTCCTCTGAATTGGAAATTTTCACCTTCAGTAAGTGTATCACCAATTTTGAAGTTTCCAGTATCGTATAATCCAATCACATCGCCCGGCCAAGCTTCATCAATAATGTTTTTCTCCTGAGCCATGAATGTTGCGGGAGAACTGAATTTATAGTCTTTATTAAGTCGAACGTGATGAAAGAATTTATTCCGTTCGAACTTCCCTGAACAAACACGTAAAAAGGCAATTCGGTCGCGGTGACGAGGATCAATATTCGCGTGAATCTTAAATACAAATCCACTAAATTTAGTTTCGTCTGGTGCTATAATTCGAGTATCTGCTTCGCGACTTCTGGGTGCTGGTGCTAAACGAATAAACGTATCGAGTAATTCACGTACACCAAAATTATTGATTGCCGACCCAAAGAAAACGGGAGCAATATGTCCTTCACGAAAGCGAATTGGATCAAATGGATCGTATACACCTTCAATCAATTCAATATCCTGACGAAGTTGATCTGCATCCTTCTTCCCTACTATTTCTTCTAGTAATGGATCATTTAAACTTTGAATAGTGAGAATATCTTCTTCAATCTTGGTTTTATTCGCGTTGAAGAGATTTAAACTACCATCGAAAATATTGTAAACACCTTTAAATGTTGCACCTATACTGATTGGCCAACTTAAAGGACGAACTTTAATGTTCAATTTTGCTTCAAGCTCATCCAAAAGATCAAAAGGATTTTGTCCTTCGCGATCCATTTTATTGATAAACACAATCACGGGAGTATCGCGCATACGGCACACTTCCATGAGTTTTTCGGTTTGTTCCTCTACCCCTTTCACACAGTCAACAACCAAAATAACGCTATCTACAGCAGTTAAAGTTCGGTAGGTATCTTCTGCAAAATCCTTGTGGCCGGGAGTATCCAACAAGTTGATGAGTACATCTTTGTACTTAAAATTCATCACCGAAGTAGCCACCGAAATACCACGTTGCTTCTCGATTTCCATGAAGTCGGATGCTGCAGTATTCTTAATCTTATTCGATTTAACCGCACCAGCCGTTTGAATAGCACCACCGAATAACAGTAATTTTTCGGTTAATGTAGTCTTCCCGGCATCGGGGTGAGAGATGATAGCAAATGTGCGGCGCTTGCCGATTTCTTCGGTAATTGTACTCATACAGGCGGCAAAAATAGCAAATCCTAGCGCCCTTATTTCATCTTTAATATTTTGATTTCAGTACGACGGTTCAATTGGCGTCCTTCGGGTGTATCATTACTAGCAATTGGCTGACGGAATGAACGTCCATAAGAACCTATGCGTTTAGATGCAATTCCATTTCTAACTAAGTATTCTTTAACTACTGCAGCACGTTGATCGCTCAGTTTTTGGTTATAATCCATTGTTCCAACATTATCGGTATGTCCCGAGATTTCGATAGCCATGGATGGATAACGCTTAAGTGTTGACAGCAATGTATTCAATGATTTATAAGAAGCCGGACGAAGCGTTGATTTGTTGAAATCGAAGAAAATATTGTTCAACACAATCTTTGCCCCTTTCTCGGCTTTCACCAAAGGAATATCATGAACAACTTCCAGTTTTTCCTTTGTTTCAGGAATATGAATTTGTGCGGTATAAGTCATATACCCATCTAGATTCACCACCATTGTATGAGTTGCACCATTGAATACCACACAATCGTATGAATCGGGCTTGTAATACATGATTACAGGTTGACCGCCATATTCATTTAATAGAATTTCAGCTTTAAGTGTTTGACCAGTTGATGCATCATAAATTCGCCCTTTCAGCACCGACATCAGTGAACGATCAAGACGATTTAGCTCGAATGATTGAACGATATCGTTACCATTAGAAGTTGCATCGAGCTTAAGATTTTGAGTCGACATGGAATAACCACTAGCCTTAACTTGAATGGTATATTCTTTACCTGGAGGAAGTGCTATTTTATATTCTCCATTTTTATCGCTGAAAGATGTTTTAACAACTTCCATAGTAGCTGCATCGAGAAACTCCACTTCTCCCTTTACAGGAATTCGGGAAGATTTATCTATTAGTAATCCTGACACAAACGTTTGTGGCGATTTACCTAAATCTATTTTTCGAGCAACAACCTGAGAACCTGCATCAAACGGAATTTCAAGCACTTCGGTGTAACTGTTGAATTTGTCGGATGAAACAGTTATTTCATACGTTTTACCTGCTGGAAGATTTGCAATCGTTTCCCCATTTTCGGTTTCACGTTCGGCTACAATTTGTCCGGTAGCAGCATCTTTAATCGTGATATGTGCCAACATGGGCTTATCACTACTTGAATCGCGAATGCTAAATTGAAGTGAGCTCAATAACTCAGCATCTTCCAAGAAATTCATGATGTAAATATCCTTGTCGCCATATCCTTCTTCCCGATAAGAAGAAAAATAAGCACGTTTCCCATCCTTCGACAAAACAAAAAACACATCATCTTCTGGTGAGTTAATTGGATAGCCTAAATTGATAGGAGCACTTAATTTTTCGTTTTCCCAAGTAGCTTTAAATACATCGAATCCACCCATTGAATTCAATCCTTTAGAAGAGAAATACAAGGTTTTTCCATCGGGATGAAAATACACTCCATCTTCATCGTAAGCCGAATTAATCAATCCACCTGCATTACGAATGTTATGCGCTTTACCATTTTCGTCAATATCAGCAATGTAAATATCCTTGCCTCCATATCCACTTGAATCGGTTTTCACGGAAATGAAAAACAGGTACTTACCATCAGCTGAATAGGTTGCGTGGTTTTCGTATCCTTTCGTATTGATTTCTTTCATTGCACGTGGCTCCGACCACATAATACCTTCCAATTTCGATTCGAAAATATCTCCTCCATTGCTGGTCCGGTAAATCAAAAGCTTTTTCCCATCAGCCGAAAGATTGATACTCGCCTCATGATCTTCTTTATTAATTGGCTCACCAATGTTTTTTGCTGGTGCCCAGTCTCCATCTATTTTGTATGTGATATAGATATCCTCGTAGTAAAGTGAGTCTTCTCCGTCCACCATTCCTCCTGTCGTATTCTCACGGCGAGACGTAAAAATTAATTTGTTTTCATCTTCCGAAATAACTGGAGCATAATCAGGAAATGCAGAGTTCACACCCGGTCCAAGATTATCAATACGAACACGAACAGGCTTTTTAACCAATTCAATTCCAGAACGACATTCTTCAATAGATTTATTAGCTTTCTCTTTTTTAGAAAAATCAGAGCCAGCACCTAAAGCCGCTATATAACCTTCATACACTCGAATTGCATTCTCAAAATCGAGATTGTATTGGTAGGCTTTTCCCAAAGAATAAAGAAAATCATTCCCCAAATTACTATTCAACGAACGCGCACGTTCTAAATAAGGCAATGCCTTCAAACGATCAATTTGTAAACTCAAATAGCATAACCCAATTTGTTGATTTAAGTCGGCATTATTGGGATTAAAATCCTGAGCAATTAAGTATTCCTTTAATGCTAGAGGAAAATAAATGGGGCCACGTAGAAAGTAGAAATCACCTTGCTTGTAGGCCTCATCTGCTAGTTTGAAATTAGCTTCTTGACCGGGAAAATTTTTTGCCCGAAACTCAACATTGCTGACCTGAGCCGACAATTGAACGGAAACACCTGCGATTAGCACAAATAAGAAAAATCGCAATACTCCGCTTAAACGAATGCGCATGGGTCGATTTTATAGGGTTTATTAGACGAAAATAATGTGTTAAAATCAACTTAACATGTTTTTTACGACTAAAATCGACTTGATTACCAACATGCAAATGTTGATGAGTAACACTCCCTATTTTAGCGCAAAGTCAAGCCAGTTGCGAACGATAGTAGGTCCTTGAGGTGTTAATATTGATTCGGGATGATATTGAACTCCCCAAATAGGTTTACTTTCATGAATAAATGAAAGTATTTCTCTCTGATTATCGCGAGCAGTTACGATCAACTCTTTAGGAAAATCATTATCACTTGCTGTCCAGGAATGATAACTACCCGCTTCAAATGTTTTTGGACAATCTCGATACATTGGAATGGATATTTCAACCTGAGCTTCACGAGCGATACCATGATACACCTGAGCTAATTGATTGAGTTTTCCACCGTATGCTTCAGCTATTGCCTGATGACCAAGACAAACGCCTAAAACAGGTTTTGTATTAATTGCAAGCTGAACCAGTTCCATCAAATGTCCCATTTCGTTTGGCAAACCTGGTCCGGGAGAAATAACAACAGCTTGAGAATTGGTAATATGTGCAGAATTCACCTCATCAACACGAAGCGTTAAAGGCTTCTCCCCATGAAGCATCTCAATTAGATGTACCAAATTATAGGTAAATGAATCGTAATTGTCGATCAAAAGTATCTGGCTATTCATGGGAAATTTTTACTCGCTTCCGGAAAGATATTTTTCTGCAATTTTACGCCATTGATGAGCACAATTAACCTGGGGACTTTTTTACGTTGTATTGTACTTATTGGAAGTATTCAAACTATCCAAGCACAGACTGGTTTAAATAAACCATTTCGTTCGGATATTTCATTCGACTATGGGTTTATTCGGTTTAAAGGTGATCTTGCTACGAGTCCTTATGGAATTGGAAATTACAGTATTGGCGGTTCATTCCATCAATCCTATAAAGCTTGGAAAGCTGATTTTCAAGTAGCTCAATCTTTAATTACTTGGAACGAACAAGCTAGCCTGAATAGAAATAATTTTCAAGCTAAATCGATGCGTTACGGGTTATTGCTTGGTCGATATTTGTTTAATCCTAACACGGAGAATTTCTGCAACCCATACTTACTTCTCGGTATTTCGTCCATTCAGTTTAATTCGTACACCGATTTAAAGGATGAAAACGGACTTGATTATTTTTATTGGAAAGATGGAACAATCCGAGATTTACCGGAGGCATCATTCAATCAAACAACTTCCAAAATCCTTAAACGTGATTATCAATATGAATCACCTTTAGCCATCAACCAACAAAGTATTTGTTTTCCTTTAGAATTGGGATTAAGAGCCAATGTTTCACCACGAATGGCTGTTCAATTTAGCTGGCAAAGTGTTTTCATACAATCCGATAATATCGATCGCAATACCGATAATCCAGGTTGGGATAATATTCACCAGATTACAGCTAGTGTCTGCGTTTCGCTTAATACAGTTCGTAAGGTTGAACCAAAGAAGTCAAATCATCCTGTTATTGATTATCAAGATGTGGATTATCAGGCTTTACTTTCGACGGATGAAGATGCAGATGGAGTTTTAGATGTAAATGATCGTTGCTATGGTACTCCCAAAGGTGCGCCTGTTGATGAATTTGGCTGCATGCAAGATGAAGATCAGGATGGGATTCCAGATTATAAGGATTTAGAGAAAACAACAGCTTCGGGGGCTTGGACAGATACTTTAGGTCGAACCTATTCGGATGCATGGTTACAAGAACATTATTCCGATTCTACCAGTTATTTTGTTCAAGTACTTCGAAAAATAAACCGAAATTCTCGCCCATATCCAGTTCGGAAATACATTCCTGAATCCAACATTCAGCGCTGGAATCAACTGTTAGAAGAACATCCCGAATGGCGTACTGTTAACTATGGAAAATCAAGCGAAATGCCTGAAGAGATTCGTGTTGTAGACGCTAATCACGATCAGTTTATCAGCCTGAAAGAATTAGAAAAAGCCGCCAACGATTTATTCGATGGTAAAAAAGGTATCACCCGAGAAATTCTCGAAAAAGCTATGATTTATGCGTTTGGTGATCAGTAGTATCAGTTTCATATTAGCTGCTCTGTCATCTTGGGCACAGCCTACGATTTCGCTAAATGGGCCTAAGCAAGCAAGGTTTGGACTACCGACTGTAATTAAAACTGAAATCGTTAGAAATTCAACAACTGGTCCTGTTCGATTAGTAACTGAATTGCCTCAGGGCTGGATTTTACGAAGTTCAGACAGCAATCTAGGGTTAATAAATCAAGAAGGAAATCTGGTTAAAACAGTATGGTTGAATTTGCCCTTACAGGATACCATTCGTCATTCCTTATTAGTTATTATTCCCGAAAATCATTCCGGAGACGCAGTTATTAAGGCTCATTTGGAATATTATTCAGGTGATAATATTCATCACATAGCATGTAGTCCGTTTGCTATCGAAGTAAGAAAATACTATTCTCGATATTAATAGGATCCGTTCCTTCTCCTTAGAAACCATTCCGTTCCTAATAAAATCAAAATCAGGAAGAAAATCCACTTGAGTTGAATCAATTCTTTCAAGCTAACCTGACTTCTAGAAATCGGCTTTACATCTTCTCTAGCCTGAATTCGCTCAGCAATCTTTACCAGATCACGCGGCAAAAACAACTCGCCCGAATTGCGAATTGCTAATGTTCTTAGTAAGGTATGATCGGCTGTAATAGAACTTAACTCAGCTAAAACAGGCTTTACGACAAATCGCCCAGCTGCTGTATAACTCTTACCCGCTAAAACCACCGAAGCTTCATACCGGTAATCACCCGGACGCATAATACCAGCATTCAACGAATAGGCTGTCGTTGTTTTACTCATGCTGTAAGCGTATTTGCGATTCTCCGAATCAAACACATTCACCAATACATCGGGCGTATTCACCAGCTCATAAGAAGCATTATACACTTCAGCTTCGAATGTAACTTGCTCATTTTCGTTAAAACTGTTTTTACTAACGATTCGGAAGTTTTTACGTTCGTTTCGTACACTCAGATATTGAACGATTTTAGAAATAAATTCATTAAATAAGTTCTGATCATCATGCTCCAAATAATCCTGCAATCTCCAGCGCCAAATACCTTCTCCCAATAAAATTCCTGTTTTCCGAGTTGCATCCGAAGAAAAAGCCAATAAAGGATAATCCGTTTCTACTGAGCCAATTTTTTGACGCAACATAACAGCTGCCGATGGTTGAACACGATAGTTCGCATACGGAACCTGCAAAGGCTCAAACGTGTTAAATGCTTTTCTTAAATCATCGCTAAGCGTAAATAATGCAAAGTCCTTATTTAAACGTGGCGATGCATCATTCATTGAACCTTTGCCACTCAGAAATTGAACGAGCGGTTGAACGGTATTTAATGCACCAGGCAAGGAAGAATTCCCAGCAATAAACCAAGCTGGAACATTCGAATTATCTAACTCCTGAACCACACGTTGAATCATGTTGGTCTTGCTCGGAAGTTGATGCAAAATAACCAAACTGTATGGTTTCACACTGGTGGTAAACTCCGAAGCTAACTTCACCTCTACTTCATAATTCCCGTTCGATTGCAAACTTTGACGAATCGCTGCAACATCTGGATGTGGTGCATCAGCAAGAATTAAGATCTTTTGCCGACTGTCGATTACTTCAATAAAAAACTCGCGAGTATTATTGGCTAAAGTAAATTCACCATCAACAGTACTCAAACTCACTTTATACCTCAAAACACCCGATTTATCAGCCTTAAGCTGAAATGGATAGGTTTGAATAAATGCTTGATTGCTAATTGAAATAGGTTGAGTTGCCAGCACTACTCCATCTCGCTCAATTTTCAATACCGAATTTTTTCCGGGTAACTTATTGGCATTCACCACTACTTCAACCGGAAACGTATTATCGAGATAAGCTAATTGATTGTGATTAATTCGGGCAATCATTAAATCGCGCTGCAGGGTTGTGTCACCCATGGCAATGGTGTAAATCGGCGCTTTAATTTCGTTAGGAATGTATAGCGGATTTGAACCTTGATTGTAAATACCATCGCTGGCAACAATCAAAGCCCCCACATTGCGATTCAAATACAGGGTATTGATTTCCTGCATGGCTTCCGACAGGTTCGTTTCCTTGCCCTGAAAATCCAAACGGAACGAATCGTTGAGCGTATTATCGAAACTGTATGACCTAAAATCGTAGGTCTCTTCTAGCTTTTCACGTAAATCCTCAATTAATCCAGGATATTCTTTTTTGTAGAAAGCCGAATCTTTCACCTGACGAATCGAACCGGTATTATCTTGCAACAGCACAATTACCGGACGTTCACTTTCCCGATTAATCAATTTAATCAGAGGAGAGAGCAACAAAAAAGCAATAATCGAAACGGCCAAGAAACGTAGTCCAAAAACCAATTTCTTCAGCCAAGGCTTGGCTTCTTTGAGTTCTTTGCCCTTGCGGTATAAAAGCCAGGAATACAGAAATCCCAGTATCAGGCAAAAAACCAGAAACCAGGCAGGATACTGAAAAACAAATTCGAGGCTCAAAAGAAAATCCGGTTAATTCAACTAAAACTAATTACGCTTAGGTGCGCATTCCTCCACAAACGTTCAAAACTTGTCCATTGACATACGCCGCCATATCCGAAGCTAAAAAAACTGTTGCGTTCGCCACATCTTCTGGTGTACCGCCACGTTTCATCGGAATCCCTTCTATCCATTTACCTTTCACATCATCGCTTAATTCGGCAGTCATTTCGGTTTCAATAAATCCGGGAGCAATGGCGTTGCTACGAATATTTCTTGAGCCTAATTCTTGAGCTACCGATTTGGTAAATCCTTCAATTCCAGCTTTCGAAGCAGCGTAGTTGGCTTGTCCAGCATTTCCACTTCCTCCTACAACCGAACTCATATTGACAAACGCCCCATAGCGATTCTTAAGCATGGGTTTGATAGCTGCTTTGGTTAGGTTAAAAACCGACTTCAAATTCGTATGAATCACGGCATCCCATTGTTCTTCACTCATACGCATGAGCAAACCATCCTTGGTAATTCCGGCATTATTTACCACAATGTGAAGCGTGCCAAATTCAGCCACTACATCATTCACCAAAGCTTCTGCAGCAGCATATTCGGCCGCATCCGAATGATAGCCTTTTGCTTTTACGCCAAGAGCTTTCAATTCTTCTTCGAGTTCTAAAGCTTTTTGAGCACTCGACATGTATGTAAATGCTACATTGGCGCCTTGTTCAGCAAATTTTAAAGCGATACCGCGACCAATTCCGCGGGTGGCACCAGTTATAATAGCCACTTTGTCTTGAAGTAATTTCATGCGTATACGTTCTGAGCCCCAAACCTACATGAATTCGGGCGCATAGCCAAGTTCCGACTTTCCAATTTTTCAGTAAAAAACAAACAATGTTTCGTGATTAAAATTTGGGCGGTCGAGCCGGCTATCCGCTACTAGTCCTCGCTGTAAGCCTTCGCATAAGCTTCGGCTTAGGCTCCGGGCTATCCGCTTCTATCCGTACCGCTCTGTGCTCAACTAAATCTAATCCGATAAACCTGAATAATTACTGCGAAGCAGCCTTTTGCAAACGCTTCCACTTCAGCCACTTACGATAATGAAACAACTTATAAAAAAACAGTTGTGTTCGGTTTCGTTTTTCAATCTGAAGATAAATGGGGTCTCTACCTTGTGGATATTTCCCTACAACATAATCTCCATCATCCCAACGGCTTTTATCTACAATAATTTCTATCGTTTTCATCTCCTCCACCATGCTAATGTGCTTCAAACCTTCTTCGTTTGCCATCACTGTTAGCGTAATAACGGAATCTCTAAAATCTCCTCGTTGAATGGTAAATCGACCCAAATTATCCGCAATTAAACCCTTAGCAATTCGTCCTTCCACATAAGAAATCACAGCTCCCGGCAGCACCTGTTGATTGTTTCCAATTGCTTGTCCGTGAAAATGGTCATCTTTAAACGAATACACTCCCATTCCTTCTTTCACCTGAATGGGTTTCACTTGCACGCAGGCTTCCTTTTTCTGATTCGGCTCTTGCTTTTGAGCGTGTATCGTTAATCCACTTAAGCCCATCAAACCGGCAAGCCATAGTCCTCGAGGTTGAATACTATTCCGATTTACATGAGTAGCTACAATCTTACGGTTCAACTGTTCTACTCGAAATCGTCCACAGGTTTCACCTGAAATAGTGCTGAAATAGCGAATCAACTCCTGATCGGTAAAGCCAGCAAAATCGGTTACATGTTTTGCGCAGCTCTTGCAATACTTACCGGCATCAACAGCTTGCATTTCGTCCCAAGTTTCCGAACAGGGAAGCGGTACATCTATAAGTAGCTTATTCGATTTCACGAGGCTTGTGTTTGAAAATCCGTTTCACCTTATACCAAACGCGTTTATGCCAAGGTGGTCTTATATAAATGATTTCACCAATGATGGTATTTTCTGCTAAATCCAATTGGAGTTGCAATGCAGATCCTTGTAATGCCACTAATTGTGAATAAACGAAATCGATTCGTTTCGTTTTATAACCCACATATGAAATAGTCAGTTCAATTTTTTCATCCGGTTTCAGATTAGCTGGAATCTGCAAAACAAATTCCCCATTCACATCCGTAACACATTTGACACTTTTCTGTTTGAATTCTATAAAAGCAAATGGCAATCGCTCACTGGTTCCCCGATCTTCTAGAAATCCTTTCACGTGTATAAAACCCGAGTCGGCTTCAACATGAATAGATAATTCAATGTCCTTGTTATGATCTGCCACTTGAACCATTTCTGATTCCATTTGAGCTTGAAGAGTCAAACTACTACCAGCGAGTGCTGCCCAAATCCACCAGCCTTTATAGTGATACTTTACTGGAGGAACTTCCAAAGGTTTATTCAGCTTCGAAATGGGAATTCGTCCACATATAGGTGTATGCCGATTCCGATCTAAATATTCGCTCAGTTGCTGATCCGTATAATGGGTAAAATCCATCACCGATTTTTCGCATTGATTACAAAACCTACCCGATTCTGTTAATTCCATCCCCGTCCAATCTTCCCGACATGGATTTGGTATCTTAATTTGAGCACCTGATGGAAGGTTCGTTTTCATAAATCGTAAACGAAACTAGCTGAAGTAAATCGCTATCCCAAAAACAAAAAAGGCCCTCCATCGCTGGAAAGCCTTTTTAAGTATTATGAATTAAGTATTATGTATTAAGACAAGTTCGTATACTTTGTACTTTCTACTTTGTACTTAATACTATTTTTTGCAGCAATCTTTCTTAGCAGTAGCTGCTTCAGCTCCAGGTTTGCAGCAATCTTTTTTATCTCCTGTTTTGCATTCTGCTTTCATTTCACCTTCTGGTGAACAGCAAGCTTTAGCTGATGCATCGTTCATTTGGTTGCAAACAGTTCCGTCGTTGTGAGCACATGTGTTTGTTGAATCGTTCCATGTACATGCTTTTCCAGTTGCAGCACAAACACCTGATTGCTTGCAATGAGCTTCCATCATCTCGTGATTACAAGTACCTGGCATACAAGCTTCATCAGTATTCGTTGTAGCAACTACAGCGATGTAAGGAGCAATAACCAAAGAAACGATACTCATCAATTTAATCAAGATATTCATCGATGGACCAGAAGTATCTTTGAATGGATCTCCAACAGTATCACCTGTTACAGATGCTTTATGTGGTTCTGATTTCTTGTAGAACATTTCGCCATTAATCATCACACCTTTTTCGAACGATTTTTTAGCGTTATCCCAAGCACCACCTGCGTTTGATTGGAAAATCCCCATCAATACACCTGATACTGTTACACCTGCTAATAAACCTCCTAATACTTCAGGTCCGAAAATAAATCCTACTACAACTGGAGTTACGATAGCAATTGCACCAGGCAACATCATTTCGCGAATAGAAGCTTTAGTCGAAATAGCCACACATTTCTCATACTCAGGTTTTGCTTTGTATTCCATGATACCTGGAATTTCGCGGAACTGGCGACGAACTTCCTGAACCATGTCCATAGCAGCTTTACCAACCGCTTGAATACACAATGCCGAGAAAATGAAAGGAATCATACCGCCGATAAACAAACCAGCTAATACAGGTGCTTTGTAAATATCGATAGCCGAAATACCTGCAATACCTACGAATGCAGCGAAAAGTGCTAATGAAGTTAAAGCAGCTGAAGCAATCGCGAAACCTTTACCAGTTGCAGCAGTTGTGTTACCAACAGCATCTAAATTATCGGTACGCTCACGAACTTCTGGAGGAAGTTGGCTCATCTCAGCAATACCGCCTGCATTATCCGCAATCGGACCGAATGCATCAATTGCCAATTGCATAGCAGTAGTTGCCATCATACCAGCAGCAGCGATAGCCACACCGTATAATCCAGCAAAATGGTAAGAAGCCATGATACCAGCAGCTAAAGTAATAATTGGAATTACCGTTGATTTCATCCCTACAGATAAACCACCAATAATGTTCGTTGCGTGACCTGTAGAAGATTGTTGAATGATGGAATTAACTGGAGCTTTACCCATTGCAGTGTAATACTCAGTAACAATACTCATGACAGCTCCTACAACAGTTCCAACAACGATTGCAAAAAATACGTTTATGTTAGAGAATTTATATCCACGTAAATCAAGCGTTTCTGGTAACATCCACATTACAATAAAGTAAGAAGCTACTACAGTTAATAACATCGAAGACCAGTTTCCTAGGTTCAATGCATTTTGCACGTTTGATTTCTCATCCTTAATGGTAACAAACCAAGTCCCGATAATAGAGAAGATAATTCCTAAACCGCAAATCAACATCGGTAATAGGATTGGTGACATTCCACCAAAATTATCAGTGCTAGCGTCAATTTCTTGACCTAATACCATGGTAGCCAAAATGGTTGCTACATAAGAACCGAATAAATCGGCACCCATACCAGCTACGTCACCTACGTTATCACCAACGTTATCGGCAATAGTTGCAGGGTTACGCACATCATCTTCTGGAATTCCAGCTTCTACCTTACCTACTAAGTCAGCTCCCACATCGGCAGCTTTAGTATAGATACCACCACCAACACGAGCAAATAATGCGATTGATTCAGCTCCTAATGAGAAACCAGTCAATACTTCGATAGCAGTTCTCATTTCATTGCTGTCGACACTAACAACATGGAACATTTTAAGGAATACGATGAACAATCCACCTAAACCTAGAACAGCTAAACCAGCAACACCTAAGCCCATAACAGTTCCACCAGTAAAGGAAACTTTCAAAGCTTGTTTTAAGCTAGTACGAGCAGCTTGTGTAGTACGAACGTTAGCTTTGGTAGCTACTTTCATTCCGATATATCCAGCTGTTGCTGAAAATACAGCTCCAATGACAAAGGCAATTGAAATGATCCAGCTAGAGTGAATCTCTTTACCATTAACTTCATGAACGGTTCCTGAATATGCTAAAAGGATAGCAACAAAAACGACGAAAAAGCTTAGTACTTTCCATTCAGCTTTCAGGAAAGCCATGGCACCGTCGGCAATGTAGCCAGCTAATTCTTGCATTTTGGCATCGCCAGCATCTTGCTTACTAACCCAAGCAGACTGAATTGCCATCCAGATTAAGCCAATCACGCCTAGAGCAGGAATGATGTAAATGAAGTTCTCCATATGAGATTTGAGATTTAACGTTTCTTAACAATAGAAATTGGGAGCGCAAAAATACAAGAATATTTGAGTGGAAAAACGTTCCGCTCAATCATCCTTGTTACGCGTTGATAATGAATGTATTCTACTTATTTAGCAGTATACATTACTTGCTTCACAGCAGCAATAATTTTGCTTGGATTCGGCAAAGCTGCGTCTATAAGTGTTGGAGCATAAGGCAGAGGAACATCCGCAGATGTCACACGAAGAATTGGAGCATCGAGGTAATCGAATGCATCTTTTTGAACTTTAAACGTTACTTCAGTTGCAATACTACCAAGTGGCCAAGCTTCTTCTACAATAACCAAACGGTTGGTTTTTTTAACCGATTCAATAACGGTATCATAATCGATTGGACGAATGGTGCGTAAGTCGATAATCTCACAAGAAACACCTTCTTTTTCTAGTTCATCAGCAGCTAGATAACAGGCTTTCATGATTTTACCAAAGGAAACTATTGTTACATCATTACCAGCACGTTTGATGTCGGCTTTTCCAATTTCAATCAGGTACTCACCTTCAGGAACTTCACCTTTATCGCCATACATCTGCTCACTTTCCATGAAAATAACTGGATCGTTATCGCGAATAGCACTTTTAAGTAAGCCTTTCGCATCAGCCGGATTCGAGGGAACAATAACTTTCAATCCTGGAGTATTAGCATACCAATTATCAAAAGCCTGACTATGTTGAGAACTTAACATTCCAGCAGAAGCAGTTGGACCGCGAAATACGATTGGAACAGTAAATTGTCCGCCCGACATCGACATCATTTTAGCAGCCGAGTTAATCACTTGGTCGATAGCAACAAGTGAGAAGTTAAACGTCATGAATTCGATAACGGGACGCAAGCCATTCATAGCTGCTCCTACACCAATTCCTGCAAAACCTAATTCCGCGATAGGAGTATCGATTACGCGTTTGGGACCGAATTCGGCAAGCATACCTTGACTAACTTTGTATGCACCATCGTATTCGGCTACTTCTTCACCCATTAAAAAGACACGTTCATCACGACGCATTTCTTCGCTAAGTGCTTCACGTAAAGCTTCCCGGAATTGTATTGTTCTCATAGTTTTGGTTTCAAACGGTGGCAAATCTAAGAAAGAAATACCTCAGACAAGTAAACACCCAATTTTTTTTAGTGGTTTGATGATATAAAACGACTTTTACCTTTCAAGTGTTAAAAATTATCGATATGCCAATTCGCAAGCTTATTTGGAAGTTTTTTTTCAATACATAAGTAGATAAATGTCAAAGTAAAAGGCATAACTTTTAAATTGCACATAACAATTCAACCATTTCTATGAAGAAAATTTACCTATTGGTTACTGCTGCATTTCTTTCTTTAGGTGTGTCAGCTCAATTACAAAACTATTCAGTTGGAGATACGGCTCCTAATTTCACGGCAACCGATACACACGGAAATACTCATGACTTATATACCTATACTTCACAAGGTAAATATGTACTGGTAGATTTCTATGCATACTGGTGCGGTCCATGTATGAACACTGCTCCAAAGTTGGATGCATTTTATAAAAAGTATGGATGTAATGCATTAAATGTTGTGGTGCTTGGGAATGAATCTGATCCTGCAGGAACATTAACAACTCTTGAATCATTCGATTCACAAGCAGGAATCAATGGTGATGATTCTTATCCAACTTGGATAGGTTCAGAAGGAGGAAGTGCTATTGGAAATACTTATGGTCCGGGAGCATACCCAACTATTGTACTTATTGGCCCTGACAACAAATTCATCAACATCGACATCTGGCCTATTTCAACAGTTGCTGATATTGAAGCCGTTTTCCCAACAGGTGTTTTAACTCCATCTAATTGTTCAGTTGGATTAGAAGACACACAACTTAATTTACTTGCAGTTTATCCTAATCCAAGTTCTGATGTTCTTAATTTGAAATTTGGATCTTCTTTAACAGAAACAATCACTGCTCAGATTTATACACTAACTGGACAGTTGGTTTCTACTCAAACGTTCAATCAAAATGGAGCACAACTTCAAACAATCGATATTCACTCACTTGCCAACGGTAATTATCTTATTCGCCTAAACGGAACGACTGTTAAATCAGGAAAAATGTTTAGCGTTCAACATTAAGGTAATCGAACTTGAATGAATAAGACTCGCAATTTGCGGGTCTTTTTTTTGCCCGATAGTATCAATGATACCTTGTAAAGGCTTACTTCGAAAGATTAAAAGGCTTAGTTTTTAATCCAGCATATAATTGCGAATGCGAAACTTTCAAATTGAATTCCTGGAGAAAGAATTTCTTCCAAACATCCACATGATTTTTACCCATGCGTGGATCTAAATTGAATTCCGAAGTAAATGTTAGAAGATCACAATCGGCCATGAAAACTGGAGCAGGACGTGATTTCTTATGTGGAACGACTAGAATGCGAATTTCATCCTCATATAAAAATGATTTTCGCTTTTTCATAAATAAACGCAATTGATTCTCCCCTACTTTCTTCGAAAGTATTTCTGATTTAAGTTTCTCTTTGTCGATTGTTAAAGAATAAAACTGACGCGTAATTTGATAATTAACTTTACCGATATAGACATCTGCATCCATTAATTGATCTAGAAAATTCGTCACCAATTTTTCAGCATTAAATGTGAGACGAACACCATCTTCCTTAGGCGCGTATACTTTCCAAAAGGCTTCACTATTCAATGTTCCCGATACACAAAGTGCAAAAACTTTATCCTTTGCTGGCAGATAATAATGTTGATCATCGATAATAAATTCACGCTCCAAAAAGAACTTTTCAAATGGATCAGTCCAGATAGATGGATTGACAAATGCAAAGCGATTAGATTTCAATACATCAATTAAACGATCTAATGTGATAAATCGATATATGCGTTTGTATTCAATAAAAAATTCTTCTCGAGAAATATCGATAAAATGGACAGCCATGAATTATTTTAAAACAATATAGACTTAATTAACTCACTTTTTTCCTAACTGGAATTTCCTTACCTGGTAATTCTTTAAACGAATTAACCACCTGTTTCATTAAAGCATTATGCTCATTTTTCTTAGTATACAATGTCCAAACAAGAACTTGATAGAAATGCTTTTTACCTTCAATAAAAGCGACATGAAAATAGGTTTCGACCTTTTCGGAAATGGTATGCATTTCTAAAATTTGGGCACTTAACCCATTAATAGTCGTGTCTTTTAACTCCGATTTTTTTTGCACATCGGTATTCATATCAAAACTATCATTAATCAAAGAAGCATATCCTTTTAAGTTCAAACCATATTTGAATTCGAGCATATTATCTTTAATTGCATCGAATGTCACTTCTTTTTCCTCGTCTAATACAATTACATAAAACTCTTTTACACCATTGAAATACTGTAAGGATGCATCATCATTTAATGTTTTTGTTTCTTCAGTAAATTCGGGAACCTCAAGCGAATATTGCTCACTTACACGAACTTCCTTAAGTTTTGTTTTAGAATTACAGGATGCACATAATATAAATCCTAATAAGACTAACTGAGTCGATTTAATTTTGGATAGTATCATGCATTAAATATCCAATTATCGAAATCAAATTCCAATTTATTCTTTGCAAATTCTAACTGAATCCATGATTTTGTTTTTGGAGCAAACTTGCAAAAGGTATAAACCCGAAGCCCAATGCGCGGTTTGAATCAATTTAGAAGGAGAATCAATCGTTCCACTTGCTATTAATTTTCCTTGCATGGAATAAATACGATATGAATTCAATAAAAACTCTTCTGGTACACTCAAGTTAAATGATTCTTGAAAAGGTTGCGGATATATTTTACATGAAAGTGGCTTTTGCAAAAGATCAAGTCCCGCCGAATTATTCGAGTATGCTCGCACATAGTCGACTTCCATAGTTGCAGGAAATTGTGTGGTCAGATCAGGATTTCCGGGCCAGTTTCCTCCTACTGCCACATTGAGTAGAAAGAAGAATGGCTTTTGAAATATCGATTCTGCATTTGTATAATCAGCATAACGATATCGATAGTATGGATGATTATCAATAGTGAAAATCAATTGCTCATCATCCCAATTAACTCCATACACGTGAAAAATTGTTGGATCAAATGGTGCTGAACTGCCTTTATAAGCATGATTTACCAAATTATCCCAATGAACAGTAGCATTTGTTATTAGTTCATTATTGACATGTTCCATTACATCAATTTCACCACATTGCGGCCAACCAACTGTTTCATAATTCGCTCCTAACATCCAGAATGCCGGCCATATTCCTTGTCCGCTTGGAACTTTAATTCTTGCTTCAATCTTGCCGTATTGCAACTCAACTAAATTATTCGAAACAATTCGAGCCGATGTATAATTGCTTCCTTGAAAAGCTACTTCACGAGCGGTAATGCTCAATATTCCGTTGATAACTGACAAATTATTGGAACTCGAAGTATAATACTGAAGTTCGTTATTCCCCCATCCTGAGTTACCAGTTTCAAACACCCAATGCAAGGTATTTAGTTCTGTTCCATCAAATTCATCCGACCAATTTAAATTCCAATTGGAAGTATCTGGTTCGATACATGGTTCACATAAACCCCAACATATCACCTCTAAAATCATATCCGAAGTAACCACCAACGCTCTATTACTAAATGTTCCAGCAGTGACTGTACAACCTGTTGCTGCGGATAAATTCTCTTGTCCTGCCCAATTATCAAAGGAGAACTTATACTCGTAAGTACCAGCTGCTAAGGAAACAGTTTTTTCCCAAATCCCATCGCTATTTACATCAGTCATTGGATTGCAGTTGCCACACCAATTATTGAATGTACCATTTAACTCAGGTGTTGAAAACCCATCTAAACCATTCATATTCAAACGAAAGGTTACATTAAAAGCTGATGCGTTCAGACTTATAAATACAGATAAAACAAGTAACAGTCGTGACATAAATTCGGAATGTGTGAATCCCGAAGGTACTAATTGTTCATGCTACAATAACTATGATGAATAATATTTATCTAGCGCCCCAAACTATCTTTCCGGATGTACAAGTCGAGTTCATTCGAACCTAGGTCATAGAGTTCGTAATTGGGCGGCACTAATTCAAGTGGCAAATCTTTTTTTTGAATATAATATTGATGGGTCGAATCGGCACTTGAAACACTAATACTGAAATAGCGCATTAAATATGCACGTAATGACCATTCATCATGCATTTTATAAGGAACAGAAATAGTAGTTCCCGGTTGAATAACAGCACCTAAAAGGTATATATCAGTTAATTTATTCTTGTCTCGCTTAAATTCACCTATTCGAGAAATAGTAAATACAATAGATCCGATTAATACAAGTAAAGAAACATTTCTCCATGCATTCAATCGAAAATTATTTTTCTGTAATTCCTGAATTAAAGTACTGATACGTGGTCCAACAAATAAGGAAATCGCAAGTGCAAAAAATGGTAAAACAGTATTAAGATAAAAGCCGCGTTGCTCTAACGTAACCATTAAGGGAATGGAGCCAGCTAATCCGATTCCAACTAACCAATAAACATGACGATTTACATCACTTAATTGATCATCTTGTTTTCTGAATTTCCGAGTTAATAAATGAATAATTAATACAATTAAAATACTTGGAATTAGCTCTAAAAATAATTTAACTAAAATATCATAGCGATGTGAAGTGGTATTCATTACCTGATTGAAAGTAGGCACATATCGATCTTGATAATATTTCACGTAACTAGTAGTAAATTCAGGTATTGTCAACCATAGCAAACCATAAATAACAACAGAAACAGAAAGAACTATAAGTGAATAACGAATGATTTTAATTAGAGAAATGTCTCGGTAAAAAATCCAATATAGTCCGCATGCAGCCAAAGGAAACATGCCTTGAACACCTTTGGTGAAGCCCGAAAGAAAAACAAATAAACCAGCTAATAATAAATTTAAAAGGATATTTTGTTTTAAGAACAGTGCTTTATACTGGTAATAAACCGACATAGTCGCGAATATCACCATAACCGTTTCTTCTACTTGATTTGTATAAGACCAAAAACAAACAGGAATAAGTGTCCAGATAACAACCGGAAACCAACTAACCTGAGCAATAGATTTGTTTTGGTTATAAATTAATTTCCAAAATTTATGAATATAAAAAGCAGTTACAGCAAAGCAGCATAAACAAAACAAACGTTCTACATACATACTGCTTCCTAGTACTTTGAAAAACAGTGCTAATAAGCCAAAGTATAATGGAGGCTGTTCATGATAAGAAGTTAAAAACGTTTGGCTGAAATATGGATCCCAAAAAGTACCTATTCCTTCGGCGAGATTTTTACTTACTGTTACATAAATCATCCCATCCATAAACATCCCATCCTGAATTAACTGAGAGACGATTACAAAAAAAATGATGGCAAATGTTAGCATCCAGAACGGGAAATTGCCCGAACGTTTTGACATGCCTAAAAATTTAATCTCCATTAAATTGATAGTTGATTAACTCATTTTATTGAGTTGACTAAGGGCAATTGCAACAACTACTGCAGGAACAATAAAAGAAAATAATGTCCATGCCCCTAGCGTATAAAGTAATAATTGATTCATGGCAACAAATGCGGTGTATAACAATGCAGCCCATTTTTTCATTTTCCATAAACCCAGCATACATATCAATCCAATTGTAGCTGCAAATGCTAAATAAAATGGATACCAAGTAGCTACGCTTTTGGCTAATTCGGAGAAAATTAAAGGTATTGTAATAGCAGCACCAAGAAATCCTAAAATGCAAATTACAGTTATGATAACTGGACGTTCTTGAGTATTAGCATTTTGTTCGGGCTGATCCAGGATATTATATTCTTCCATGTTTAAGCTATTATGATGAATGATTAAATAGCAAGTGTTATTGAATAACTAAACGCTTAACCTGCACATGTTCGCCCGATTGCAGTCGAATTAAATAAACACCTTTACTCAATTGATTTAAGTTTAAAAATGTTTGATTCGTTCCTTTTACAATTGTTGAAGTTTGAATTAATCGACCTTGTAAATCAATCAACTGAACAGCAACCGAAGTGTTTGATTTATTTACCTGAACACAAACTTGTGATGTAGCTGGATTTGGGAAAACACTGGCTTGCATATCCAAATCTTCGATTCCCGTAGGGTCAGATGCAGAATAAATACCAATATTATCGAGATATAAATTTGTTCCAGCACCATTAATTCCTCTAAAACGAACTATGATGGAATTTCCAGAAGCATATGGCAATAAATCTAATTTATAATAATCCCAATGGGAAGCACTGAATGGTCGGAAATTAGTCCAAACGGTATCCAATGTTTCTATTTCCTGTCCGCCACGATGAAATATAGATGTCCAGCTTTCTCCACAATTTGAAGAAATAGAAATATCTAAAGAATCACTCACCGATGTATTTCTTAAGCGATAAGCTAGATCGAAACGCAAAAACAAAGAATCAAGGCTAGCTGGTAGATTTACAACAGGTGTAATTAAATCATCAATTTGTTTGCGAGTTGGATAGTTGAAGAAGTTCATACGTGCAGAATAGCGGCTATCGGTTAATCCTGCTGTATGTGTTGTATCCCAAGTCTTAGAATTATCGTAATTTATTTTCAGCCAATTATTTGCCGACAAATCATTATTCTCAAAACTCTCTGCATAGGGAAGTTCTACATTCGGTTGAACATATACGTGTTTAACACGACTGTTATTATCTAAATCGCGCTCGATAAAATTACCTGTTGGAATAAACGTAGCAATGATTTCGTGATTACCGGTTGTTAATGTTGCTGGTGTTAAAGTGATATAGGTTTGAGCTCCTGGCATCAAAGTACCATTCCACATGGATGTTCCGCCACCTAAACCATCAATCGTCCAATTTATCATCCCGCCACTAATAATCTCAGTTCCTATATTTTTCAAAATTATTGTTGGCTGATAATTCTCTGAACACGCAAAACCTTCGCCTACAATATCAACAATTGCAATATCAAATCCTGAAGTATTAGGTAATACAGGCGTGTTTGTACTAGCTAAGAAATTATAGGCAGCTTCCAAATTGATCATTCCTCGACCATAAGTGTTATCTTCACCTAATGTTCCTAAGTCGGTTGCTGTTTGGTAAAGTGCATTCAACAAATCTCTTCCTGTTAGATATGGAAATGCTTCTTTCAATAATAATACAGCACCTGCCACGTGTGGACCAGCCATTGAAGTTCCTGAATACTCTGCATATTGATCCCATTGAACGCTCGAACGAACATCTACACCCGGAGCCGAAACTTCAGGTTTGATTTTCCAAGCATCAATAACATCACATGAAGTTGGTCCGCGACTAGAAAAACTAGCAATTGGAAGCGAACTCGTATTTGCATTTAAAGCCCCAACAGTAAATATGGATAGACTATCAAACGTTACATATTGTGGCAATCCTATCGTTCCAGCACCTGGTCCTTCATTTCCGGCAGAAAATTCTACTGCAATGCCTGCTGCGTCGAGTGATGTAAATAAATCAATCATGAAAGGAGCTGTACATAATCCTTCAAAAATAGAATCACCAACACCCCAAGAATTACAAATCACATCGGGTACATCATAGCTAGTTGCTACATCACCGTCAGGATTAATAGCAAATTCAAATGCTTCAAAAATGACCGTTACTGGTTTGATGTCTGCTGGATCTTCTACGATTGGATCAGAAGCCATGTATGTAGCATTGAAGGCAATTCCGATTGTATCGGCTGTAGCAGTATCTAATCCTAATATAGTTCCAGTAACGTGCGTTCCGTGTGCATCAGGTTTATCGGCTGGTGTTTCGGAATCGAAGCCTTTCCAACACATAGCCTGAGGATAGAAATTACCCCGATATTGACGACGAATGGCAGGATGCACAGGCCAAACTCCGGTATCACAGGTAAATAGTTTTCGACCTAATCCCGTATAACCCAAATTCCACATAAATGGAGCATGTATCGCTTCTAAACCAGCTTCGTGTCCGCCTACTGAACGCGATTGTGCTGGATGTTTTTCTACAATTGGAACTGGTGTGATGGAAAAACGATTATTCGATTCGATGTGCTCAATTTGAGGAAGAGCTGCTAATTGATAGATTAAATCGGGAGTTGCATCAACAACCATCATGTTTACAATGTGGAACTGACGGACGATTGCTTGCTGTGCAGCCTCAGCACCCAAATACGATTGAATAAAATCTATAACGGGTCGTTGTGATTGTTCTGCTCGATTTTCTAGGGATTGATTTAATGTCCGAACACGCTCATCCTGAGAACGTTGCTCTTGCTGAAAATCAATGCTCATTTGTCGCGTATCAACCCGATCACGCATGTAAATTTGAATACGTTGAACAGCTAGGTAATTTTGCTCAATCCTTTGAACAAGGAAAGGACTAATAGTAGATTGGGAATTAGCTTGAATGCCAAATACACAAGCCAGAAGAATCAAAACGTAACGAAAATTCATGCGGATAACTTTCCGCCAAGTTAAATAAAAGCAATCAAGCTTAACTATTCTGCTTCAAAAGTGTGCGTAAATCGTCGGTAAACGACATGGAGTTCAATCCTAGTGGCACTACGAAATCACCATCAACACGATCAATAATTTTAAAAGCTTTTGCTAATAAATCTTCTCCTTCTTCACTTAAAGCCAAGGTTTTAGAACGAGTATCCATTTTATTCTTCTTGCGACTTAACAGACCTTTTTTCTGTAACGTGCGAAGGATTTTAGATGTCATCATCTTGTCGATACGACAATGTTTGGCAAGATCTTGTTGTGAAACTATATTTTTTTGAGTTCCAATAAATTGAAGTGCAGCCAGTAATAGAAACTGTGCATGAGTAATACCAATAGTGTCTAAACCAGTTTTGAGTTTACGTTGCCAAAGCATCGAAACTTGCCACATTACAAAACCAGCGTTCTGCTCCGGATCGCCAAAAGGGTGACGTGCGGAAGAGGCTTTCACAGAAACCTCAGAAACTTTCTTAGACATACCAATTAGTATTAAAGTTGCAAGTATAAGCAAATTCGATTTCCTGCAAGTACTTAGGCGGAACAAAGAATGTAATATTCGCTACTTAACTAGAAAACAGCGGATTTCAATTCTTAAATTTTGACCGCATGTAGCCAACGAGGTAGTCCTTGCAAATCGGTATGAATTTCAATTTGTGTAAATCCAGCTTCTTCCCAACATGTCTTTACTTCTTGCGTGAAAGCAGAATGACTTTCTGCCAATAACATCCCTCCAGGTTTTAAAATGGAATTTCCCCAACGGGCAAGATTGCGATAGAAAAGCATTGCATCCGAATCAGGAACGAAAAGCGCCATTTCGGGTTCGTGTTCATGAACGTGTGCCGACATGCTGGCTCTTTCTGAATGAGGAATATAGGGTGGATTGGATAGGATGAAATCGAATGGAGCTATGTTTTCGGGAATAGCGCCTAATATATCAGCTTCAAAAAGATGAATGGGAAGTGCTAGTTTATCGGAATTTTCTTGAGCTATTTTCAAAGCTACTTTAGAAATATCACAGGCAAAGACTTCTGCTTTAGGAAGGTAATTTTTTACTGCAAGGGCAATGCAACCACTACCAGTACACGCATCAAGAATACGAGGAGCATCAATTGTTATTTGCTCTAGAAAACCATTGACTAATTCTTCCGTTTCGGGACGAGGAATTAAAACACCAGGCTTCACTCCTATTTCTAATCCACAAAACCAAGCAGAACCTAAGATATACTGAACAGGTTCTTGATTTCGTAATCGTTTCACGAAACGAGAATAAAGAAGCAAATCACTTTCATTCACACGGGTGTTAGGTTCAAGATGTAGTTGAATCATTGACCAGCCGTTGATCTCTGCTGCAGCCATTCGAAAGAGAGCCAGAATCTCGTTGGCTGTGTATATGTCTTTCAGTTGCGACTCGAAATACTGTTTGATTTGGGCAATGCTATTTCCCGGAATTTTCATGAAAAAAGTTAATAAAGTAGGTTGACAAAGGACAGAAAGATGTGGGAGATACACACTATTGAAATCATGTTTTTAGCTATTTTGGCAGCATGGAAATGTATATGCAGCGTGCTCTCGAGCTAGCAGCTCAGGGCTTAGGTAAAGTAGCACCCAATCCGCTAGTTGGTTGTGTGATTGTAAATCAAGATACTATCATAGGTGAAGGATTTCACCAACGTTTTGGGGGAATGCATGCCGAAGTAAATGCCATAAATTCGGTTGCTGATAAAAGTTTATTATCCGATTCTACATTATATGTGACGCTAGAACCTTGTAATCATCAGGGATTAACACCTCCATGTTGTGATATAATTTTAGAACATAAAATCCCACGTGTTGTAATTGCCACTTTGGATTCAAATCCGCTCGTATCAGGCAAAGGTGTAGAACGCTTACGTCAGGCTGGAGTGAATGTACAAGTTGGATTACTGGAAGAAAAAGCTCGTTGGCAGAATCGTCGTTTTTTCACGTTTCACGAACGATATCGCCCTTATATCATACTTAAATGGGCTGAAACTAAAGATGGTTTCATGGATATTCTTCGTGAGAATGGAGAAACTGGAAGCTTTGCTATTAGTGGGAAAGACGCGAAAATATTAGTTCATAAATGGCGTACCGAAGAAGCTTCTATTTTAGTTGGATCACGAACAGTTTTTATCGATAATCCTCAAATGACAGCTCGCCATTGGCCCGGAAAAGATCCGGTTCGTATTGTGATTGATGCCAATTTGAAAGTTCCACGCACGCATAAAATATTCGAAGATCGTGGTCGTACCATTGTTTTCAACCGCCTCGAAACGCGTCCAATTTTTAACATTGAGTATATCCAATTGAATTTTGCCGAGGAAATTCTTCCGCGAATCATGGATTATTTGCGGTACGAGAAACTCACATCAGTCATTGTAGAAGGTGGTGCAGCAACGCTAACCCGCTTTTTAGAATTGGGTTTATGGGATGAAATACGTCGATTCAGAGCACCGATGAATCTTGACAAAGGTTTGAAATCTCCTGTATTGGATTTGAAACCTTATGAATCCGTTACGATTGGAGAAGATCAGCTGGATTTTTTCTATCAGCAAATTCCTCCAGCTGGATTTAAATCAATTTCTGACAATCCGTTTGAAGCTAATTCCTGAATTATTTTCCAAGATTAGCGTATAAATTCCCGAAGGATAGGTTTCAATATCAACCTGATTATTCAAAACTTCCAACTTTTGAATTCTTCCTGTTACATCAATAATCGAACAGGATTGAATGTTGGTAGTTCCAATGTTTATTAAACCAGATGTTGGATTAGGAAACACGTGAAAGTCTTGATTTTGTTGTTCGTTCAGCGACAAAGCATCTGGAACAAAATTATACTTCAATACAAAACCATCTAAGCCATTTCCATTTCGAGGAATTAGGTTTGTATTTGCTGGAAATTCTGGATGAAGTGTATTACTCATTTGTCCAACTAGAAAAACATTCGTTCCCTCACCTATTAAGTCATATCCAGTTTGATCACCATTTCCGCCTTGTTGAAAGTACTGGATTAACGACCAATCACTAGCACATCGTAGTATATAGGAATTCGCAGAATCGCCAGATGAAATATTGAATGATGAATCACCTAATTCGATATCAACATCGCCCTTGTAACTGCCCGTGATTAATATAGAATTAGATTGCCCTTGAGTAATTCGATTGATAGTAGCTGTAAGTGTTTGACTTCCTTGCATTAATACAGCCGAAACAAGAACTGCCGAATTGGTATAACGTGCTAAAAATGGAGAAGCATTACTACCCGTTTTGGTTAATGTAGTTTGCGCTACACCTGGATCAACATCCATTGATGTGCTATTCATACTGCCTGCAATAACTATTTGATTGTCTTCGGTCATCATAACTGATGTACCTAAATCAAGTGAGCTTCCTCCTAATAAGAAGCCCCAGGATAAAGTCCCATCGTTCTGAGAATACTTCACCAAAAAAGCATCTACTGCAGCAGTCAGATTCGTAACACCTACGCCAGGATTAATATCAGCAGTTCCACCTAAAAGTCCAGTACAATACACATATCCATCTGCACTTAAGCACATATCACCAATGTAGTCAATGGCAGGTGTTTGTGAGCCAATAACATTCATCCAAACTAATTGCAAATCGCTGTAATATCTTCCCACAAAGCAATCACCCGAAAAGACATTAGATGTTTTAGAATAGCTACCTCCACCAAAATCAAAATCTACCGTGTTAGTGAATTGTCCAGCAATAAAAATGTCATCGAAGACATCAATTCTAATACTCCGAATATCAATGGTTCCTCCAGAAGTAATATTTCTAAAATCTAAAAGCTGTCCTGTTTCACCATCGTATTTAGCCAAATATCCATCCAAAGAACCAGAAGGATCAGAACCTATTATTTCGGTAGAATCGCTTGGATCGAGATCAATACTACCTTGAAATCGACCGCTAATCCAAATATCACCTTCTGAGTTACAAGCAATAGCAGAAACTAAATCTGTATTTGCACCTCCAATACCAATTTGCCATAACAACGTTCCTGTCGGAGAATATTTGTTTACAACAACATCTTGAAATCCATATGCAGGTAATGCTCCAAGGCTAGATTGGGTTGGTGCAGTATACGTTCCGGCTGCAAAAACATTGTGATCTGCATCCATAGCAATTCGGCTTAGATTATCGGCCGAAGCTCCTCCCATTGCATGTCCCCAAGTTAGTTGCTGTGCGTGAATACTCGTGCACAAACAGAATAACCCAGTAACAATTCCCCAGTTTTTCATACAGCAATTGTCAAGCGTTTGAATGAATAAAATAAATAGTCAAACTACCTGAAATTACGAATAATTCGGGAAAGTATCGAAAGACAATTGTTCATAAGTGCCCTTTAATGATTCAGACACTACTGAAATTAACTATCACAACTGATTAGTATCCAATAACTTGCTGTTCAATTTCAGCAGGAATCTCTCGATAATCGTATTGCTGAGATCGCAACTGTGGCTCAAAACCAGCCAAACGAATGGCTTCTTGAATACCAGCTGAAGTAAATCGATGTGGCGCACCAGCTGCGGAAACGACATTTTCTTCAATCATGATAGATCCAAAATCGTTGGCACCTGCATGTAAACACAATTGAGCCGTATTTTCTCCTACTGTTAACCAAGACGCCTGAATATTAATCACGTTTGGCAACATCATTCGGCTCAAAGCAATCATGCGTATGTATTCATCGGCAGTAACTTGATTGCGTACATTTTTAACTCTACGCAACAACGTTCCATCATCCATAAATGGCCATGGAATAAATGCTAAAAAGCCTTTTGCATTAGCAGGTTTTTCGCTTTGAACCTGACGAATCCAAGCAAGATGTTCAAATCGTTCTTCAACCGTTTCGATATGTCCAAACATCATCGTGGCCGAAGTGGTA
>Ga0209097_10000446_pt1 | contig 42178 bp, 21 predicted proteins | sample AD_UKC052_MetaG_FD_184419 | JGI IMG/M metagenome (GOLD analysis project Ga0209097, IMG submission 184419) | Active sludge microbial communities of municipal wastewater-treating anaerobic digesters from USA - AD_UKC052_MetaG (SPAdes) (version 2) | ecosystem: Engineered > Bioreactor > Anaerobic >... | reverse complement strand
GGTCAACAGGGCCTGCTGGGTGGCCACGGGGTCCAGGGCACGGCGCATCACGGCGTCCGTCACGTAGCGCGCGTAGGGCTTGGCGATGGCGCTCTTCAGGCTCATTCGAAGACGATGTAGCGCTGCGGGTCCACCGGGTCACCCTTCAACCACAGCTCGAAATGGAGGTGCGGCCCGGTGGTGAGCTCTCCGCTGTTACCTACAATGGCCACGGCCTCCCCAGCACGTACCTTATCACCCACCTTCCGGAGAAGCACACTGTTGTGCTTGTAGATGCTCACCAGATCGTTCCGATGTTGGATGTGCAGCACATGCCCGGCATCGGTGGTCCAGCTCGCTTCGATCACCGTTCCTTCCAAGCAGGCCTTCACCGCCGCATCGGCCTTGGCCACGATGTCCATACCGAAATGCCCTTGGGCACGGTCGAACGTGGTGGTGACGATACCTCGAAGGGGTGGGAACAGCACCAGCCCGGCCAGGTCACGTGGACCACTGCCATTGGCGCCTTCCACCAGGTCATAGGCTTGCTCGCGGGCCATACGGGCGCGCAATGCACTGTCGGCATCACCGGGCACCAGGTCCTCCGGTCCGGGAGTCGCAACCAGCGGGGCGAACAGATTGGCACTGTCCGCGTGCAACTCCCCCCGCAACACGCGTTGTAGGTTCATCAGGTAGGCATCCTGTTCCCTCACCCGTAGCTCCAAGGAATCGGCCAGGACCGTGCTCCGATAAGCATTGCGCTTGGTCTCCTGGTCGGAATAACCGGGAATGTAGCGCTTGAGCGGTGTGAACACGATCAAGGCGGTCACGAACAGGCCGTGTAGCGTGAAGGCCACCAGCGTGAGTAACAAGACGTTCAACCGAGTGAGCCGGATACTGAACCGTTCTTCGAACGTACGGTCGTTGATCAGGAGCAAGCGGTACTTGTTCTTGAGCTTGCCCAATAGCCGCCTGGCCCGGGGACGGGGCCGGGCGACGGGTCTCGGGTCCTTCGCGGATTCGGCCATCACGCACAAAGGTGGCTATCCCGATCGGATCGGCCGATGGCAATTCGGAAAAGCGGCCGAGCATAGAGCCCAATGAAATAACTTCGCCCGTTCGTAGTTAAGGCATCCGGAACCATGCGTCCCCGCTCCCTTCACCATGCCGCCTCATGGGCGCTCCTGCTGGCCGTGCTGTTCGGCACCGGTTGCAGTAAACAGAAGGATGCCTTCCTGAACCGCACCTACCACCGTCTGACCTCCAGGGACAACGGCTGGTTCAACGCGAACGAGAAGCTCAAGGAGGTTGTCCGGGGTATGGAGGATGCCCACGTGGACAACTACGACGAGGTACTGCCCTTGTTCATCTATGGCACGGAGGATCAGGCCCGCAATGCCACGCCCGACCTGGAGAAGTGCATCGACAAGTGCTCGCTCGTGATCGAGCGGCACAGCATGGACATCGAAGGCAAGGAACGTAACAAGTGGATCGATGATGCCTGGTTCGTCATCGCGAAGAGCCAGTTCTACAAAGGGAATTTCTACGAAGCCGAGCGCGGGTTCACCTACATCAGCAGGAGGTTCAAGGATGGCGACCGCCGATTGCAGGCGCTGGAGTGGCAAGCTCGGACAGCGATCCAACTGGAACAGTTCGCCAAGGCCCAGAGCGCGTTGGACCTGGTGAAGGACGAAAAGAAGCTGCCCAAGGACTTCGACCATGCCTCACAAAGCGCCGTGCAAGCCGACATGGAGCTGAAGCGCGGCAAGGTGGACGACGCGATCATCCATCTTGAACGTGCGGTCGACCTGACGAAGGACCGTCGCTCCCGTGTGCGTTGGGCCTTCATCCTTGCCCAGCTTTACCAGGTCAAGGGCTTCGAAGAGAAGGCGATCGCTCAATTCGGCAAGGTGGTTCGCATGAACCCACCCTACGAGATGGCCTTCCACGCACAGATCATGCAGGCATTGGCCTTCAATAAGGGCGATAGCAAGACCCTGCGTCAGAAGCTGAACCGCATGCTTCGTGACGACAAGCATATCGACCACTTCGACATGATCCACTATGCCTTGGCGGACCTGGACCTGAAGGAGCGGAAGAAGGAGGACGCCATTGCCCACCTGCTGACCAGCGCCAAGGTGAGCACCACCGATACGAAACAGAAAGCCAAGACCTTCTTGAAGTTGGCCGATATCCAGTTCGACGACCGGATCTATGCACTGGCCCAGAAATACTACGATAGCACGGCCACACTTCTGAATGAAGAGCACCTGCGCTTCGAGGAAGTGACAACACGGGCGCGGGTGTTGGGCGATCTGGTGGAGCAACTGGGGATCATCGCCCGGGAGGATAGCCTACAGGCGCTGGCGCAGTTGGATGAAGGCGAACTGGAGAAGAAGATCAACAGCATCATCCGCGACCGGGAGCGTGAGGAAGAGGAGAAGAAGAGGCTTGAGGAGGAGGCCCGCGCGTTGGGTGACGCTGCCCCAGGAGGACCGGTGACCCCCACCCCACCAGCTGCCGGAGGACGTGGTAACTGGTACTTCTATGACCCCCAACAGATCGGTCGTGGTCTTGCCCAGTTCCGGAAACGATGGGGCAACCGCCCGTTGGAGGATAACTGGCGCCGCAAGGACAAGAGCGGCAGCGCATTGGCCGAAGGGTTCGATGAAGAAGGGGAAGAGGGAGAGGAAGGCGAGGAAGGAGGGAAGGAGGACAAGGAGGCCGAATGGAAGGACCCTGCTTTCTACATGAAAGACCTGCCCCGTGATGAGGCCGATGTGCTGGCAAGCAATGCGCGGGTGTGCGAAGCGCTCTACGTGAGCGGGATGATCTACAAGGAACAGCTGAAGGACGTGGACAATGCCACCGAGAGCTTCGAGGTGCTCAACAACCGGTTCGAAGAATGTCGCTATACCCCCGAGAGCTATTATCAGCTATACCGCATCTACTTGGAAAAGGAGCAAGGTGGATGGTTCTCCTTGGAAGGGATCGGCTCACAGACCTATGCCGACATCATCCTCGAACGGTGGCCCGATTCGGAGTTCGCCCGATTGGTGCGTGACCCCAACATCCTACAAGCCGATGAACAACGCAAGCGGGAGGAAGAGGAGGCTTATCGCGGCATCTATCAGCAGTTCCGTCAGTACAGCTATATCCCCGTGGTGAATGCCTGCGATGTGGTGCTGCGCGAGGAACCCCGCAACCACTTCAGACCCAAGTACCACATCCTGAAGGCCATGGCCTTGGGTGGTTTAAGGGATATGGGCAATTACCGGAGCACCCTGAACGAGCTGAGATCGACCTACCCGGGCACTGATGAGGCAAAGGCGGCCGACGAGATGCTTGCCGCACTGGACAAGGCGGCTGGTGGAACGGTCCCACCTCGGGCGGAAGGCAGTTCGGCCTCCTACACCATGGGCAACGGTCCCCACTTCTATGTGGTGGTGGTACCCAACAAGGATAACGACCTCAACACCATCAAAGCAGCGATCGCCGATTTCGGACGGGCCTATCTGCCCTCAGAGACCTTCCAGATCACCAACAACTTCCTGGACGCCGAACACCAACTGGTGCTGGTGGACCGGTTGGCTGACAAGGCCGCAGCGCTCAATTACCACATGCTCTTCACGGGCAACACCGATGTGCTCTCCGACCTGAACTCCAAGGGCTTCTCCTCCTTCGTCATCACCCCGGAGAATTACACCGCCCTTTTCCGCACCAAGGACCTGATCGGGTATCAAGCCTTCTTTGCCGAGAAGTACCTAGAGGCTCAATAGGATAAGTCGTTGCAGGGGCTATCTTTGTCCGGCACGTTCGTACCACCTAGCTCATTGGGACCATGTTCCGAAGCGAAAAATCCGCCCCTGCTGCCATGAATAAGTCCGCAGAGACCGTCAACCCAGGAAAGATCAACAGTATCATGGAGGGCACCTCCTTGGTAGGCGAGATCCAAAGCGACAGTAACCTCCGCGTGGATGGTCGTGTGAAGGGTACGATCAATGTTCGCGGCCGATTGATCGTGGGACAAAGTGGCGTGATCGAAGGAGAGGTGACCTGTCAGAGTAGCGACATCGAAGGAACTGTTCTGGGCCGTGTGAACTGCCAGGACCTGTTGAGCCTCAAGGCGACCGCCAAGCTTCAAGGCGACATCAACACGAAGAAGCTCGCTATCGAACCAGGAGCCGTGTTCACCGGGAACTGTAGCATGGGCGGTGGTGTGTTGAAGGAAATGGACCCCGTGCGCTTACGCACGGAAGGTGCCCGCACCGAGCAGCCTGCACAGGCCGTTCGCTGATACCGACCTCGTCCCCATGGAGCGATCGGCCTCCCGTTGGTCCTTCGTCCTGCCCGTCATCCTCTTTGGTGTGGTCTGCTTTGTGGCACTTTGGGCCACCCTTGCCGCCTTGCACATCACCATGCTCGCGCTGCATCAGGCGGTGGTCCTATATTTCACGGTACTCACTCTCCTTCTTCACGGCTGGGTGCATGCAGCGGCCAGTGCGGATAGTAGGATGATGGTGCGCCGGTTCATGGCCTCCATGGTCGTGAAGATGATGGTCTCACTCCTCGTACTCATGGTGTTGTTGCTCACGCGTCCGAAGGACCAGGTGCTCACCCTCGCCCTCGTCTTCATGGGCTGTTATTTGGCGTTCCTGGTCTTCAGCACCGTCACCAGTTTGCGGCTGATCCGACGATGGACCGCTCCATGACCACCCCGGAGAAAGGCCGCAAGGGACGCCTTGACCCAAGTACCTATATGCGACTCTCGGGCATGGGATTGACCATGATGGCCGTGGTGCTCGCATTCACCTTTACGGGACATTGGTTGGATGGTTTACTAGGATGGCGCTTCCCGCTATTCACCATCCTTCTGGCACTGGTGGGCATCGCTGGGGCCATCATCCATCTCATCCGGGAAACCGGGCGCAAATAGCACGATGGGTTTTCGCGTTCCGAACAGAGTTCTACCTTTGCGCCCGCAATGCGGGGGGTAGCACTCCGCAAAACCGTGATGAAACCCTTGATCCGCGCCACTTCCCTTCTGTTCAGCGTTCTGTTCGCAGGGGTGTCTTTCGCGCAACATGAAGGGCACGATCACGCAGCCAGCGACACGACCCATGTCCACGAGGTGGTGATACCGACGGCTGATGTCCACGATGGGCATCCCAATGAAGCCACCGGCGAAGCGCATGACGCGCATGGTGTGGCGAAGTTCAACCCTGGTGAGATGATCATGGGCCACGTGGGGGATGAGCACGGCTGGCACCTGTGGGGCCACACCAGCCTCCCACTCCCGATCCTGGTCTACAACACCCAACGCGGCTTCAGCGCCTTCAGCAGTGCGCACTTCGACCACGGGCACAAGACCCACGGTGGTTACATGCTGCATGAGGGGAAGTTGGTTGCCACGGACGCCGCGGACGGGACCGATGCGCACCACGCGTCCGAGAACGAGGCATTGACCAAGGCCACCTGGGACCTGAGCATCACCAAGAACGTACTGGCCATGCTGGTGAGCGTCGTATTGATGCTCCTGATCTTCCTGAGCGTGGCCGCAGCGTACAGGAAGCGCGGGACCAGCGCGCCCAAGGGGCTTCAGAGCTTCATCGAGCCGATCATCCTGTTCGTGCGCGACGATGTGGCAAAAGCGAACATCGGCCCGAAGTATGAACGGTTCATGCCCTTCTTGTTGACGGTGTTCTTCTTCATCCTGATCAACAATCTGATGGGCTTGATCCCCATCTTCCCCTTCGGCGCCAACGTGAGCGGTAGCATCTCGGTGACCTTCACCTTGGCGGCCATCACCTTCGTTCTCACGCTCATCAACGGTAACCGTCACTACTGGGGACACATCCTGGCCATGCCGGGTGTTCCCAAGCCGGTGCTGCTCATCCTTACACCGGTGGAGATCCTCGGTGTGTTCCTGCGCCCTGCGATCCTGATGATCCGATTGTTCGCGAACATCACCGCCGGGCACATCATCGTGTTGAGCTTCTTCTCCTTGATCTTCATATTCGGCGAGATCAACGCTGGCCTGGGTTGGGGTGTGAGCATCTTCAGCCTGGTCTTCACCATCTTCATGAGCATGATGGAACTTCTGGTGGCGTTCATCCAGGCCTTCGTGTTCACCTTCCTCTCTGCCATGTACCTGGGTTCCGCTATCGAGGAGCCCCATCATCACTAAGTAAAACACGCAAACCCAAACCCGTCCCCCATGTTCCTTTCGATCCTCCTGCAAGCCGCCGCCGAGAACGCACACTTCGGTTTCGCCGCCATCGGCGCTGGTATCGCTGCCCTCGCTGCCGGTATCGGCATCGGTCGTATCGGTGGTGATGCCATGCAGGCCATCGCCCGTCAGCCCGAGGCTACCAACGACATCCGCGCCAACATGATCCTGGCCGCCGCTCTGGTGGAAGGTGCAGCCATGTTCGGTATCGTTGTGGGCCTGCTGGCCATGGTGCTCTGAGCACCTGCCGGTCGTAAACCCTGACCCCAAGTCATGCTTATCCAATTCTCCTTCGGCCTCATCTTCTGGATGACCGTATCGTTCCTGGCGGTACTGTTCATCCTCAAGAAGTTCGCTTGGAAACCGATCCTCGGTGTCCTGAGCGAGCGCGAACGCACCATCGAGGACGCTTTGAGCGAGGCCAAGAAGGCTCGTGAAGAGATCGCTGCGATGAACGCCCGCAATGAGGACCTCATGCGCCAGGCCCGTGAAGAACGCGAAGTGCTGCTGAAGGAGGCCCGCGATATCCGTGATAAGGAGATCGGCGAAGCTAAGGCCAAGGCCAAGGCCGAGGCTGAAGCGCTACTGAGCCGCGCCCGGGTGGACATCCAGAACGAAAAGAACGCCGCCATCACCGAGATGAAGAACCAGGTGGCCGAGCTGAGCATCCTGGTGGCCGAGCAGGTCCTACGGGAGAAGCTCGCCGACAATGCCGCACAGCAATCGCTGGTGGACAAGGTGATGAACGAGGCCGAACTGCGCAAGTCATGATCGTAGCACCGGTCGCCTACCGCTATGCGCGCTCCTTGATGGAGCTTGCCCAGGAGAAGGGTGTGCTCGCCGGTGTGCATGAGGACATGCGCTTGGTGGGAAGCACCTGCGCGGCCAACCGTGAACTGGTGGTGCTGCTCAACAGCCCGGTGGTGAAGGCCGACAAGAAGGACCGCATCCTGGAACAGGTGTTCGCCGGCAAGGTGGGACAACTCACCGCGACGTTCATGGGCATCCTGGTGCGCAAGGGCCGCGAACGTCTGTTGCCCGATGTGGCCCATGCGTTCAGCGAGCTCTACAAGATCAGCAAGAACATCGTCGTTGCCCACGTTTCCAGCGCCGTTCCTTTGAGCGCCGGTGCCCGCGCGAAAGTGCTGGCCATCGCTGAGAAACAGCACCCGGGCAAGTCCATCGAATTGGTGGAGAAAGTGGACCCCGCCCTGATCGGCGGTGTGACGATCCGGATCGGCGATGAGCTGTACGATGGCACTGTGAGCCGTCGTCTGGCCGACCTGCGCCGCGAATTCTCCAAGAACCCGTACATCCCCGCGATCTAACGACTTCCCGACATGGCTGAAGTGAACCCCGCCGAAGTAACGGCGATCCTCAAACAAGAACTCGCCGGTTTCCGAAGTGAAGCCGAACTCGAAGAGGTTGGTACCGTGCTCCAGGTGGGTGACGGTATCGCCCGCATCTATGGTTTGAACAGCGTGCAAAGTGGTGAGCTCGTGGAGTTCACCAGCGGCCTGCGCGGCATCGTACTGAACCTGGAGGAGGATAACGTCGGTGTGGTGTTGCTCGGTCCCTCCGTGGGGATCAAAGAGGGCGATACGGTGAAGCGCACCAAACGCATCGCCAGCATCAAGACCGGTGAAGGCATCGTGGGGCGTGTGGTGAACACCTTGGGTGAACCCATCGACGGCAAAGGCCCCATCGGCGGTGAACTGTTCGAAATGCCCTTGGAGCGCAAGGCCCCGGGCGTGATCTACCGCGAACCGGTGAAGGAGCCGCTCCAGACCGGTATCAAGGCAGTGGACGCCATGATCCCCATCGGTCGTGGCCAGCGCGAATTGATCATCGGTGACCGCCAGACCGGAAAGAGCACGGTGGCCATCGACACCATCATCAACCAGCGCGAATTCTATGAAGCCGGCCAGCCGGTGTATTGCATCTACGTGGCCATCGGCCAGAAGGGATCCACCGTGGCGGGCACGGTGAAGACCTTGGAGGAGAACGGTGCCATGGCCTACACCACGGTGGTGGCCGCGAACGCCAGCGATCCCGCCCCCATGCAGTTCTACGCTCCCTTCACCGGAGCGGCCATTGGTGAGTACTTCCGTGATACGGGTCGTCCGGCCCTGATCGTGTACGATGATCTTTCCAAGCAGGCCGTGGCCTACCGTGAGGTATCGCTGCTGTTGCGCCGTCCGCCCGGACGTGAGGCCTACCCCGGTGACGTGTTCTACCTGCACAGCCGTCTGCTGGAGCGCGCCGCCAAGGTGACCGCCGATCAGACCGTGGCCAGCCAGATGAACGACCTTCCCGAGAGCCTCAAAGGCAAGGTGAAGGGCGGTGGATCATTGACCGCTCTGCCGATCATCGAGACGCAGGCCGGTGACGTCTCCGCCTACATCCCGACGAACGTGATCTCCATCACGGACGGTCAGATCTTCCTGGAGAGCAACCTGTTCCTGAGCGGTGTACGTCCTGCCATCAACGTGGGTATCAGCGTGAGCCGCGTGGGTGGTAACGCACAGATCAAGTCCATGAAGAAGGTGGCCGGTACCCTGAAGCTCGACCAAGCGCAATACCGCGAACTGGAGGCCTTCAGCAAGTTCGGTTCCGACCTGGACGCCGCCACCAAACAGGTGTTGGACAAGGGTGCGCGCAACGTGGAGATCCTGAAGCAGGGCCAGAACAGCCCGATGCGCGTGGAGGAGCAGATCGCCATCATCTACTGCGGCACCAAGGGTCTGCTGAGCAAGATCCCTGTGCAGAACGTGAAGCAGTTCGAGGCTGAGTTCATCACCATGCTGCGCAACAAGCACAGCGATGTGCTGGCCGCCTTGAAGAAGGGTGATTACAACGACCAGATCACCGGCACGCTGGAGAAAGTGGCGGCGGACCTGGTGAAGAGCCTGGATAATTAATAGTGGAACACGTGTAGCGTCGACCCCCTGGGTCGGCGTACACGCCGCAGCAGCAGCACCCGCACAACGCTGATAAGCACGCACGAATGGGCAGCCTGAAGGAGGTACGGAACCGGATCGTCTCGGTCAACAGCACCAAGCAGATCACTGCGGCCATGAAGATGGTGAGCGCGGCCAAACTGCGCCGTGCCCAGGATGCCATCGTGCGCATGCGTCCGTATGCCGAGAAGTTGCAGCAGATCCTGAGCAACGTCAGTGCGTCCTTGGATAGCAATGAAGGCAAGTTCAGCCAGCAGCGTGAGGTGAAGAAGGTCCTGCTCGTGCCGATCGTAAGTAACCGGGGTTTGGCCGGTGCGTTCAATACACAGGTGTTCCGACTGATGCGGAAGGCCCTATCGGAAGCCAGCACCCAAGGCGTGGAAGTGAGCATCCTGCCCATCGGGAAAAAGGCCATGGACATGTACCGCAGGAGCGGCAAGCTGGACGAGAGCCTTCCCACGGACCTCGCTGGACTGTATGAGGGCCTCAACTTCGACAAAGTGGCTCCCGTTGCGGAACTCATCATGAGCGCTTTCGTCGAGGGTCGATATGACCGCGTGGTCCTGTTCTACAACAAGTTCAAGAACGCTGCGGTCCAGATCACCACGGAGGAGCAATACCTGCCGATCCCGCCAGCCGCTGAGAAGGTGAAGGGTGAGGCTACCAAGGGCGAGCACATCATGGAGCCCGATCGCGCCACCATCGTGGAACAGATCATCCCCAAGAGCCTGAAGATCCAGCTCTACAAGGCACTGCTTGACAGTAACGCTGCCGAGCACGGTGCCCGCATGACCGCCATGCACAAGGCCACGGACAATGCCGACTCCCTCATCAAGGAGCTGAAGCTGTCCTACAACAAGGCCCGCCAGGCCGCCATCACCGGGGAGATCCTGGAGATCGTGGGCGGTGCTGAGGCATTGAAGGGCTAGACCCGCTTTCCTAGCGATCATGTGGCGAATAGGCCACGACCGCAACTGCGGCAAGAACGTCCCGTACAACGGTCCACCTCAACGACCGATGATATGTGGAGATCGACCTTGCTTTGCTGTTGCATCTCGGTGAATACGCTCGCACAAACCGGTCCCGGCGGGGTAGGAAATAGCACCACCAATTTCTTATGGCTCTCAGCCGAGCATGATGTCACGGTTCCTTCCGTGGGGGTCTCCCGCTGGGGCGACCGATCGGGTAACGGGAATCACGCCCTTCAAGCCACCGCCAACCGCCAGCCCCTGCTGACCCCGGGGTCCTTCAATGGTTACCCGGCGATCACCTTCGACAACGACCCGGCAGCGGCGGACCTGCTCACCATAGCGGACAATGCCACGTTGGAAGGCATGAACGGACTCACCGGCTTCGCTGTGTTCGACCTGGCAGCAGGCACCGCATTGGCCGCACCACGCGGCATCCTCTCCAAACGGGTCGATCCGGGCGCCGCTCAGAACGCATACGCTTGGTTCCTCTGGCAGAGCGGTAGCAATCTGGCCCAACACCTTGACATCGTCGGTACCGGCAACCGGATCAGTAGCCCGGGCTCGCATGCGATCAACACCGTGTACATCAACAGCTTCACGTATCACGGGGCAACTCCCACCAATTCCCAGGACCAAGTGCTCCTCACCGGGAACACTGCCGTGGCCAACGGCGCGGAGACCAGTACCAGCATTCCCAACTACACGTCCAACTTGCACATCGGACAACTTTACGGCCATACCGGTGCTGCGGGCAATACCACCCGGTTCAATGGCAGGATCGCGGAGATCATCCTGTTCAATACCACGCTTACCAGCGTGCCCCGCACGATCATCCATAACTACCTGGCCGCCAAGTACGGACGCACCTTGGCTAGCCTGGACCTTTACATACAGGATGAAGAGTTGAACGGCAACTTCGACCACGATGTGGCCGGTATCGGAAGAGCCAGTGCCACGGACCTTCACGATGACGCCCAAGGAACCGGCCTACTGAGGATCAATAACCCGAGTGACCTGAACAACAACGAATACCTGGTCTGGGGACACGATAACGGTATCCTTGGCGCTTGGGGAGTTGGCGACCGTCCCAGTGGTGTGGAAGGCAGGTGGGACCGCACGTGGCGCATCAATGAGGTGAACGCCAGCGGCACAGCGGTCAATGTGGGTGCCGTGGACATGACCTTCGACTTGAGCACGTTCGGGCCAGTGACGGCCAGTCACCTGCGCTTGCTGGTGGACAGCGACAATGATGGGAACTTCGCAGATGAGACCCCTTTGAGTGGTGCGACCGACCTGGGTAGTGGCCGATACCGATTCTCCGGGGTCACCGCCTTGACCAATGGTGTGCGCTTCACCCTGGGTACCACCGATCTTTCGGCCACGCCCCTGCCGGTCGAACTGGTGGTGTTCAACGCCGAAGCGCTTGCCGGTTCCGTGCATCTGAACTGGACCACGGCCAGCGAACAGGACAACGCGTACTTCACGGTGGAACGCAGTACCGATCTGACGACCTGGGAAGGCACTATCGAAGTACCCGGTGCCGGGACCAGTCATCAACCCCTATCGTACGCCGCGATCGATCGGACGCCCCATCCGGGAACGAACTATTACCGCTTGAGGCAGACGGACCACAACGGCACCACCTCCCTCAGTGACCTGCGCGCCGTGGATACCGGACATGCCGTTGAGCCCGGTTGGACCATACAGCCGATGCCCTTCGCACACGAGGCGCAGGTCATCAGTGGCAGCGGCCCCCTCTTGGAGATCGCGGTGCATACGCTATCCGGCCAACGGGTGGCACTGCCCGTGCGCATCCTGGATGGGCTCGCCTTGCTGGATACCGATGCCCTTCTCAGGGGGACCTATCTGTTGAGCGTGACCACATCGGCAGGGAGAAGCACCCGCCGCGTGGTCAAGGAATGAACGCGGCTACCCCAAGGTTGCGACCGAACGGCCATTGTCTTCGACGAAACGGCATTCACTGTCGACGACCGGAACCAAAACGATCGGTCCACGTACAACGGTCCACTCACAAACGAATGGACCATGAACAGAACACTACTCGTCTTGCTTGCTGCCCCACTAATGGGCCATTTACACGCTCAGGCCGACCTGGTCGGTTTGTCGCGTGCCACCTCGACGCAGCGTTCGGCTGAACGGATCAAGGACGAACCTGTCCTGCTGGACAGCGGGCTTCCGGTATTGGAACTTGTTTCCTTCGAAGCGGCATCCAAGGACCACAGTACTGTAGAAATACAGTTCGCGACGGTGTCCGAGCGGGCCGAGGAGTTCTTCCACGTGGAGCGTTCCGGGGACCTGATCCACTGGGATGTGGTGGCGCAAGTGGAAGGCTCCGGTCACACGGACAGCTACACGCCCTATTCCGTGACGGACGAGGCTCCGATCAATGGGGTCTCCTACTACCGGTTGTTGGCCAAGAGCAACAGTGCATGGGAGGAGATCTCCGACCAGTTCTCCATCCGCCACGAGGGCCTTCAGGACCTCTCCATCCATAGCGATCCCCGACCCGGACGCTTCTCGGTGTTGGCCAATGGCACCCTGAGCGAAGTGACCATCACCAACAACCGCGGTCAGTTCATGACCATGGAGTTGAACATGGACGGCGATCGTGTGAACGTGAACGCTGAACTGCTCGAGAACGGGACCTATTACTTCCAAGCGATGGTGGATGGTGTCCCGGTGATGCGCCCCATTGTGATCAACAACGGCAACGTGATGGGCGGATAGCCTTCATCACCGCTGCGATCCTTCCTCGTCCGACCAAAGGGCCGTCCTGCACAGGACGGCCCTTGTTCGTTCCTTGTATACCATGGAACAAGAACAGGATCATTCCATCATGTGGACGTGTGATCGACCCAAGGAACTCGACCCTGTGATCTTGTCAATATGGCCCGCTTCGCTCAACGTAGGATCGCCATCGCGCGAGACTTCGATCATGCTGTGCGTTCGCATCGATGTGACCTAGGATGTCTTCGCGGTCGCTGTCAGAATAGGTGCGACACCTTTCAATGGCCTTCCTGAACGGGATGACCAAGGCCCTGGATCCCCCTTCAAGCGGGAATACAGGGCCGTGTTGGATCGCCGGAGCATATGATCGCTCCTTCACGCCGTTCAGAATGTGCTGCTCTGGAGGCGACGTTCGCGGCCCGAGTGGGTTCCGTAGTAGCTGATGGAGAATTCGAAGGCCCCGTTGCTGTTGGTGTAGCTCTTCAGCGTCGAGGTATTGATGTCGTAGCTGAAGCGGTACACCGCACTCTTGTGCTTCAAGCCCATTTGCGCTACGACCGCATCATCCAGTCGATAGGAGGCACCGCCGATCACGCTGTACATCGATCCTCCGATGTTGAACTCGGCGAGCATCCCCGCATGGATCAACTGATCATTTCCCTGACGCATGTAAACGCCTTGCGGGATCAGGATCAGCGGATCGATGACCTTGACGCGCACACCCCCGTTCACCATGTAGCGAATGTGCAACTCGCTGACCTCCGTGCGCAGGATCGATTCATCCGGCGTGGTGACGTGGAAGAGGGCGAAGTTGCCGAAGGGGTTCACCCGCTTGTTGGGGTTGATGGAGCGATAGGCCACTCCGCCGGAGATGTCGGGCATGAAGCGCGCACCACGTTGCAGGAACTCGCCCGACGGCAGGTCGCTGTTGAAGTAACCATCGTCGTACTGCGCGTCCCAGACCAACTGCTGGTCGTTCACCTTCTTGTAGATCAATCCCAAGGCCACGCCGGTGGACAGGGTGTACTTCGCCTTCGGATCGGCCACGTTGTACGACGCCGTAAGGCCGAACTGGAAGGTGTTCATGATGCCCGCCATGTTGTAGTTGTACAGGTAGCTTCCGAATCCGAAGCGGTGCTGCACGCTCACATCATAGGCGAAGGCCGTGGTGAGGAAGCTGGTGGACAGGCTGCTCCACTGACTGCGGACATTGCTGCTCATGCGGAAATCGGCGTTCTCATACATACCTGTGAGCGCAGGGTTCAGTACCAGTGATGCCGCATCGTACTGCGATAGTTGGCCGTCCTGGGCGTGGATCCGGCCAGCACCAACAAGGGCGATCAGGGACAGAAGGAGGTTGTTCGTCGTTCTCATGGTCCTCATTTGCTTAACGTACCAGTGTCACTTTACCCGAACGATCGTGTAGGATCCCATCCACCGTCGTGGCGATCACCGAGTAGACATAGACCCCGTTGATCGCGTGTTTGCCTTCGTGCGTGCCATCCCAGCCGAAGGTGGGGTCCGTGGTCTCGAAGATGAGCTCACCCCAACCGTTGTAGATCTTCAGATCGATGGTCACGAACGGTCCTCCGCGCACGAAGAAGGCATCGTTCACACCATCGCCGTTCGGACTGAAGGCGTTCGGCAACTTGGGTGGCAGGATGTCCTTCACCGCGATGCTGATGAGCAAGGAGTCCTGGTCGCTGCATCCGGCACTGTTGGTCACCGTCTGCACAATGATGTATTGACCCTCCTCGGTGTACACATGCGTAGGTTCCGCCACGATCGCGCCGCTGCCATCACCAAAGTCATACTGCCAGTTGGTGCCTTCGAACGAGTTGTCGGTGAACTCGATCGGCGTATCCGTGAAGGGGTCGCCGCTGATGCTGAAGCCGGCCACCGGTGCGTTCCACACGTCGATCACCTGTGTGACCGTGCTGCTGCAACCGTTCTGTGCGAACACCGTGAGGGTCGCTGTGTATTGGCCTTGCGTAGCGAACGTGCTCATGGTCTGAGGACCGCTGCCCGTGGTGCCGTTGCCGAAGCTCCAGTTCCAACCGATGATCGGTGCGCCGGTGGTGGTGCTCGCATCAGTGAACACCGTTCCCGACCCAGCGCAGGCGTTGTTCATGGTGAACGCTGCTTGCAACGGGTTGGTGAAGCTGAGGAACAACGTATCGGTCGCCGCAGCACACACACCGTTGCCGGTGCTGGTGATTATCATGCGCACGGTGCCCAGTTGCTCGTCCGTGGTACCTGGCTGGTAGCTCGCGTTGAGGTCCATGTTGCTCGGCAGGAAGACACCCGAACCGTTGGAGGACCACAACACACCCGCTGATCCCGTGGAGGTCGCACCGAGTTGAACGGCATCCGAGGCATCGCACACATTGATGTCAGCGCCTGCGTCCACGGTAGGTGGTTGTTGCAGCGAGACGGTCATCGTATCCGTGTCAGCAGGGCAGCCAAGGTTACCCGTGGTGGTCAGGATGAATTCCAGTTCGCCGAAGACCATGTCGGTCGCACTTGGCACGTAGGCCGCACCCAACGTGGTATTGTCCGGCAGGAAGGAGCCTGTGCCCGTAGTGCTCCATACGCCGCCTGTCACACCCGTGATGTCGCCATTCAGCTGGATCGGATCACCATCGGCACAGGTCGTTTGGTCATTACCCGCATTCGCGATGCGCGTTGGACCGATGTCCACGAAGAGCGAATCACTGCTGTTGCCGCAGGTACCGGTCCCGAAGCCAGTGAGGATCAGGTACACACCACCGACGATGCTGTCGTTGGCCGTTGGCGTGTAGACCGCGTTGGCGACATCGGCCGCTGGGCTGAAGGTGCCCGTGCCTGTGGTGAACCACTGCACGCTGCCTGCGTTCTGCGCCACTCCGTTGAGTTGGACATTTTCCAGTCCATCACACAGCAGCACACTTGCACCCGCATCCACGGTCGGTGGTACATGGTAGCTCACCACCAGGGTATCGCGACCTGCGGCACAGCCTTGGTTATCCGTGGTGGAGAGGATCAGCGAGACGTTGCCGATCACGAAGTCCGCAGGACCTGGGATGTACGTGGCGTTGAGCGCCGTTGCAGCGGGCATGAACGAACCGGTACCCGTGGTGCTCCAGATGCCCGTGGTGGTACCAGCAACTGCGCCATTCAGTACGACGTTCGCATCGGTGCTGCAGGTGATCACATCCGTTCCAGCTTCAGCTGCGAGGCCACCGCCGAAGGTGATCATCAGTTGATCGCTCACTGCGCTGCAAGGATCCACGCCCGTGGTCGTGACCGTCAGGGTGACGCTGCCAGCCGTGCTGTCCGCCGCGCTCGGCGTGTAGAGCGTGGTCAGCGCATCAGCATTCAGGAAGGAACCGGTACCTGAGGTGGTCCACGTGCCCGAAGGTGCGTTCACTGTGTTGGCGATGAGCTGCACCGGATCGGCCGTGCAGGCCACGATGTCGGCACCCGCATCGATCTGAGACAGGGCTTGCACACCCACGGTCATCACATCGCTCACCGGGGTGCACGAGCCGTTGGTGATGGTGGTCACCGTCAGTTGTACTCCGCCGTTGGCGATGTCCGTTGCGCTCAACGTGTAGCTCGCTTGTGGATCCGTGGTGTTGCTGAAGAAGCCGCTGCCGTTGCTGCTCCACTGCACACCCTGCGCCCCACCGCTGAAGTTGGCGTTGAGTTCCACCAGTGGTGAATTCGCGCACACCACTTGATCGTCGCCAGCGAAGGCGAAGCTGGTGTTGCCGAAGGTGAGCACCAGTTGATCTTGTACCGGTGGGCACGTGCCTGTGTTGGTGCTGAGCAAGGTGAGCACCACACTGCCGTTGGCCACGTCAGCCGCAGAGAAGTGGTACTGCGCGTTCAGCACATCCGGTCCAGGCACGAAGGATCCCGTACCCGTAGCCGACCAGAGACCCGAAGGAGAGCCGTTGATGATCTGACCTTGCAATTGCGCGAAGGTGCCCAGCACGCACACACTCTGGTCAGGACCAGCGTTCGCGGTGAGACCGTCGGTGAGGTAGATCGTCATCTGATCGGTCACCGCATTGCAGTTCGCATTGTTCAATGAGGTCAACGTGAACGCGATCTCGCCCGCAGCGATGTCCGCAACGCTTGCCATATAGGTCGTGTTGAGCGCTCCAGCGATGGCGATGGTGCCCGTGCCGGTGGTGCTCCAGATACCGGTGCTGGTGATGCCGCTGATCGCACCGTTCAGGTCGAAGCTGGTCACCTGGTCGCAATAGGTCTGGTCGGCACCAGCATTCACAACCGGTGCTGGCGTGAGTTCAAGGACCAGTGCATCGGTAGCCGCGTTGCAGCTGTTCAGTGCGCTCAGCGTGAGCGTCACTGTACCGTTCGTGTTATCCGCCGCGCTTGGGATGTACGTTGGTGTTAGCACTGCGTTGTTCGGGAAGAATTGTCCTGTGCCCGAAGTGGTCCACTGGATATCCGTGGCATCACCGATCAGTGATCCGTTCAACTGCACCACGGCGTTGTTCGCGCAGTAACTGAGGTCCGAACCAGCGTTCACCGTACCGAACGGCAGGATGTCGATGTGGATGGTGTCCACCGCAGCTGGGCAAACACTCGTGCCGGTCGCCGTGAGGATCAGGTCCACACCGGTGGCCAGGGAATCCTGCACGCTGGCGTTGTAGATGTTCGCCAAGGCATTGGTCGCGTTCTGGAACGTACCCGTACCGAGCGTGCTCCAAATCCCCGTGGTGGAAGCACCATTTACACTACCGTTGATCAGCACATCCAGGTCATCCACACACACAACCAGGTCGTTGCCTGCATTGGATTGCGACTCCGGTACGATGGTCAATGTCATCTGATCCATCGCGTTGTCACAACTATTCACGCTCCAGGTGAAGGTGACCGTGCCGATCACCGCATCGCTTGGCGCAATAGTGTATACCGCATTGGCGGCATCGGCGTTCGGCGCGAAGCTGCCTGCACCGTTGGTGGTCCAGGTGCCTTGCGTGGCGTTACCGGTGATGGTGCCATTGAGCGCAATGCTCGCTTCCGAAGCACACACCACTTGGTCCACACCTGCGTTCGCGATCGCGTTCGGCAGGATGGTCAGCGTCAGCACATCACTTACACCCGTGCACAGACCGTTGTTGGTGGAGGTCAAGGTGAGGTTGACACTGCCGTTCAGCGAATCGAGGCTGCTGGCGATGTAGGTCGCGTTCAGGATGTTCGCGTTCGGGAAGAAGGTGCCCGTACCCGAAGTGCTCCATTCGCCCGTTGTCGCACCAGCGCTCACGGTTCCGTTCAGCGGCACGTCCAATTCGTTGGAGCAAGCGGTGATGTCAGCTCCAGCGTTCACAACAGGTGCAGGTGTCACGTTGATCGTCACCTGATCATTCACGGCCAGGCAGTTGCCATTGCCGGTGCTGGTCAAGGTGAGCGTTACGCCGCCCTGTTGCAATTCGAATGGTGTGAGCGTGTATTGTGCGTTCAGCGTGTTGGCATCCGGAGCATACGTGCCCAGACCACCACTCCACGTTCCGCCCACTGCCACGGTCATCGAACCATTCAAGGTCACCACCGGGTTGTTCTCGCACACGTCGAGGTCGATACCGGCGTTCGCCACAGGCGCTGGCATGAAGGTGATCAGCACTTGGTCATTCACCGCGAAGCAGTTGCTGTTGCCGGTGCTGGTCAAGGTCAGGGTCACGCTACCGGCAGCCACTTCCACTGCGGTCGGTGTGTACACCGGAGCGAACACGTTGTTGGCTGGCGAGTAGGTACCATCCCCGCCGGACCACATGCCACCGTTGGCGTTGGTCACGTTGCCGTTCAGTTGCACCGCGCTGTTGTTCGCGCAGATCGCCAAGTCCACACCGGCATCCACAACGGGAGCTCCGGTGAAGGTGATGGTCATCTGGTCGCTCATGGCATCGCAGATCGTAGTGCCCGTGCTGGTCAAGGTGAAGGTGATGGAACCCGCCGCGATCTCAGCTGACGTTGGCTGGTATTGCGTGGCGGTGGCCGTAGCGCCCGACACGTAGATGCCACTTCCACCGCTCCAGATGGCCCCGGGTGCGTTGCCCACGAAGCCGTTCAGTTGCAGGTTCGGATTGTTGGCGCAGATCGATTGGTCAGGACCGGCGTTCACCACGGGAATAGGATCGATGGTGGTGACCATTTGATCTTGCACAGCAAGGCAGTTGCCGATGCCAGTGGTCGTGAGCGTGAGTGTCACCTGGCCTGCGGCGATCTCACCTAGGCTTGGCGTGTAGGTCGCGTTCAGTAACGTGTTGTTCGGGTTGAAGCTTCCCGCTCCACCGCTCCAAGCACCACCTGTCGCAACGGTCACTGCACCGTTCAACACCACATCAGCTGCACTGGCACAGACGTGCGTATTGGCTCCAGCGTTCACGGTGGGTGCCGGGGTGAAGAACATCTGCACGGAATCGCGCGCAGCGTTGCAACCACCATTGCCCGTCGAGGTGAGGAACAACCACAGACTACCCGCACCGATCTCCGCATTGCTCGGCGTGTACACGCTGTTCAGTGCATTCGCGTTCGGGGCGAAGGTGCCTGCACCACCGCTCCAGTTGCCGCCGGTCGATCCCGTTACACTTCCAGCAAGTTGCACGGCCGCGTTGTTCGCGCAGAGCGTTTGGGACACACCCGCTTCCGCGATCGGCGAGGGCGTGAAGGTGATCGTGACGTTGTCGGTCACCGGTGTGCAAAGGCCGTTGCCTGTGCTGGTGAGCGTCACTGTGGCAGTGCCTGCGACCACTTCAGCAGCAGTAGGCGTGTACACCGCATTCAGTGTGGTCGGGTTCGGGCTGAAGGTTCCAGCACCGCTCCAGATCGCGCTCGTAGCATTCAGCACGGAACCGTTCAATTGTGCATTCGCGTTGTTAGCGCAAACCAGGATGGCAGCACCGGCATCCACGATCGGCGCAGGGGCGATGGTGATAGATACCTGGTCGCTCACCGCAGTGCAGAGGCCGTTGCCCACTGTTGTCAGCGTGAGCGTTGCCGTACCCGCAGCGATCTCGGACGCACTCGGTGTGTAGGTGGCGTTCAGTGTGCTGTTGTTCGGGTTGAACGTTCCCGTTCCACCGCTCCACAGACCACCCGTCGATACGGTGATCGCACCATTCAGTTGTACAGCGGCATTATTCGCGCAGCTGTTGACGTCCGTACCGGCGTTCGCTGTTGGTGCAGGTGTGAAAGTGTACGTGACTTGGTCGCTTACCGAGATACAGCCGTTGTTCCCGGTGGATGTGAGGGTGATCGAAACGGTTCCAGCGGCCAGTTCACCCACGGAAGGCGTGTACACTGCATTGAGCGCATTCGCGTTCGGAGTGAAGGTGCCTTGTGCTCCGGACCAGGTGCCACCGTTCGCTACCGTGATGCTCCCCGCGAGCTGGATGTTCGCATTGTTCATGCAGTATACACCACCTATGCCTGCCTCCACGACGGGTGCTGGCGTGATGGTGATCACCACTTGGTCGCTTACCGCATTGCACAGCCCATTGCCCGTGCTCGTCAAGGTGAGTGTTGCCACGCCCGCAGCGATCTCTGCAGCACTTGGTGTGTAGCTTGGGCTGAGAACACTCGACGATGGGCTGAAGGTGCCGCCACCGCTCCATGTTCCACCGGCAGCGTTCAAGACGGAGCCATTCAATTGCAGACTTGCATTGTTGGCGCACACCGACTGGTTGGCGCCCGCATCCACGATCGGCGCTGGCGCAATGGTGATCACCACCTGATCGCTCACCGCGTTGCAGGTACCATTGCCCACAGTGGTCAATGTGAGTGTAGCCGTTCCGGCCGCGATCTCTGCAGCGCTCGGCGTGTAGGTCGCATTCAGCGTGCTGTTGTTCGGAGTGAAACCACCGGCACCACCGGTCCAGAGACCTCCAGTAGCCACGGTAACAGCACCATTCAACTGAACCGTCGCGCTATTCGCGCAGCTGTTCAGGTCCACACCGGCGTTGGCCGTTGGTGCGGGCGTGAAGGTGTAGGTCACCTGATCGCTCACCGAGGTGCAACCGTTGTTGCCCGTGGTCGTCAAGGTCAAGGTGACACTGCCTGCAGCGAGTTCTCCCACGGAAGGAGCATACACCGCGTTGAGGCTGTTCGCGTTCGGCGTGAACGTGCCTTGCGCACCGGACCATGATCCTCCGTTCGCAACAGTGACACTGCCGTTCAGTTGGATGCTCGCGTTGTTCGCGCAGAACACAGCACCGGTTCCGGCTTCAGCGGTTGGCGATGCAGTGAAGGTGATCAGCACATTGTCCGTGACCGGTACACAGTTGCCGTTGCCGATCGTGGTCAGGGTGAGCGTCAATGTGCCCGCTGCGATCTCCGCAGGTGTTGGTGTGTACACGGCATTGAGCGAAGCGATGGAAGGTGTGAAGGTGCCAGCACCACCACTCCATTGGCCACCACCTGCACCGCTAACGCTACCACCCAACTGCACACTCGCGTTGTTGCTGCACACGAAGAGGTTGTTACCCGCATCGGCGACAGGTGCCGCGATGATGGTGATCGTCATGGCGTCGTTCACAGCGTTGCACAGGCCGTTCTGTGTGGAGGTGAGCGTGAGCGTTGCAGTGCCCAGTGCTACTTCCGCAGGGCTTGGTGTGTAGGTCGCGTTCAGTGTATTGGCGTTCGGGCTGAAGCTTCCACCGCCGCCGCTCCAAACACCACCGCCCGCGATCGTCACCGAACCGTTCAGAATCACCGAGGCGCCGTTCGCGCAGACGGTGACATCCGTACCGGCATTCACTACCGGCGTTTGTGTGAAGACGATGAAGACCTGGTCCGTGACCTGGGAACAGGTGCCGTTACCGGTGCTGGTCAGGTTCAAGGTGACCGATCCGTTGTTCAATTCGGTGGTGCTCGGTGTGTAGACCGCATTGAGCGCAGTGATGCTCGGCGAGAATCCACCGGTGCCACCACTCCAGATACCGCCACCTGCGTTGCTCACCGTTGCGGCGAGTTGCACCGCAGCGTTGTTCGAGCAGACCGTCGCATCCAGACCCGCGTTCACTACAGGTGCTGGTGCGATGTTGATCACCACTTGATCGCTCACCGCATTGCACAGACCGTTTCCGGTGCTGGTCAATGTGAGCGTTACGGTGCCTGCTGCGATCTCACCAGGCGTAGGCGTGTATGTCGCGGTCAGGTTGGTATTGCTCGGGTTGAAGGTGCCCGATCCACCACTCCACGCACCACCGGTCGCGTTGTTGACGATACCGGCGAGTTGCGCGGTGGATTGGTTGGCACATACCGTGAGGTTCGCACCAGCGTTAACAACAGGCGCTGGCGTAATGGTGATCGTGATCTGATCGGTCACGGGATTGCTGTTGCCATTGCCCACTGTGGTCAGTGTAAGCGTGACGGTTCCTGCTGCGATCTCTGCTGCGCTTGGAACGTAGGTCGCGTTGAGCGCACCGCTGTTCGGCGTGTAGGTTCCCGTGCCACCGCTCCAGATACCACCGGTCGCGATCGCCACTTGGCCGTTCAAGACCACACTGGCGTTGTTCGCACAACTGGTCTGATCGGCTCCTGCGTTCGCAGTAGGTGCTGCGCCGAAGGTGATCGTCATTTGATCGCTCGAAGGCGCGCACGCTCCATTGCCGGTCGTGGTCATCGTCAAGGTCACACTGCCCGCGGCGATCTCCGCGTTGGTCGGCGTGTAGACTGCGTTGGCCGTGGTGTTGTTCGGATTGTAGGTGCCGGCACCTCCACTCCATACGATGCCCGTTGCGATGCTGAACGTTCCGGCCAACGTTGTGTTGGCGTTGTTACTGCTCACCGTTTGGTCCGGACCGGCATTGGCCATCGGCGCATTGGTGAAGCTCAGCGTCACTTGATCGCTGACCGCACCGCAGTTGCCGTTGCCCGTAGTAGTCACGGTGAGCGTCACGCTGCCATTGGCGATCTCGATCGGCGAAGGCGAGTAGGTGATGTTCTGTGCCGTGCTTCCTGGTGCGTAGAGACCGGAACCGCCCGACCATTGCACGCCCGTTGCAACCGTGATCGCAGCATTCAGCACAGCGTTCGCATTGTTTCCGCAGAGCGTTTGGTCCACACCCGCATTCACCGTTGGTGCAGGGGTGATGGTGAAGGTCACTTGATCGGTCACGGCATTGCAGAGGCCGTTACCCGCGCTGGTGAGCGTGAGGGTCACACTGCCACTGGCGATCTGCGCAGCGGTAGGCATGTAGGTCGCGTTCAGCGTGATGTTGTTCGGGGTGAACACACCGGCACCACCGCTCCACACACCACCCACGGCGCCATTCACGGTACCGTTCAAGTTGATCAGTGGTGCGTTCGCGCATACCACACCATTTACACCAGCGTTCACTATCGGCGCAGGGGTGTAGGTGATGACCCGTGTATCCGTTGCAGGTGCGCAGTTGCCATTGCCCGTGGTGGTCAAGGTCAAGGTGATCTGTCCCGAAGCGATGTCCGCAGCGCCGGGTGTGTAGGTCGCGTTCAGCGTGTTGGCGTTGGGCGAGAAGGTTCCCGTTCCGCCGCTCCATACGCCTCCCGTGGCCGTTACCACACTGCCGCCAAGTGCGATAGCCGCGTTGTTCGCGCACACGGTCACATCAGGACCAGCGTTCGCAGAGGGCGCATCGGTGAAGGTGAGAACAACTTGGTCGGTCACCGCATTGCACAAGCCATTGCCCGTTGTGGTTAGCGTGAGCGTGACACTTCCTGCGGTGATCTCCGCCGCAGTAGGCGTGTAGATCGCGCTCATGTTCGTGGTGCTCGGGTCGAAGGTGCCGTTGCCGCCGCTCCATACACCGCCCGTTGCGATGGAGAACGCGCCGGACAACCCGGCGGAAGCGTTGTTCGCGCAGAGCACACGATCAGCACCCGCGTTCGCGGTTGGCGCTGCCGTGATGCTGAAGGTGACCTGATCATTCACAGCCAAGCAGTTACCGTTGCCCGCCGTAGTGAGCGTAAGTGTTACCGTACCGGCTGTGCGTTCCGCTGCGCTCGGTGTGTAGGTCGCGTTCAGGGTGCTGTTGTTCGGGCTGAAAGTGCCCGTGCCGCCGCTCCAGATGGCTCCGGTCGCGATGGTGATGCTGCCGTTCAAGCTGATCGCGGCGTTGTTGGAGCAGACCGTGCCGTTCGCACCGGCGTTCACCGTCGGTGCTGGCGTGAAGGTGATCACGCGACTATCCGAAACCGCTGTGCAATTGTTGTTACCCGTGCTGGTCAAGGTCAACGTGAGCGTGCCCGCTGCGATCTCAGCCGGTGTTGGCGTATAGGTCGCGTTGAGCGTGGTGTTGTTCGGCGTGAAGCTGCCCAGTCCACCGCTCCAGATGCCACCGCTTGCGATGGTCACGGTGCCATTCAAGGTGATCGCTGAATTGTTCGCGCAGAAGCTCGCATCCACTCCCGCGTTCACCATGGGTGCAGGCGAGAAGTTCAACGTGATGTTGTCGCTCACTTGGTTGCACAGACCGTTTCCGGTGGTGGTTAGGGTGAGTGTCACGTTGCCGTTCGCGATCTCCGCCGCCGTGGGCGTGTAAGTCGCGTTCATGTTCGTGTTGCTTGGGCTGAAGGTCCCAGCACCGCCGCTCCATACACCACCGGTCGCTACAGTGAAACCGCCGTTCAAGGTGGCCACGGTGTTGTTCGCGCACAGCGTTTGATCCGCACCGGCGTTCGCTGTTGGTGCAGGTGTGATGGTCCACAGCACCTGATCGCTCACCGCGCTGCAGTTGCCATTGCCGGTGCTGGTCAGGGTGAGGTTCACACTACCCGCAGTGCGTTCAGCTGCTGTCGGCGTGTACACCGCATTCAGCGTAGCGTTGTTCGGTGCGAAGCTTCCTGCGCCGCCGCTCCAAACACCACCGGTGGCTCCCACTACGGAACCAGCGAGGGTGATCGCGCTGTTGTTCGCGCACACCGAACCATTGACACCGGCGTTCACCGTCGGTGCAGGCGTGAAGGTGATCACACGTTCATCGGATACCGCATTGCAATTGCCGTTGCCAGTGGTGCTCAGTGTGAGCGTGAGTATGCCGTTGGCGATCTCCGCAGCCGTTGGCGTGTAGGTCGCGTTGAGGGCCGTGTTGTTCGGCGTGAAGGATCCGTTGCCGCCGCTCCACACACCACCCGTTGCACCACCCACCGTACCGTTCAAGGCAACGGCAGCATTGTTCGCACAGATGGACACATCGGTCCCAGCGTTCACAGTAGGCGCTGGTGTGAAGGTGAGCAATACGTTGTCGGTCACTGCCGCGCAAAGGCCGTTGCCCGTGGTGGTCAAGGTCAGTGTGACATTACCGTTGGCGATCTCCGCAGCGCTCGGCGTGTACACCGCACCGAGGTTGGTGCTGCTTGGCGCGTAGGTGCCGTTGCCACCACTCCAGATGCCACCGGTCGCAACAGAGACACTGCCGCTCAGCGCAGCACTGGCGTTGTTGGAGCAGAGCGAGATGTTCGCGCCAGCGTTCGCGGTGGGCGCGGGTGTGATGGTGTACGTCACCTGGCTTGTTACCGCACTGCAATTGCCATTGCCCGCAGAGGTCAAAGTGAAGGTCACACTGCCGTTCGCGATCTCCGCCGCGGTCGGTGTGTAGGTCGCGTTCTGCGTGGTGTTGTTCGGCGTGAAGGTTCCGGCACCAGCGCTCCAGATGGCTCCCGTGGCACCACTCACGCTGCCATTCAAGCTCATCACTGGAGCATTCGCGCATACCGTTCCTGCTACACCAGCGTTCACGATCGGAGCTGGCGTGAAAATGATCACGCGGCTATCCGAAGCCGATACGCAACTGCCATTTCCCGTGGTGGTCAATGTCAACGTGATGGTGCCCGCAGCGAGTTCAACGGCCGTTGGCGTATAGGTGCCGTTCAGGGCCGTGTTGTTCGGCGTGAAGGAACCTGCGCCGCCGGACCAGATACCACCGGTCGCAATGGTAACACCACCGCTTAAAGCAACGCTCGGGTTGTTCACACAGACCGATGCATCGGCACCTGCGTTCGCAGTTGGCGAAGGCGTGAAGTTCAATATGATGTTGTCGCTCACAGCCACACACAGACCGTTGCCCGTGGTGGTGAGTGTGAGCGTCACGCTACCGTTCGCGATCTCCGCCGCCGTGGGCGTGTAGGTCGCGTTCATGTTGATCGTGCTCGGGAAGAAGGTGCCCGCTCCACCGCTCCAAACAGCGCCAGTCGCAACAGTGTAGCCACCGCTCAAGGTCGCCACGGGGTTGTTGCTGCACAGTGTTTGATCCGCTCCGGCGTTGGCCGTTGGTGATGGTGAGATCGTGTAGGTCACGACATCGTTCATGGCGTTGCACAGACCGTTGCCCGTGCTGGTGAGCGTGAGCGTTACCGTTCCTGCGGTACGTTCCGCAGCGCTGGGAACATAGGTCGCGTTCGGTGTGGTGTTGTTCGGCGTGAAGGTTCCCGTTCCGCCGCTCCAGATACCTCCTCCCGCACCGGAAACCGATCCGTTCAAGGTGATGGTCGCAGCATTCGCGCAGACGGCGCCGTTCGCGCCGGCGTTGACGATCGGAGCAGGCGTGAAGGTGATCACACGGCTGTCGGCCGCGGCGTTGCACGTTCCGTTACCGGTGGTGCTCAAGGTCAAGGTGAGGATGCCACCAGCGAGTTCCGCAGAAGTGGGCGTGTAGGTCGCGTTCAGCGCCGTGTTGTTCGGCGAATAGGCTCCTGCACCACCGCTCCACACACCGCCGGTCGCCAGGGTGATACTTCCGTTCAGGGCAACGCTCGCATTGTTGGCACACAGCGTTACATCAGCACCGGCGTTGGCTGTTGGTGCCGGTGTGAAGGTGATGGTCATGGCATCGCTCACAGCGACACAGCTACCAACACCGGTGGTCGTAGCGGTGAGCGTGATGCTGCCGTTCGCGATCTCTGTTGCAGTTGGCATGTATACCGGATTCACCGCCGTGTTGCCTGGCGTGAAGGTGCCAGCGCCACCGGTCCAGATGATACCCGTGGCCACTGTGTATCCACCGATCAAGGTGGTGTTCGCGTTGTTGCCGCAAAGCGTTAGGTCCGGACCAGCGGTTACCGTTGGCGCCGGCGTGATGCTGAAGGTCACCTGATCGCTTACCGCGTTGCAGATGCCATTGCCGATGCTGGTCAAGGTGAGCGTTACCGCACCGGCTGTGCGCTCCGCAGCGCTTGGGGTGTAGGTCGCGTTCAGCGTGCTGTTGTTCGGGTTGAAGGTGCCCGTGCCGCCGCTCCAGATCGCTCCGGTGGCAACGGTCACTGCGCCGTTCAAGATGATCGCGCTGTTGTTCGCGCACACCGTTCCGTTCGCTCCGGCATTCACCGTGGGCGCTGGCGTGAAGGTGATCACGCGGCTATCCGAAACCTGGTTGCAGGTGCCGTTGCCCGTGCTGGTCAAGGTGAGTGTTAGTGTGCCTGCAGCGATCTCGGCAGCGGTCGGAGTGTAGGTCGCGTTCAGCGTCGCGTTGTTCGGGCTGAAGCTGCCCAGTCCACCGCTCCAAACTCCACCCGTTGCAACGGTAACGCTGCCGTTGAGCACGATGGAGGCATTGTTCGCGCAACGTGTTACATCACCACCCGCGTTCACCACAGGAGAAGGCGTGAAGTTCAAGGTGATGTTGTCCGTTACTTGGTTGCACGAGCCGTTGCCGGTCGTGCTCAACGTGAGTGTGACGCTGCCGTTCGCGATCTCCGCCGCCGTGGGGGTATAGGTCGCGTTCATGTTGGTGGTGCTCGGATCGAAGCTGCCGTTGCCACCGTTCCACACTCCGCCGGTGGCAACGGTGAAGCTACCGCTCAAGGAAGCGACCGGGTTGTTGCTGCACAAGGTCTGATCCACACCGGCACTCGCGGTCGGAGCAGGCGTGATGGTGAAGGTCACTTGATCAGTGACCGCGTTGCACGTACCATTGCCGGTGCTGGTCAGGGTCAAAGTCACCGTTCCAGCGGTGCGTTCAGCAGCGCTAGGTGTGTAGGTCGCATTCAGCGTGGTGTTGTTCGGCGAATACGTTCCTGTACCGCCGGTCCACGTGCCACCGGCAGCACCGGTCACCGATCCGTTCAGGCTGATGGCGCTGTTATTCGCGCACACCGATGCGATGGTACCCGCATTCACGACGGGAGCTGGCGTGAAGGTGATCACGCGACTCGCTGAAACTGCATTACAATTGCCGTTCCCCGTGCTGGTCAAGGTCAATGTCAGCGTGCCAGCAGCGATCTCACCAGGGGTTGGTGTGTAGGTCGCGTTCAGCGTGGTGTTGTTCGGTGTGAACGAACCCACACCACCGGACCACACTCCGCCCGTAGCAATACTCACACTGCCGTTGAGGGCCACTTGTGCATTGTTCGCGCACAGCGAAACAGCAGCACCAGCGTTCACCACCGGCGAAGTCGTGAAGTTCAAGGTGATGTTGTCCGTTACCTGGTTGCAGGTGCCGTTGCCGGTCGTGGTCAGCGTGAGTGTCACGCTGCCGTTCGCGATCTCCGCCGCCGTGGGCGTGTAGGTCGCGTTCATGTTGGTGGTGCTCGGATCGAAGGTGCCCGTACCGCCACTCCATGCACCGCCGGTAGCGATGGTGAAGGATCCACCCAAGCTTGCCACAGCATTGTTGCCGCACAAGGTCTGATCCGCACCAGCGTTCCCCGTTGGTGAAGGCGTGATCGTGAACGTCACTTGGTCGGCTACCGCGTTGCACGTACCATTGCCTGTGCTGGTCAGGGTGAGCGTTACTGTTCCCGCTGCGCGTTCAGCAGCCGTTGGTGTGTAGATCGCATTCAGCGTGGTGTTGTTCGGTGCGTACGTTCCTGCACCGCCGGTCCACGTTCCTCCGGTAGATCCGGTCACCGATCCGTTCAAACTGATCGCACTGTTGTTCGCACAGACCGAGGCGTTGGCACCCGCGTTCACTACAGGTGCTTGCGTGAATGTGATCACACGGCTTGCGGATACTGCGTTACAATTCCCGTTGCCCGTGCTGGACAAGGTCAAGGTCAAAGTGCCTGCCGCGATCTCACCGACCGTAGGCGTGTAGGTCGCATTCAGCGTGGTGTTGTTCGGCGTGAAGGATCCCGCACCACCGGACCATACTCCACCCGTAGCACCGGTCACACTTCCGTTCAGGGAAACCGCTGCATTGTTCGCGCACAGCGAAACAGCAGCACCCGCGTTCACTACCGGCGAAGGCGTGAAGTTCAAGGTGATGTTGTCCGTTACCTGGTTGCAGGTACCGTTGCCGGTCGTGGTCAGCGTAAGCGTGACGTTGCCCGTTGCGATCTCCGCCGCTGTGGGCGTGTAGGTCGCGTTCATGTTGGTGGTGCTGGGGTCGAAGGTGCCAGCACCGCCACTCCACACACCGCCGGTAGCGGTGGTGAAGGATCCTCCCAAGCTTGCCACAGCGTTGTTGCTGCACAAGGTCTGATCCGTACCAGCGTTCGCCGTAGGCGAAGGCGTGATGGTGAACGTCACTTGATCAGCAACCACATTACAATTGCCGTTCCCGGTGCTGCTCAAGGTCAAGGTCACGGTACCAGCAGCACGCTCGGCGGCCGATGGTATGTAGGTCGCATTCAGCGTGGTGTTGTTCGGTGCGTACGTTCCTGCACCGCCAGTCCACGTTCCACCGGTAGCGCCGGTCACCGATCCGTTCAAGGTGATCGCGCTGTTGTTCGCGCAGACCGAGGCGTTCGAACCAGCGTTCACCACTGGTGCTGGCGTGAAGGTGATCACACGGTTGCTCGTGACGGGCAAGCACGTACCGTTGCCGGTGCTCGTCAACGTCAGTGTCAACGTACCAGCGGCGATCTCACCGGCTGTTGGTGTGTAGGTCGCGTTCAGCGTGGTGTTGTTCGGCGCATACGTGCCTGCACCACCGCTCCATGCACCACCCGTCGCACCGGTCACGCTACCGTTCAGGGCAACTGCTGCGTTGTTGGCACAAACAGATACCGAGGCTCCGGCATTCACCACCGCAGCCGGCGTGAAGCTGATCACCATCTGATCCGCAACCGCAATGCAACCCGCATTGCCGGTCGTCGTCAGCGTCAGTGTCACGTTGCCGTTCGCGATCTCCGCCGCCGTGGGCGTGTAGATCGCGTTCATGTTGGTGGTGCTGGGGTCGAAGGTGCCCGTGCCTCCGCTCCACACACCGCCAGTGGCGACCGTGAAGGATCCGTTCAGCGTGACTGCAGCGTTGTTGGCGCAGACCACACGGTCGATCCCTGCATTGGCCGTGGGAGCTGGGGTGATGGTGTAGGTCACTTGGGCACTCTCGGCGTTGCAGGTGCCGTTGCCGACGGTGGTCAAGGTCAGCGTGACCGTACCGGCGGTCCGTTCCGCAGCGCTCGGCGTGTACACCGCGTTCAGCGTGTTGGCGTTAGGCGAATAGGTTCCAGTGCCACCGCTCCATGTCGCGCCGGTCGCACCGGTGACCGTTCCGTTCAAGTTGATCGCACTATTGTTGGCGCACACCGTTCCGTTCGCACCGGCGTTCACGGCAGGTGCAGGCGTGAAGGTGATGGTACGGCTGCTCGTGGCTGGTAAACAAGTGCCATTGCCCGTGGTGGTCAACGTCAATACCAGCGAACCCGCCGCGATCTCGGATGCGGTGGGCGTGTAAGTGGCGTTGAGCGTTGTGTTGTTCGGGTTGAATACACCGGTACCGCCGCTCCAACTACCCCCTGTTGCTACGGTGACACTTCCATTCAGGCTGATGACCGCATTGTTCGCGCAAGCGGACGAGTTGGCCCCTGCGTTCGCTGTTGGACCAGGTGTGAAGGTGAGTGTGACCTGATCGTTCACCGCCAAACAATTGCCATTGCCCGTGGTGGTGAGCGTGAGCGTGACACTGCCGTTGGCGATCTCGGCCGCTGTCGGTGTGTACGTTACGTTCTGGTTGGTAGTGCTGGGGTCGAAGCTGCCTGCACCGCCGCTCCAGATCACACCGGTTGCAACGGTGAACGCGCCGCTAAGCGTCGCTGCTGCATTGTTGGAGCAACGGCTTTGATCGGCACCGGCGTTCACCGTGGGCGAAGGCGTGAAGGTGATCAGCACGCTGTCACGAACGGCTTGGCATACGCCATTGCCAGTTGTAGTAAGGTACAAGCGCAACGAACCGGCGGTGATCTCCGCTGCGGTGGGAGTGTAGGCGGCATTCAGATTGTTGGTGGCGGGCAGGAAGCTGCCCACACCACCGGACCATACACCGCCGAGCGCATTGAGGATGGAGCCGTTGAGCGTCACCTGCGGGTTATTGGAGCAGATCAGCTGGTCGGCACCTGCTTCGGGCAGTGGGCGCGGTGCGAAGGTGATCACCCGCGTGTCGCTCACGGGGGTGCAGTTGCCGGTGGACGTCAGCGTGAGGGTCACCGTGCCCAATGCGATATCGCCCAGGCTCGGCTCGTACGTGGCGTTCAGGGTGTTCGCGTTAGGGGTGAACGTACCGCTGCCATTGGTGGTCCAGATGCCGGTCGTGCTTCCACCCGTAACGGTACCCGCGAGTGGGACTTGTTGATCAGCGCACAGAGTGACATCCGGTCCCGCGTTCACATCGATACGCCCGGAGAACTCGGAGAAGAAGCCGTAGCGGCAACCACTCGAGCCACCGCCGTTGATGATGGCCAGGGAGAACACATCCGTGGTATTGGTGACCGAGAAGGCCTGGTTGACCGGTACCTCGGTCGTGTTGTATTGGATGCGCGCAGCCATCCACAGGCCACCGGTACCCGGCACGGCTTGGAAAGCGCTGGCTGGGATCGTCGCAGACGCTGGACTCACCACGAAGTCATCCTGCGACCCATTGCGTACCAGCAGGTTCAGGAAGAAGGCCTCACTGGTGGAACGAGTAAAGCTCAAGTTCGTGCTTCCTGCACAGTTCAATGGTGGTAGGATGGCCATGCCCTGCTCGCAACCGAATCCGGTGACATGGATGGCGTACAGCGGCTTGGAACCCGATACGAACGTGGAATTGTTCGCCGCACCGGACAAGTAATCCATGTCGTGGCGATAGTATTGGCCTGCAAAGAGCGTGGCTACCGGGGTCGCATTGCCATCGATGAAGACCTGCGTGTTGTTCTCCACCGCCATCAGGAACAAGGACTCATCACCGGTCGCGTTCAAAGCCCCTTTCACAGCGATATAATCCGTGCCCAGAATATCCACGGGAACGATCTGGTCCAACATCAGATCATAGCACCCACCAGAGGGGTTATGGTTCGAGTCGTCCTTGATGGAAATGGCGATGGGCTTGTCCGAAAGAACTACAGCACCCGAAGGGTGTGTCAAGGGGTCGAAGTGCGTGGCAGGAGCCGTATTGGCGCACGAGTACGTCTGTCCCTGTTGCAACGTGATCGTGAAGGGGACCAGGGCCGGATGACCATCCACGGCCACCGGCGAATAGATCATGACCAAGGTGTTGTTCTCCGTGGCCACGATATCAAATGAAGCGAACGCCAGATCGGCGTTGTTCGGCGAGAAGTTGTGGTTGTAGAACGGCGCGTGCTTATGGAGCGGGATATAGAACTCGGTGCCCAGTCCGTTGGCGCCCTTCAGCGCCATGATGTCCGGATTGTTCGTGTTACTGGGCTCGTAATAACAGGTGATGTTGGCCGTACTCTGGATACGCAGACCCGTATTCAGCACAGCGTTCGTGGGACGCGTTTCCAATTGCGCCTTCAACGCCGTCAGGTTGTACCGCGTGGATGTGTTGGCAGCAAGGTTCAGAACGATGGGAACGCCCCCGTTGAAACCGGCATTGGCGGGCTGGGAGATCGTCACCGTGGCAGGCGCATTGCCAGCAGCCACGTTGATGAAGATGGGCTCGTCACCAGGCATGTTATGCCGAAGCGTGACATCGGGAGGAGCCATCCAGAACTCCGTTCCCGTTTGCGCCTGGACGAGCTCGGTCAGAAGCAGTCCAAGCACCAAGAGCAGTGCCTTTTTCATTCGATAAGGTCCCGGCCCATGAGTGGTGGACCGTGACCGTTCTACGTGAGTGGTCATGAAAAAGGTTCTCGGAACGACGAATGCTCCATTCTGTCGGTCGTGTCGCGCACAAGCGCAGGGGCTTCTCGTACTTTGGCCCGACCCTTGCCGCCGACAAGCGCCATGTCACGCCCCTTGATCCGCATCCTATTGGCCGCCTTGGCCTTGGTGCTTTCCTTCAGCATCCAGGAGCCGAATGGGGACGCGCACCTCGTGCAAGTCACGGAAAAGGCCCAAAAGGACCTGCTGGACCATCGTAGGGCGCTCGGATCGGCAGCGCAGCGCTGGGCCGATAGGCTTCAGAGGATCGGCCCGGACAACTGGATGATCGACCATATCCAGGAATTGGAGGCTGAACACCGCCGCACCGGGACCCTCTTTCTCGGATACCTGGATGACAGTTTGGTCTGTTGGAGCGGCCAAGTTCCCGTCGAACTTTCAAAAGGCCCACCTTCCTCGAAAGGATCGCTCGAGCTGACCTCCGCGACCTATCTGCATGAGCAAATGGTGCGACCGCCGTACACGCTAGTTGCGCTGAGACCGCTTTTGCTCACCCCTACGATCGAGAACGCCTACCTCAAGCACCGCTTCCATCCGTCACTGCGAATTCCCGCGAGCATCACGGCGGCCTCCCCGGATAGCTCCCCCCACATCCTACATGACTTCGACGACCAAGCGCTCCTGGCCTTGCAATTGAAGGACGGTGCGTTGGAACTCGGTCCTTGGATCATCCAACGAATGGCCTTGCTGATCGTGGGCATCATCCTTCTTGTTGCGGCGCTCTGGTCCGGTTTCCTGCGACCCACCAACAGTTGGGGTGGGCGAACGGCTGCATTCGCTTTCATTCTGGTAACGCTCTTCCTGCGTTGGGTGCAGCTCATTGCGGTACCCACTTCTCCTTTTGACCGCCTCCCCTTGTTCGATCCCGCCATCTACGCCACCTCCATGGCCTTCCCGTCGTTGGGTGACATGGTGCTCAATGCAGGTCTGTTGCTCACCATGGTCCTGTTCACGCTCAAGGTCACTTCCATTCACCGGGAACATGAACGTCCAAGGCCGTACGTGATCATCCTGTTATGGGCCACAGTCCTCCTTTTTGGAGCGTGGACCACCCAGCTGATCATCGGGCTGGTGGACAATAGCAGTGTGGACCTCGACCTGTTCCATATCGAGGGGCTCAGTCTGTTGAGCGCCCTGGCCTTATTGGCCATCGCCATGCTCCATGCGGCTTGGTGGGTAGGGGCACTCATCGCCATGCGTGTCACGTGGAGCGCAGGATCGTCCCGGCCTTGGGCGATACCGTTGGGTGTGTTCGTGGTATCCGTGGTCATTCATCATCTGGTCGGCGAACTGGACACCGTATTGTTCTTGTGGCCATTGCCGATACTGGCGATACTCCTTTGGGCCAAGGGACGCCAACTCCGCTTCGTACAAGCGGTGCTCACTGTGGCCCTCTTCGCAGCTACCACTGCTCACTTGCTGATCAAGTACACGCGCCACCGCGAGGAACGGGAACGCCCGGTGCTCGCTGAACGCTTGGCCGTGCGCGAAGACCCTGTGGTGGAGCTGCTCTTTCGAGGCACTGCTCCCCTCTTGCGCTCTGACCAAGCACTCAACGAACTGCTTGTACGACCTACCGGTTGCGATGCCACGCTCCTTGATCAACAGGTCAGACAGCGCTTCTTCAACGGGTACTGGGAGCGGTTCGATGTCCGCCTCTTCGCCCTGGACGCCATCGGCAACCTGCGATGCGCCACCACCAGCGCTCCACCGCTCAGCTCCTCCCTATCGGTAGGCGCATTCAATGACCCACTGGCCATGGCCGATATGCCCGACCTGTTCATCGAGGAACAGCCCGGTCGAAGCCCGTTCTACCATGCACGCATCGCTGTGATGGCAAACGATACCACGGCTTCCGGTCAGCTCATCCTGGAGATACACCCTCGCTCAACCGCACAAGGACCTGGCTTTCCGGACCTTCTGATCTCCGGCGAGGACCCCTTGGACCGTCGAACCGAACGCTATGGCATGGCACGATACGAGGGTGGGCAACTTGCTGAGCGGTCCGGTCATTTGGATCATCCAAGACGCTGGACCCGACACATGCCCACTGATCACCTGTTGTGGTACACGGACCAGGGCTACAGGTGCATGGCCAAAGGGGATCCCCAAGGCACCCTCATCGTGCTGGCCACCCTTGCTCCCTCGCTTCTTGACCAGGCCACCACGTTCAGCTACCTGTTCGCCCTGTTCGGTGTGTTGGTCCTGCTGGCTCTGGCCCTGCGATCCATTGGTCGCAACCGTGGTCCAGTGGGACTTGGTATCGGGGCCAAGGTGCGCCTGGCGTTGCTGCTCTTCACCATCGTGGGGCTCGTTTTCTTCGGGCTGGGCACCCAACGCTTGCTTACCGAACAATTCGAACAACGCACGCAAGCCACCGTTCTCCAAAAGGCCCGGTCCGTGGCCCAAGAGCTCCAGCAACGCTTCGCTGGGGAGACCCGATTGTCCTCCGATCAAGCCGGGTACCTCGACCATCTTCTTGCACGTGCCAGCAATGTGTTCTTCACCGATATCACCGTACATGGTCTCGATGGCAGACTGCTCTCCACCTCCAGACCGCAGGTCTTTTCCAGTGGACTTCTGGGACCCCTGATGGACCCCATGGCGTATTCCCGACTGGCGCTCAACGGTTCAAGCGGTTACGTGCACGAGGAGCAGATCGGCACCGCCAACTACAGCTCGGCTTATGTGCCTTTGAACGATAGGGACGGCCGGACCATGGCTTACGTTTCCCTACCCAGTTTCGCAGACCGCGTACAGTTGGAAGAGGAGCGTGCCGGTGTGCTCATCGCCGTGGTGAACCTCTTCGTGCTCTTCTTCGCACTCAGCGTGCTGGTGGCCGTTTTCATCAGCAACTGGACCACACGCCCCCTGGACCTGCTGAAGAATGCCTTGAGCCGCGTGGCCCTGCAGGGTGCCAACGTGCCCATCCGCTACCAGGGCAACGACGAGGTGGGTCAGCTGGTGGAGGTGTACAACCGAAAGGTGGAGGAGCTGCGCGCCAGTGCCGAACTGCTCGCCCGCAGCGAACGCGAGAGCGCTTGGCGCGAGATGGCGCGGCAGGTGGCCCACGAGATCAAGAACCCGCTCACCCCGATGAAGCTCAGCATCCAGCACTTCCAGCGCACGTGGAAGCCTGATGCACCCGATGCCGCCGAACGCCTCGAACGCTTCAGCCGCGGGCTGGTGGAGCAGATCGACACCCTCAGCGGCATCGCAGGCGCCTTCAGCAACTTCGCGCAGCTGCCCAAGGCCCGCCCCGAACCGCTGGACCTGGCCCAGGTCGCGGAAGCCGCGGTGAGCGTGTTCCAGGCCATGCCCGGCCTGCATTGCACCCTCGAGCGCCTCAGCGAACAGCCCCAGGATGTGCTCGCCGACCGCGACCACTTGATGCGTGTGTTCAACAACCTGTTGAAGAACGCCCAGCAGGCCATCCCGGAGGACCGCGCAGGCCGGGTGGAAGTGCGGCTGCGCAGCACCGACACGGAGGCCATCGCCGAAGTGCGCGACAACGGAACCGGCATCGCTGAAAAGGACCGCGAGCGCATCTTCCGACCCAACTTCACCACCAAGAGCAGCGGAATGGGCTTGGGCTTGGCCATGGTGCAGCGCATGGTGGAGAGCGCGGGGGGCAGGGTGTGGTTCGAGAGCCGCGAAGGGGCGGGCAGCAGCTTCTTCGTGGCCTTGCCCTTGCGGAAGTAGCCGATACCTTTGGCCATGCCGATCACATGATCAGACGATCAGGTGATCAGAAAACGACCGAACATCCATGTCCTACACGAACCTTTTGGTCGCTAACGACGGCCCTGTCCGCACCATCACCATCAACCGCCCAGACCAGCTCAACGCGCTGAACCGAGCCACCATCGACGAGCTGGACCGAGCGCTCAGCGAGGCCGAGGGTGATACCAGCGTGCGCGTGCTCATGCTCACCGGTAGTGGGGCCAAGGCCTTCGTGGCGGGTGCCGACATCAAGGAGTTCGCCCACTTCGGCGTGGAGGAAGGCAAGGCCCTGAGCGCCGACGGGCACCAGAAGCTCTTCAACCATGTGGAACGCCTCAACAAGCCCGTGATCGCCGCGGTGAACGGCTTCGCGCTCGGCGGCGGACTGGAACTGGCCATGAGCTGCCACTTCCGCGTGGCCAGCGAGACCGCCAAACTGGGCCTGCCCGAAGTGGGCTTGGGCGTGATCCCCGGCTACGGTGGCACACAGCGCTTGGCACAACTGGTGGGCAAGGGCAAGGCCATGGAGATGATTTTGCTCGGCAGTTCGGGCATGATCCCCGCCGCAGAAGCCCAACAATGGGGACTGGTGAACCACGTTGTACCAGCGGAACAACTGCTCAGCACCTGCATGGAACTCGCCAGCAAGATCGCGCGCAACAGCCCCACCGCCCTGGGTGCCGCCATCCGCGCAGTGAACGCCGGTTACGAGCCCGGCGCCAACGGCCTGCAACGCGAGATCGAGGAATTCGGCAAATGCTTCGGTACAGCGGACTTCAAGGAAGGAACAACGGCGTTCGTGGAGAAGCGGAAGGCGAATTTCACGGGTGCCTGACAAGGATCTACATATCTCACCCCGGTACGGTTGGCTGATGGTGCACGGCGGCGTTCTGGCCTTCCTTACCGTCTTGATCCTTGTACAATTTCATGCGGTAGGCGGGGCAATCATGCGGCCGGACGGTCACCGGGTGACCACACTGGAAATGGTCTATCTTGTGTGCTTGATGGTGATCGCTGTGGTGCACGGCACAACGGTCTTTCGTTGGCCTGTGCGTGCCTCCCTCGACAGTCGGAGCGGCGCGTTAGTGCTCGGAAGACCCTTCAGGTCATCGCTCGTACTGAAGCCGGATGACCTTCGCGGATTCAGCCAAGTGGACGATCGCGATGTCCCGTTCGACATTGTCAACGAACACGGATTGATCCTATACTTGAAGAACGCGCGCCCCGTTCAATTGCGCTCGTTGAACCTCCAGGCAATAGCTCCTTTGCGCGATCTTTTACAAGAATGGGGCGTGCCATTCATTGGCAATGAGAGTTGGCCGCCGCCGTGGTCCCCCTTCCGCTACGCTTTTGATCGCGAATGAGCGCCCTCCGCAAACTCGCCGGCCAAACGGCCATCTACGGGCTCAGCAGCATCGTTGCGCGCTTCCTCAACTTCCTGTTGGTGCCGCTGTACACCAGCCAATTCGTGTTCGAGCCGGCCGAGTACGGGGTGGTCACCGCCCTCTACTCCTGGACGGCCCTGCTCAACGTGGTGCTCACCTTCGGCTTCGAGACCACCTTCTTCCGCTTCGCCAACAAGGATCATGTGAAGGACAACCCCGACGGCGGACGGGTGCTCTACGCCACCGCCACCTGGGGCCTCTTCTTCCCGGCGTTGGTCTTCATGCTGCTCGGCGGGCTGTTCTCCGGGCAACTCGCGAACGGCCTGCACTTCGGGGCGTACGCCAGTTCCGTGCTGATGCTCGTGATGATCATCGGCATCGATGCCACCACCGCCATCCCCATGGCGCGCTTGCGGCAACAGGGCCGTCCGTGGAAGTACGCCGCCATCAACCTGCTCAGCGTCGGTGTCAACATCGCCCTGAGCCTGTTCTTCCTGTTGTACTGCATGAAGCGGTATAACATGGGCGAGCGCAATACGGTGATCGACGCGGTATACGATCCCTCGCTCGGCGTGGGCTACGTGTTCGCCATCAACCTGGTAAGCACGGCCGTGAAGCTGCTGGTGCTCTTGCCCTCCTGGCCCTCGTTCAAGCCCATGGACCGTGATCTGCTGCGCGCCATGGCGGCGTTCGGTGCACCGCTGATGATCGCAGGCCTCGCCGGCATGGTGAACGAGACCGCCGACCGTGTGATCCTGAAGTACCTGCTGCCAACAGATGTCGCCGACAGCGAGATCGGGATCTACGGCGCGTGCTACAAGCTGGCCGTGCTCATCACGCTCTTCATCCAGGCCTTCCGTATGGGCGCCGAGCCCTTCTTCTTCAGCCACGCAAAAGAGAAGAACAGTCGCGCCACCTTCGCCCGCATCATGAACATCTTCGTGGCGGTGTGCATGAGCGCCTTCCTGGTGGTGATGCTCTTCATCGACCTCTTCAAGTGGTTCATTCCCAACCCGGCCTACCACGAAGGCTTGCGGGTGGTGCCCATCCTGATGCTAGCCAATGTCTTCCTCGGCATCTACTACAACCAGAGCGTGTGGTACAAGCTCACCGATCGGCCGCGTGTGGGTAGCACCATCAGCCTCATCGGAGCGGCCATCACCATCGTGCTGCTTTTCGCCCTGATACCGCACATGGGCTACATGGGCGCGGCCTGGACCACCTTGATCTGCTACTTCAGCATGGCGGCCATCAGCTACGTGTGGGGGCAGCGGCACTACCCGATCCCCTACAACGTGAGCCGCGTGCTGCTGTACATGGCGGGGGCCGTGGTGCTGTGGTGGGGGGCGGAACAGGTGGCGGTGGAGGGCATTGGGAAATATGCAATGAGAACGGCCGCACTGTTGATCTTTATTGGACTGGCCTGGAGGTCAGAGAAGGACGCGCTGCGACCTTTGCCCGCATGAACAAGGTCCTCATGCCAACCACCGAAGTCCGCATCACTAACAAGAGCCGACACCCCCTCCCCAGCTACGCCACCGACCACAGTGCCGGCCTCGACCTCCGCGCCAACATCGACGCGCCCCTCACCCTCGCCCCCGGACAGCGCAGCCTGATCCCCACCGGCCTCTTCCTGGAGCTGCCCGAAGGCACCGAGGCCCAGGTGCGCCCCCGCAGCGGTCTGGCCTTCAAACACGGCGTCACAGTGCTCAACAGCCCAGGCACCATCGACGCCGATTACCGCGGCGAAGTGGGCGTGCTCCTGATCAACCACGGCCACGATCCCTTCACCGTGATCGACGGCGATCGCATCGCCCAATTGGTCGTTGCGCGCTATGTCCGGGTGACTTTCGCGGAAAGTGCGGACCTTCGCGCCTCGGAACGCGGCGCAGGGGGCTTCGGCCATACCGGCACGCACTGAGCAAGAACACGCAATGAAGATCATCGTCCCCATGGCGGGAATGGGTAAGCGGATGCGCCCGCACACCCACACGACCGCCAAGCCCCTGCTGCCCATCGCCGGCAAGCCCATCGTTCAACGCCTCGTGGAGGACCTCGCCGCCGTGGCCGGTGAGCCCGTGGAGGAGGTCGCCTTCGTGGTGCACCCCAGCTTCGGTGCCAAGGTGGAACAAGGCCTCATCGCCATCGCCGAGAAGGTGGGCGCCAAAGGCTCCATCCACTACCAGGAGGTGGCCCTCGGCACCGCCCATGCCATCCTCTGCGCCCAACAAGCCCTCTCCGGACGGGTCATCGTGGCCTTCGCCGATACGCTTTTCCGCGCCGAACTCAAGCTGGACAAGGACTGCGATGGCGTGATCTGGGTGAACAAGGTGGACGACCCCAAGCCGTTCGGGGTGGTGAAGCTCGACCCCGCCGGCATCATCACCGAATTCGTGGAGAAGCCACAGACCTTCGTGAGCGACCTGGCCATTATCGGCATCTACTACTTCGCCGATGGCGAGCGCCTGCGCAAGGAGATGCAGTACCTGATCGACAACGAGATCACCGACAAGGGCGAGTACCAGTTGACCAACGCCATGGAGAACATGAAGCAGAAGGGTGCGCGCTTCAAGGCCGGTGCGGTGGATGTGTGGATGGATTGTGGCAACAAGAACGCCATGGTGGATACCAACACCAAGGTCCTCGGTTTCCTGAAGAATGACAAGGGACTGGTGAGCCCCAAGGCCAATCTCAACGGCAGCCTGGTCATCTCGCCCTGCTTCATCGGCGAGAACGTGACGCTGGTGAACAGCATCGTGGGTCCGAACGTCTCCATTGAGCCCAACGCCGTGATCACCAACAGTGTGGTACGGAATTCGATCATCCGTTCCGCAGTGCAGGTCACCGATGCCGTCATCGACAACAGCATGCTCGGCGAGCGTGCCAGCGTCACCGGCAAGGCCATGGACCTGAGCCTGAGCGACGACAGTACCGTGGCCTGAGCCACCGAACAGACCCCATGACCCGACCCCTCCACCCCGGCCTTTGGGCGCTCGTGCTGCTGCTGGCCGCCTGTGGCGGGGCCAAACCTGTGACCACCGCCCCGCCACCCGAGGAGGGCGGTGCAGGCGTGGTGAACGACAAGCGCGCAGACATCATGCGCCTGTTCATGGAGGGCACCCAGGCCCGGTTGAGCGGACAACCCGCCAAGGCCGTGGCCGCGTTCGAACAGTGCCTGAAGCTGGACCCCACCAACGGCGCCGCGCACTTCGAGCTCAGCAAGCTCTACCACCAGGGGCAGAACTTCCCCAAGGCCGTGGTGCATGCCAAGAGCGCGGTGGCCGCCGACAAAGCGAACATCTGGTATCGCTTCCTACTGGCGGATCTCTATCAGCAGAACCAGCAGGTAGGCGATGCGGTGGAGGTCTATAAGGGCATTGTGGACGGATGGCCTGATCGCTATGAGGTCTATTTCGACCTGGCCAACTCCTTGGCCTTCACCGGCAAGGTATCCGAGGCTCAAAAGGTCTACACCGACCTGGAGAAGCGCATCGGACTCAATGAGGAGCTGATCATGCAGCAATATGGCATGCTCGCCAACAACGGCAAGCTCGATGAGGCCGAACAACTGGCCTTGCGCGCCGTTGCCGCCTTCCCGGGAGAACCTCAGTACATCGGGCTGCTCGCCGAACTCTACGACCAACGTGGCGACCATGACAAGGCCCTCGCTCAATACCAGAAGGCGTTGGAGCTGGACCCCGGTAACAGTATGCTGCGGATCGGCCTTGCGGAGCACTATTATGCCACGGGCCGCATGGACGAGGCCTATGACCAACTCGGGCAGGCATTCCTGGATCCGGAGCTCGACATCGACGCCAAGATGCAAGTGCTGATCGGATTCTTCGAAATGACCAATAGCGAGGGGGAGAAGGCCGAGGACCGGCCCACCATGGTGAACCGTGCCTATGGCCTTATCGATGCCCTGGAGAAGGCCCATCCTGAGAGCGGTAAGCCACACACGATCCATGGCGACTACCTCCTTCGTGATGGCCGTTCCTCCGAGGCCCGCGACCAGTTCCGGCAATCCCTGCGTACCGAACAGGACCGTTTCCCCATCCATATGCAGTTGCTCCAGCTGGACCTGCAACTGGCCGACTACGCCGCACTGATCACCGATGCGGATAGTGCCATCGCCCTCTTCCCCACAACCCCCGAAC
>Ga0209097_10000444_pt1 | contig 42214 bp, 63 predicted proteins | sample AD_UKC052_MetaG_FD_184419 | JGI IMG/M metagenome (GOLD analysis project Ga0209097, IMG submission 184419) | Active sludge microbial communities of municipal wastewater-treating anaerobic digesters from USA - AD_UKC052_MetaG (SPAdes) (version 2) | ecosystem: Engineered > Bioreactor > Anaerobic >... | reverse complement strand
GTCCAGCATCATCGCCATGCGGCGGCCCGTGCTGATGATCATGCCCACCGGCAAAATTGACAAGAGGCGCGGCGTATGAACCTGCACGACATGCAGCCCATTGAACCCACTGGATCACCAGATCGGCGCGATCTCGGGCACGACCCGGAACCGGACTTGACGCCCCGGCCCGTGCCGCCGGACGTGAAGCCGAGTGCGCCGCCCTGGTATGGCCGCCCGTGGTTCGGATATTTGATGGGCGTGGTTATTGCGACCGGGGAGACGCTGAAGGCGTATGCCGCGACAAAGTACATCGGCGTTGGCATCCTCGCGCTGTGCAAGCAGTACATCGACTGGGCCGGGATCGAGGACGCTGGCCGCGTGGAGTGGATCGATAAAGTTGTGGAGATAATTCGGGCGGTGCTTGACGCTCTGAGCAAGTGGATCAAAAAAAGAGGTGACGTGAAATGAAAAAAGTATTATTCATCGCGCTGCTGCTGCCGGTGTTGGCCGTGGCGCAGTTCGGGCACAGCGGCGGCGGGTCGCTTGATCTTGACGAGCTGCTCCCTATCATCGCCGACTCTGCAAAATGGACAGACGGCTCCACAGTCAATGCCATCAAACCGCGTGATGCCAAGACTGTAGAGGCGGACTCTGCCAAGTTCGGTGCGCTGGAGGTGACCGGCAACACCATTCTTGACGGTAACTTGACGATGGTCACGACCGCCACCGAGCAAGTTAAGCTCGGCACTGGCTCAGATGCTGCGCCGGAACTCAGTAGCCTCGGCGACACGAATACTGGAATTCGAATTCCTGGCTCTGACCTGATAGACTTCGTGATCGGTGGGACGCGCAAGCAGCGGCTTGGCGCGACCGGCTGGCAGGATACGACTGTAAGCGTGACTGGCATACGCAACGAAGGTCCATTGCGACAAAAAGGTGCATCTACATTTGGGGAGACAGCTACGCCTGCGACAATAACTGCGGCGGGTGCTATTACTGGTCAGTCATTGGCGTCCGTAGGAAAGACGGTTGCCGGAGATTCTCTGCGTGTTGAAAAAACTAGTTTGCTTAAGGGTGCGGTTACTGCAACTGATAAGATGGTTGTAGAAGATAGTCTCAGAACGAATATGACATCAAAGCTGATCGGCAATACTCAGATCGGAGCGGGAACGCCGTGGTTTACGGCGGAGGACTCGCTTATTGTGACGAGCGGCGCAACGACAAACACAAGAGTCCGTAGTATGGCAGATGGGGCGGAGTATGTTTTGCCGACGGGCATTGAAGGGTTTGGAGAAATCAAGATTGGCGCAGAGTATGCGCACTTTATTTTTGAGTCTGATGGCACGGTGACGCTGCTGTCAACGTGTACGGCTAATGTCGGGACGACTGACGGCACAGATGACAAGCTGAACATTTATGACGGCGGGACTGGAATTGTCATAGAGAACCAACTTGGCAGTACGTTGAATTGTTTGCTTAAAATTACATATATGACACCGTAGCTGGAGGCGTGATGAAAAAATTAATATTAATTCTTTGCTTGCTTCCGGCTGTTTTGTCTGCCCAGGTTATCGCATCAGGAGGAAGGACGACCGTTGCTGGATCGTCGGGACTGTCTGTTGCTGGTTCCGGCAAGCTGGCAATAGCGGACAACAACGGCGGGGTTATCAAGTATGACCAGTACGGCAACCCTAACGTGATGGTATGGATACCGGCATTCAATTGGGCTCCTGTTGCGGGGTTTGCATCTGACAAGTTGCATCCTGCTTTTATGGTCAACGGGGTCGCCAAGAGTGGTGTCTGGGTCAGCAAATACGAGAATGTGGTAATTGATCCGACTACTAAAGCCATATATGCTGCCGGTACACTTAACACAAACAGCCATACATATATTGCCGCGAGCCGTGCAAACGTGGCTCCGCGATATAACATAAGTTTTGACGCCGCCAGAAAAGCCTGCACCAACATGGGCACAGGCTGGCACTTGATGAGCAATGCAGAGTGGGCGGCTATCGCGCTGTGGTCGAAGAACAACAGCACTATGCCCTATGGCAATAACTCATACGGGGACGACATAGGTGATCCGACTGTGATTGGGAACATCATTGCTGGAGATACTTTTGGCAGCGGGAATAGCCGTTGGTACACTGGCTCTGGAGGTGCAAAGACAGGCCACACCAGAACCCTTGATGGCATTATGGATATGAACGGAAACCTATGGGAATGGGTGGATGGTATGAGGCTGGAAAATGGCCTGATCTATGTGGCGGGGAACGCCAATACATCACCCACCTGGGCGGGAAACTCATTCGCGGCGACAGAAGCGAACTGGTACAATACCGGCATTTATACAAAGTGGGCTGGCGGCTCTGCTACCGGATTCACACTTGGCACGGGCGGCCGCGACAGTGTGATGACCACGTACAAGTACCAGTATTTTGGGACTACCACTGGGGCAGACTCATTATGCAAAGCCGTGGCTTTAGGGCCAACTTCGTCCAGCGCGGCCAACTATGGCAATGATTATTTTTTTGCCAACAACAACGGCACCGTTTTTCCCCTCCGCTCCGGTGGTTGGAATAATGGTATGGGTGCCGGTGTGTTCCATCTGTACCTGGTCTACTCTCGTACTCGTGCGGGCAGCGATATCGGGTTCCGCGCGGCTTTGGTTGAATAAGGAGACATTATGCACAAGATTATATTGATACTGCTCCTGCCTGTGTTTGCTTTGGCACAGACATACAGCCGCTGGAATTACTCAGATGCTCTGCCACTAAACACTACGGCGGATAACGCGTTGGTTGCCTTCTACACGGAAGCAATTAGCAACCACGCAGAGGGCGATCTATACATCCATGTGTCGTATAAGTATCCGGCAGCGACCGATAGCAGCTTTGAACTCCACGACTTGGGTGATAATATTATCCGCGTCTTTGCTCCTGCGCCTGATGGAGCCACTCCGCTTGAGCGTGAGAATACGGTGGTGGTCTTATCTAAGCACTCACCGTTAAAGAGCAAGACGTTGATCGGCGGAGATGGAATCCTGCCAAAGGGCCAGACGATCCGCCCATTGAACACGTACCTTGCATGGGCGGCTCGCAAGGAAGCACAGGCTTTGCGCAAGGCTGTTGATGATGCGCAGAAGGCTGACAAGAAGTTGAAGCGCAAAGATGCCTGGCTGAAGGTCAAGGCCGATAAAAAGGCCGAGAAGGAAGCCAAGCAAAACGCAAACAAGCTCGGTAAAAAATAAGGGCGTTCGCGCGGCCCATGACGCGCGAGAAAAAAAGAGAGGTTGACATGAGAAAAGGTTTTCTGCTTTCCGGTCTGATGCTGTTGGCCGCTGGTGCGCTGATGGCTCAGGATATCGTTGTGCCGAGTTTTTACGAGACCATCTTCACCGCCGCGATGATGAAGGCCATTGCCGCCATCATCGGCTTTGTGCAGCTCGTCAAAAACATGACCGGCCTGAAGGGCTACGCTGCCGTTGGTCTGGCCGTGTTCGTGTCGCTTGGCTATGCGTTCACCGTCTATCTCGATCAAGGCATCGCGTTCTGCACGCTCGTTGGCATCGCTGCCGCCATCCCTGCAGCCCTCGCATATTGGGCCACGCGCAAAGTCGGTAAAGCTGTCGCGCCTGTGCAGTAACACACCCGGGCACGCCTTCGCGGGCGTGCCTTGCGTTTTTACGGAGACGGTATGACTCACCTTGTTATCGTATCGGACGGGCATCAGGGCGACCGGGCGGCTATTTGTCCGCCTGAAAGCGTGTTGGACTTGGGGGGCAGGTACAAGATCGGCTGGCTGCAGGAAATTATCTGGCAGTGGTGGGGAGAGCTTCGCCGCGAGATCGACAAGCGCACTCGTGGGAATTACATCTTGCTTGTCAACGGTGACTGGCTGGAGGGCGACCATCACCGGACAAAAAACGCATTTTCGCTGAACCTCAACGATCAACTCGCCGCCGCGATGGTGACGCTCGGCCCACTTGCTCGGCGCGCCAAAGCCGTGTATATCACGCGCGGCACAGGCGCACACGCCGGACAGTCTGCAGAGTGGGAAGAGGCGTTCGCGCGAGAGGTCGGAGCGGTGCGCGACAAAAACAGCGGGGTCTATTCTCGGCCAGCGCTGAACCTGCTTATTGAGGACGTGCTTGTCAACGCCTCGCATTACATCGGCATAAGCGGATCCACGCAATACGAGTCATCCGCTCTCATGCAAGAGGCGACACGCGTATTCACGGAGTGCGCTCGCTGGGGCCGTCGCGTGCCGGACTTGATCGTCAGGTCACACCGTCACCGGCATCTGGCAATACCCATCAAGCGCGCTGGCGGAACGACAACCATTTTCACGACCGCCGCGTGGCAACTCAAAACGCCCTACGTGTACGGCATCGCCGGGGGCGGCGTGTCAACCCCACAGATCGGCGGGTCGATCATTGCGATCGACGGCAACACGTACCAGGACTATCACTTTATCCACTCAATAGACCAAGATCCAATAGAGGAGATCGAAATTGCCCAAGTCCCCAAAGCTGACCGAAAGCCAGTGGCTCGCGGAAATAGACCGCATCGCCGCTGAGTCGCGCCCACACCGGGTCGAGTTGCCATCAGAGGTAATGCACATTATCGACATTGCCCGCAACCGCCCGCGTCCGCTGTCGTGGCCAAAGCTGACCAAGCTGCTGATCGACAATGGCGCGTTGCCTAAGGGCTCAAAGTCCCACACCATCGCGGAGATATGGCGCAAGCAGACGGTTGGATGCTAATTTCAGCCCCAGAGATGGGGCTTTTGACGTTTTTAAAACCCTTGGCATCGAGTTTCCAGAGCGGATCAAGGTCACCACCGCCGCCCGCATCAAAGGCGTGGCGCGGGCCTCCGTGCTCTACGCCATCTACAAGCAGCGGCTGGACACCGCGACCGTTGACGGAACGGTCATGGTGGTGGACAACGACAAGTTCCGGCAGTGGACGCCGGGACGCCGCTAAACTCGGGCCGCCTAACCAGCGGCCTTTTTTATTGCCTGCCCATTGACCACTATTTCCCCAGCCCGGTACACCCGTTCCAGCTCGTCCTCGGGCAGCATGAAGATGCGCGGGACTTTGATGAGTTCAAACAGTTGCAGCATCGCGGCGACCTCTTCCGGCGTTTCGGGGTCGCCGATTTCGTCGTACAGCTCTTGCTTGATTTGGCGCTCGACATCTTTTGCCGTGTCACTCAGTTCTTCTGCTTGTCCGATAATTCGTCCCTTTTTTCTCTGCCTATCCGGATCAGTTTCCATGCCGTCTCCAAGAAGTTGCCAATTTCGTCGAGCTCCTCATCTGTTGCATTATCCAACAGTGCAATTATTTTTTGCATTCGTGGGTCGGTTTGGTCAACTGCTGGTTCTGGTGCTTCCTTGCGAAAAAACTCCACGCGGTCGCCGGTGATCTTGAACGTGCGGCCTGTGCCTTCGGCGATGCGCCGGACAACGGCGCGTTGGACAAAACCGGCCGTCTCGCTCATTATCCGGTAAATGGTCGCCTTTGATACTCCAGACAAATTAGCCATTTCATCAACTGAAATGCCGTCCTCATCTAAAATATTTTCAATTACTTGCTTTACTATTTTTGGGTTCAGGTTCATAATTTTTAATTTAGTATCTTTTTATAATAAAAAAAGTCCCATAAAAAATAAAAAAGTATTGACATTCTCATTTTGTTTAATTATATTTGATCAGATGAAACGAGATGAAACAAAATAGGAAAAATGAAACATGACACGACTGAAACACTACATGGACTCTCACGGCATCCGCCCCTCTTGGCTGGCTGAAAAGGTCGGCGTTTCCACTGTCGTCATGAGCAATTATCGCTCTGGCCTCACCGACATCCCGGCCGAGGTGTTGCTGGAAATGGCTGATATTTTCAAAGTCGCCCCGCGTGAGTTGATCGGTGAAGTTGAAGCCGAGTCGGTGGCCGCATGAACCGCGACACCGTCATCGACGCATACGCCAGAGTCTTTGGCCGCCGCGAGTTCGTCACCCGGGAAGGTGAGTTATGATCTGGGGCTGGCTGATAGTCGTTCTCGTTTGCGTTGGTGTTGCGCTGTTGGCTTGGGCCGCCTGCGTCGTTGGCGCGAAGGCGGACAAATACCAAGAGCTGATGTTCGAGGACTGGGAAAGGATCGCCGACGAAAGACGCCGGCAGATCAGCAAGACGCTGTAAAGATGAAAGGGCAAGACGATGAGCAAAGAACTTGTATTCACCGCGTTTCGACAGGGACACCTGTCCCCGAATGTGCGCCTCGGCGACCTGCGCGCCGTCAAGGCCGCGTTTCTTGCGAACAAGACGAGCATCCGGCAGCAACTGGCACGTCTGGACAGGGACGCACGCATTGACATCGAAGATCGGATCGACCTGGAGCGCGACATGCTGTTGAACTATGGCGGCTCTGTGCGCCTCATGCGCCAGATCGAGCGCACGTGTGGGCTGCAGCCGGGCGAGCTGGTCAGCAAAGAAGAGGCGGAAATGGCAGAGGCGGACGAGTACATCTTCCGCAATGAAAAGGCGGTGGCGAATGGCTGAGGCATCGATCCCCGTCCGGTTCATCCGGTCGGCACTGGCTCACGAGTTGTGGGCTGAGCGGCACGTCGAAAAGAAGAGCCCGGACATCAACTTCTACCGCGAGCGGCAAGCGCGCTGGTATCTGATCCGGCTGATCGAAGAGCAGACAGGCACAAAGATCAACAAGCGGAGGCCGCGATGAGCTGTCCGCTTGGCTGGAACATCACCGAGACCGCGAAGAGCGGCCCCATCGAGCCTGACGTGATCGACGTGGAGTGCCCGATGTGCGGTATGGCGATGCGCTGGAGTGACGGCGACCAGTGGTGGAGCTGCCCATGGTGTCGGCGCAAGTTTAGCGATGAAATGATCGAGATCTTTGATGGAGAGGCATAAAAAATGGCCTGAGTGACAAGCTCAAGCCCAAGGGCAAAACAATGAACGTATTAAGGTAAGGAGAAAAAATAAACATGTCAAGCGAAAACAGCACGCCGATGATATATGGCAAGATCAAGGCCATTATCGACGATCTTGGTGCCATCGGCAAGGACAAGGTCAACGCGGAGCAAAAATTCAAGTACCGCGGGATCGACCAGTTTTACAACCAGCTTCACCCGCTTTTTGCGCGTCACGGCGTTTTTAGCGTGCCCGAAATTATGGAGCGCGTCGAACAGCCGCACATGACCAAAGGCGGAAGCGCGTGGCGACACGTTGTCATCAAAATGAAATATACGTTCTACGCCGAGGACGGCAGCAGTTTTGCGTCTGTGGTGTACGGCGAAGGGCTGGACAGTGGCGACAAGGCGACCAACAAGGCTATGGCTATTGCGCATAAATATTGCCTTCTGCAAGTGTTTTGCGTGGCAACCGACGACATGGAAGATCCAGACGAACACACCGCGCCAGAGCGGAACGGCAACACGCAGACGAAACCGCAACCACAGCAGCAAGCGCAACCAACTCCTCCGCCAGCCCCCCAGCCGTCCGGCAACAACAGAGACAAGATCGAGTTCCTCAAAAAGTGCAACGCGGCGTATCTGTGGCTCGAAAAGCACAAAGTCCCACGCGACATGTACGATAGCGTTCTTGGCTCTCTCGGCTTCGAGAAGCCGGAACAGGTCAGCGACCCCGCAACCATGAAAACCATCACCGACGAATACAGCCGCATCATGCGCGAGATAATGATGGCCGGGACGAACAAGCTCCCGAAGGAGGCCGCATGACCGAAATGATCTTGATGTCCGAGTTCGCGCCGTTGCAGGCGCGGATCACAGAGTTCCACATCTCCAGCGAAACGATCTACGAGGCCGCCGAGTTCCGCGCAGAGCTGAAGGCGTTCAGAGAGAAAGCAGCCGTCAGCGAAAAGGAAATTGTCGCTCCGCTGAAAAAGCAGTACGAGGACGCGCGCGCGCCGTACCTTGCCCTGCGAAAAAAGATCGACGAAGTTGAGTCGCTCCTCAACAAACGCTTGTCCGAATACGCCGCCGCCGAGAACGAGCGCCGCCGCCAGATCGAACAACGTGAGCGCGAGGTGCAACTTGCGGCGCTGAAGGCCGCGCAGGAAGAGGCCGAGAAGAAGGCTGACGTGGACGCTGTCATTGCGCTGGAAGAGGCACAGGCGCACGTAGAGACCAAGCCGCAGGAGAACAAGCTGCGGTCGGTGGAGATCGGCACGGCGAAGGTAAGCTTTCGCGATAACTGGACGTATGAAGTGATCAACGCGGCTGAATTGCCGCGTGAGTACCTGTGCCCGGACACCGCTAAGATCAACGCGGCGGTCAAGGCTGGCAAACGAGAGATCCCTGGCCTGCGTATTTTTAACCAGCCGATCCCGGTAGGAAGATAGCACCACCCGACACGGCGCGGCGCGAAAGCGTGAGGTCGGAAAAGCCGGAAATGAAGTGCCAAGCCGGACCGCGCCAACATTTTCACCGGACGGTGAAAGTGGCATAATCAGTAAAAGTTTTAGGAGACCCCATGCGGAGCTTTGGAGCAGTGACCCAGAGTGAAAATAAATCATCGCGTCGGCTGACCAAACTGGCAGCCGTCGCGCCGCAGGGGCGATAGAACAAAGATGAAAGGGTAGAACGATGATCAAACAACACGAAGAGATCGAGCGACTTGCATCGGTTGGATACATTAAAACGAGCGATGCTTACGAAATGATTCGTGGAATTCCATCGACTTCAACTACGTCTGCCGTAGAATTTCTTAAAAACCGCGGCGTTCGCTGTATTATCGTCCCCTGGAATGGGGATCGAGGAAAATCAACACACTTGTGGGTAAAAGAAGACGTTGATAAAATTGTAGCTACAGCAGTTAACAAGAAAAAACCGGTTGCTGGGAACAGGAATTTTGGCAGTTGGATGGCTATTGTTGCTGACCTGCAAAAACGAGTTACGCATCTTGAAAGCATCAACGGTTCACAGTTAACTATCGAGTTGCCGACAGAATGAAATGCCTCGTTGACAGCCGCAAGTTCCGCGATTGCATCGCCAACGCTGAAGATCGTGGCCGGTTTGACGAGTACATGAGCGGCGCCCGCAATTACAGCACCATGCCGCTCATGTCCGTCACTCTGCCGCAAGCCAAGACGCTGACGCAACTCGGGGCCATCTGGCTGGACTTTACCACGGTCGCGCGTCTCCTGCACACAGATCCGAGCATGCTATACCTGCAATGCCTGCGCGCCGAACAGCTTACGGATGTTTGGGTGCAGCTGGACAACGACGGACGGTATCACTTTGTCAGCCTGTCCGGCTTGACTAAAGAACAGATGAGCGTTGCCATACCGCTCATACGCGACTATCTGCAGCATCTTGTGAATGGTAGTTACGGAGAATGGACGCCCATCGTCTGGGCGGATAAACACAACATCGGGAAAGGAGACGAAATTGAACCACAGCAAAAAAACGTATAACGAGGCCACGATCATCGGATGCTTGGGCCGTGATCCGGTCACCAAGTACACGCCGAGCGGCAAGCCGGTGCTGTCGATCATGCTTGCCACAACGTCGGCGTTCAAACGCGACGACACGAAGGGCGAGCGCACGACGTGGGTACCGGTCACGCTATGGGGACTGTCCGCAGAGTACATCGGCAAGTATGCGCACAAGGGATCGCGTCTGCTGGTCACCGGGCCGGTGGAGAGCCGGACGTGGGAGGACGCAAAGACCGGCGAGAAAAAATATGGAACAGAGGTTGTGTGCGAGCACGTGCAGATATTGGCCGACCCGCAGCCGAAGGTGGAAGAGAACGCGACGCAAGCCATCGAGGAGGACTTGCCGTGGTGACGAAAGGGCAATACATCAAACTTGAAAACAAGGACTGGCGCGGCGACGCGCGCGGGTTCTGCAAAGCGATCAAGGCGCTGGAGGGCGTGACGTTCAACCCGGCGGAGCTTGACGAGGACGGATGGTGGTTCGTGCCGAACAAGCACAAGCCGAAAATTGCGGACTTGTATTACCGCTACATCGGCAAGCCGCTTGCGGACATGGACGCAGACGCGCTGGCCGGGTTCAAGCCGACGCCGAAGGCCGGCGGACGGTATGTACGGGCGAGGCTGAGATATTAATACTAAGATGAAAAAGCGCTTGACAGGAATGTTAAATAACGGTATATTAATATCAGTCCTGAATTGCAAAGCATTTTTTATTATAGCATCTAACAACCCGTTGTTTAAGATTCCAGTGTTCCGTGAGGACCTGGTGAATTCGCTTTGCGATTCAGGACAATCTTAGGCAGCGGGTTTTTTGCGTTTAAGGAGGAATCGGTGCAGGTAAGAATTGACGAAATCAAGATCGGCAAGCGCACAAGAAAACACCTTGGCAACATTGACGAACTTGCGAAAAGCATAGAGGAAATAGGTCTGCTTCATCCGGTTGTAATCGACAAAGAATACAAGCTAATAACTGGACAGCGCAGAATCGAAGCTCATAAGTTGTTGGGGCTTGACAAGATTGAATGTCGGATCGTTAGCAATTTAACTGAGGCATACAATCTAATTAAGGCGGAGCGTGATGAGAATATTTGCAGGGCCGACTTTACCCCAACAGAAGCAATCGCATTAGCTGAGCGGCTTGAACCGTTTGAGCGCAAGGCTGCGGCGGAGCGCATGAAGGCTGGTACTAATCAGCACACGGAGCCCTCCGATAAATTACCGGAGGGCTCAAAGGGTGAGACCCGCAACAAGGTTGCGGCGGCTGTTGGATTGTCCGCCGGGACAATCAAAAAAGTAAAAGAGGTAATGGCTGCGGCAAAAGAAGAACCTGAGTTGTTCGGATCGTTGGTTGAACAAATGGACGAAACCGGAAACGTTGATAAAGCATACAAGGAATTGCAGAAAAAGAAGCGCGAAAAGATGCACGAGTCAAAGAGACAAGCAGAGTTGCCAAAAGGAAAATACTCTGTGATCTATGCAGATCCGCCGTGGGAATATAGAAATAGCGGGTTTGATGAATCCGCAGACAACCAATATCCAACAATGCCGCTTGATGAAATATGCGCCCTTCCAATAAGTGATCTTGCCGACAATACAAGCATCTTGTTTTTGTGGGCGACAAATCCGCTACTTCCAGACGCTTTAAAAGTTATTGAGGCGTGGGGGTTTGAGTACATGACCAATATGGCATGGATCAAGGACAAGGGGCGCGGTAAGGGGTGGTTTTTAAAATCAAAGCACGAGCTACTTCTAATCGCAGTGAAAAAAAATACGCCGCATCCGCAAGAGCGGCCCGATTCTTGTTTCGAGGCTGAGCGCGGGACCGTTCACAGCAAAAAACCGGAAATGGTCTACGAAATCATTGAAAGCATGTACCCTGGAAATAAAATTGAATTATTTGCACGCAATTCTCGTATTGGCTGGGAATCGTGGGGAAATGAGTTATGATCCAAGAGACGGTAACGGGTGCTTTTAAACCTCGCAGCTATGCCGGTGACTACATGGCAGCCGGTAAAAAAGCAGAAGAAATAGTTATGAAGTTTTTGCAAGACAGACCCGGAATAATTGATCTGAATGATTTTAGGCAACTAAAAGCAGTGCAAGAGGCAGATGTTGATATTGCTATAAAGACTATTGATGGGCGTATAACTCTGGCGGAAATAAAATCTGATTTTCACCTTGGGGTAAGCGGTAACGTTCTTTTTGAGGTTTTGCGAATTAATCATACATCATATCCAGATCGTTCTTTGACTCTTGGCTGGTCTGGTAGAACACCGGCAAAATGGCTTTTGTACTATGCCCCACAGGTTAATAAAATTTACCAATTCAAAACAGACGACTTGCGTGCTGCATTTCAAAGGTACACGAAGGCAGCCAGAAAAAGCATAAACATTAACATCGTTGTAACGGACGAAATCAAGACAACCGTCAACGTATTAATCCCGTGGGAATATTGCAAAAATATTGCCAAGTGCTACGACGTTTACGAAAATTGAACGGAATCCCAATGGCAGCCCTACCATACATGCAGCTATTCGTAGCCGATTACTTGGCTGACACGGCGCACTTGACCACCGTCCAGCATGGCGCGTACATGCTTTTGATCATGAATTATTGGCAGCGCGGAAAGCCGTTGCCGTCAAAAGACGAATACTTGGCGCAGATTTGCCGCTTGACTTTGGATCAATGGCTCGAAATTAAGCCCATCATCGCTGAGTTTTTTACCGAGCGCAAGGACACATGGACGCACAAGCGTATAGATATAGATTTACAGAAGGTTATGAGCAAGTCCACAAAGCTGAGTGAGGCCGGTAAAGCGTCCGGTGCTAAACGAAAGTCGAACAAATGTTCAGCAAATGATGAACAAACGATGATATATACAGAAGCACAAGCACATGCACAAGCACAAGCAGATGATAGAGAAAAAGAAAAAGAACCGCCATCATCCGAACCAAACGACCAGCTCACCCCTGAGTGGCAGCTATACGCAAAGGCTTGCGCCTGCTTCAAAGCCACGCCTGATGATTTCCTCACCGACTCTCATAAGCGCTTATTGCGGCTGATTCGCACCGACCGGCGCGTCGGGGCCGATAAATTCATCAGCGCGTGCGAGAACAGGGCCAGGGCGCCGGACGTGCCGGGCAAGATTGCCGTTGAGTTTTTTTTGGATGATTTCAAGTGGCAAGATAAGATAATCGAATGGTCAAAGGGAGTGCCGAAATATGGAAAGTTTATTGATAAGAAGCCTGGCGGAGTTTATACCGCCAGAGATGCCAACAAGGGAGACGGAGCCGGATGGGATCACAAGATCAAACACGCCGGAACGTGACCGCGAGGACTGGCTGCGCAAGCTCGGAGTGGGCAGGCGGTTCATGGGTGTGACGCTTGACAGCTACACGAATAAGACCATTGCGGAGATCGTTCGTGTCGCCATAGACAAAGAGCCTCTAAACAATATTTACATTTTTGGCAACACCGGCTGCGGCAAAACGCATCTGGCTGTTGCGATGGTTCGTAGGCTGTACGACACCGATAGGGTGTTCCGCGACAACGGAAGAATATACAAAAAATCGGTGACGTTTCGCAATATGGCTGATTTAATTTTTGAGATCAAACAGACGTTCAATCAGTCGCGCCCGGATGGTGAGTCTGTTCTAATCAACAATTACGGGAATTGCGGTCTGCTTGTCCTGGATGACCTCGGAGCTGAGAACGTTGGCGACTGGTCAACGCAGGTGCTGTATTTGATAGTGGAGCGTCGTTATCGGGAGAATTTACCGACCATCGTCACCAGCAACATGACACCCACTGAGCTGGAAAAGTCGCACGGATCACGCATTGCAAGCCGTTTGTGCAGTGGCGAGCTGATCCACATCACCATGCCAGATTATAGGAAAAATTGAACGAAAGGGTAAAACAATGACACAAGAACAGATCAAAGGCGTACTCGACAAACACAAAAAATGGTTTAACAATGCAGAGGGTGGAGAGAGGGCCGATCTCAGCTATGCCAATCTCAGCCGGGCCGATCTAAGCTATGCCAATCTCAGCCGGGCCGATCTCAGCTATGCCAATCTCAGCCGGGCCGATCTCAGCTATGCCGATCTCAGCCGGGCCGATCTCAGCTATGCCAATCTCAGCCGGGCCGATCTCAGCTATGCCGATCTCAGCTATGCCGATCTCAGCTATGCCAATCTCAGCCGGGCCGATCTAAGCTATGCCAATCTCAGCCGGGCCGATCTCAGCGGGGCTAAAGGGATGTTACTTGCTGCTGAATATATGGCAAGAGTTTTTTCATGCGATGAGAGAGGCTATATTGTTTATCGTGCACAGAATGGAAACAACAAACATCCCAATTATTGGGTCTTTGAGCCAGGAAAATTTTTAACCGAGATTCCAAACCCCGACAGATGCACTGGCTGCGGTTGCGGTGTTTCGTTTGCAACATTGGCATGGGTCAAGAACAACCACAAAGCACCGTATTGGAGATGCCGGATCAATTGGAAAGACTTGCTTGATACGGTTATCCCGTACAGCACAGACGGCAAAGGTCGCTGTGCGCGGTTGGAGCTGCTTGAAATTGTGGAGGAATAAATGGAATTCCGAAAAATGCCAGACGGCGGCTTATTCCTTCGCCTCGAAAACGAGGACTGGAAGGCCGACTGGAGAACGTTCGTTGAAGCGCTGAAGATGAACAAATGCCAGTACCGTCCGAAGGAAATGCCCGCCGATGAAAACTGGTGGCACGCTGCACCGAGCGTGGCGAAAGAGGTTTTGCGTCAATACAAAATTTTGATCTTTGACGCGATCCACGCAGATCAGCAAGAGCTTTTTCCAAGCGAAGGAGAATGATATGATCATCGCTGCCTTTGACCCTGGATCATACACCGGCTGCGCCATATTCGATGGCGTCGGCGTGTTGGTGGATACCGGCACAGTGAAGGACGACGGCACTCTTGCCGAGTATTGCGACAAGCTGCGCAAGATGCAGGAGCGGCACAACATCGATGTGGCCGTTATCGAGGCGTACCAGAATTTCGGCAAGCATTTCAGAGATGCCTCGAAGGTGCAGGCTCAGATACGCGCCTTGAAGGACGTGTTCCCGGATCACATCATGGTACGGACGGGCTCGTGGAACCCGCGGCATTATGAGGATCGGTTCAAGCGGCAGCTGGCCGCGAACGCATTCCGGCACGTGTTCACAAACTCGCACACCACGGACGCGGCCCTGATGGGAGAATGGTTCTGCGCATTCATGCGGGCCGCGAGTCAGCGTGTTGGGCTGAAGCCTGAGGCGATGGTGACAGAGACCGTCAAAAGATGGCACAAAATACCGACAGACAGCGATCTAATTACGCTGCGCGACGAATTGCAGCGCAACCGCAAACCAAGCTTCACGGTGGCGACGTTCCACCGTGCGGCGGTATAGGAGGAAACAATGCGCCTGATAAAATTCAAACTCACCCCGCAACAAGAAGAGGCGCTTCGGGCTCTGTCAACGATGGCGGCGGTTACTGCGGATGCGAATGAACCCGGCCTCATCATCGCGCAGATCAAAGACGGCTATGCCCATTGCGCGTTCCTCGAACACGAAACCGCCGTGAACGTCATCGCGGCCAAGGCGGGTCTGGCGAAGCCGAGCAAGCTGAACCGGGCGCGGATTGTGGCGGAGTGGAAAAAGAAGAACGGAGGGGAGTGATGGATCTTACAAAAAGATACCAGGACGAAGAGGGGAACCCGCGGAACATTTTGGAGATGGTTGGGCAGTTTCCGGAGTGGGCCGCAAACAGAATACAGGAAGGAGAAAAAGCTGCGTCACAAATTTCCGCACTCGAAGCCAAGTGCCGCGATCTGGAACAGCAGCTTGCACCCATGACCGCCGAGCGTGACAGTGAAAGCCGCTGGGCAAAGCAATATCACGATGAAGCGGTTGCGCTTCGCAATAGAATTGCCATGGCGCTTGATACGATACAAATTTATAAGCAGGAGATTTGCGATGAATGAACACGCCAAGATTGCCGCCCATGTGATCCTTATTTTGGCTCTGCTCTCCATCCTCATGCTGGCGATATCGTTCTGGCTGGACATGGACGTGCAGGAGTGTCAGGCCGCTGATATCCCGATATCGAGCCGTATCCTTGTCGGGCCCCGCGTGCTGGTCACGTGGGATGCGCCAGCGGACAGCGTGCGGGTGCTTGGCTATCACGTGGCGGCGATACTCGGCCCGGATAGCGTCATTGCCGGCGCTGAAGGAGCCGACACCTCGGCGGTGCTGGATGTGTCCGGGATCGTGCCGGACTCGGCTATCGTTCGCGTTCGGTTCGTAGTGCGGGCTTACAACCAGGCCGGTATTAGCGCACCCAGCGACACGGTGAGCCTGCCGATGTCCGCCGTTACGCGGCTGTTCGGCGATCTGAACCACGACGGCGCGGTTGACGTGCTGGACTCGGCGCTGCTGTGGAGCCGTGGGATCGTTGGCACGGTGAGAGGCATGCCGGGATATAGCTCAGAGATGGACATAAATTGCGACGGTGCAGTCGATACTATCGACCACCTGTATTTTATCTATAACATGGGCCAGACACTTTAGAGGAGGCAACATGGCAACGCAACAGACCATCACCAAAAAGCTGAACGAGACCGTCCGCGTGAGCGTGGACGTGAGCAACATCAACAACGCGACCTATCCGGCGTCGTTCGTCGGCTTCCGCGTCAACTACCCGGCGGCCATTCTCGCTCCGGTCGGCACGGGCGCAGGGAACGCCGTGCAGTTTGAGGATGGCAATATCTTTGTCGGCCAGGACGTGGATACCATCGCCAACAACCAGAGCGTGGACGGGGCGTTTTTCGTGTACGTGTCGAAGGCGCTGAAGACCGCTCCCCAGGCCGATGTACTCGCACAGGCCCGCGTGATCACCCTGTTATTCACCGCCGTCGGCTTTGGGCAGGGCGACATCCAGATCACCGAGATCAAGGGCGGCCGCGTTGTGGACGGAACTCCGCAAGAGTACGAAGCAAGCGCAGACACGGACGCGCTGACGGTGCAGGAGCTGGTGGAAGCGCTGCCGCCGGTGCTGCATTTTACCGTTGAGGTGGTGTGATGACAGGCCTCGGCGTTGTGTTCGTGTTGCTGCTGCTGGCCGTGCTGGTATATTTCGCCGTGCGCCGGCAGAGCAAGCCAGTGCTGCACTTTACCGTGAGGGTCGAATAATGCTCATCACCGCGCTCTGCGTTCTCGGCTGTTCCGCCATCGCGTTTCGCGTCGGCTATGGGTTGCGCCGGGATGTGATCATGGTCAGGCTGGAGCAATTCTTCGAGCGGTATTATGTCACCATCTGTGCGCCACAGCCGGACGAATGGAAGGCCGCGTATTGCAGGGGCGCGGTGGATATGTTTCACGGCCTCATTGCCGAGTTGGGGATGAAGGTCATCAAGACGAAAAAGCCCTGAAGCACCCAACACCGGGCAATAGCCCGCAACCGTTGACGCGACAGGTTGGAACCCCCGGCGGTGCTTTCGCCGAGCATTCACGCCGCCGGGGGTAATTATAGGAGGACAGATGAAACCGACACAAGTAAACATCCTCGGGAAAAGATATACCATAGCATACGTGGACAACGCCGTTGATGTTGATATTCTCAAGCGCGATTCGCTGTGGGGGCAGATTGACTATTGGACGCGCACCATCCGCGTGTACGACAAAGACAGGGGCGAAGAGGACATTATTGAAACCATCATTCACGAGGTCTTGCACGGCATCGCCGAAGAGCTGAAATTAAGGCTCAGAAAAGACGAAAATCATGAGGAGCTGGGCGTTTTGGCTCTGGCAATTACAGACGTTCTTTTGCGAAACGGGTGGATAAAATAATAATAGCCGACCGGATGCCAGCACAGGGCAAGGCGCTCCAAGGCTGCCATCCGGTGGGAGAACTCGGCGGGTCGCTGTTCGGCCCGCCGGGATAATTTTGGAGACGCCATGCTCTGGATCGTAGTAGAGGACATCAGCGGGTCGGAACCACGGCTTGACGCGGTGCCGTTCAACCTCGAAACCGCGCTCATACTGTTACAAAGCTGTAACATACGCTGCCTATGGCGCATCGCCGAGGATACCAGGGAGGACGCCATCGCCTCGGTCGCCGAGCGGCTTAACGTGGAGCCGTCTCCGGACTGCTGCACAGCTGACGATCTGCACGCTCTGGAGCGGCGGATCGAGGCCATAAAGCAGCAGATGATCGTCTCGGCGGTGGAAAAAAGCGGCGGCAACATAGCCAAGGCGGCCCGGTTGATCGGGATCAACCGCAAAACCATCTATTATAACACCCGGTGGGCTGACCGGCGGGAGAGTCTGCAGACTGCCGACGTTGGCTCGTAATTTGCAGCATATAAGCGTAAGATGAATATAAAGAACCGCGTAAAAGAGATGCGGATGATGTCGGCAACCGAGATATCCGCGAACGAAAAGAACTGGCGCACGCATCCGGACAAGCAGAGCCGCGCCCTGTCCGGGCTGCTGGAGGAGATCGGCATCGCCGGGGCGCTGTTGTGCTACTATTCCGAGCGCAACGGCGGCGCGTTGACGCTGATCGATGGGCATCTGCGCAAGGAAGTCGCGCCGGGCGAAGAGTGGCCGGTGTTGATCACCGACCTGACGGACGCAGAGGCCGACACGCTGCTTGCTGTGTACGCCCCGGTTGCGGCTATGGCCGGGGCCGAGCGTGAGCGGCTGGCGGCGCTGATCGAAGGCGTGCGCGTGCAGGATGCGCGGCTGCGGGAGCTTGTGGCTGGTGTGGCGAAAGAGAACGGCGTGGCCGACCCGACCAAGGCGCAGGACGCAGAGCCGCAGATAGACCGCGCCGAGGAGTTGCGCGTCAAGTGGGGAGTGGAGACCGGGCAACTTTGGGAGCTGGGAGATCATCGGCTGTTGTGCGGCGATTCGACCAAGGCTGATGATGTGGCGAGGGTGATGGGGGGAGAGAAGGCGGGTGCGGTTGTGACTGACCCAGTTTACGGTACGAATCAACCTGGAGTTCCTAACGATGAACCAGAAAAGCTGAATGACATTATTCTTGGATCTGTTTCACATCTACCATGTGATAATGCCGTTGCTGTGTTTTTTCAGTCACCGCGAACGTTCCCGGTGTTGCTTGATATTGCTCGTAAATATGGATGGAAATTTGAGAGAATGCTGTGGATTTATAAAACAGCTCAATGTGTTAGCCCGTGGAGGGGATGGCTTCTGACTTCAGAAGCCATCCTTGTGTTTAGTATCGGAAAGGCTGAATGGGTTGATTTTCATCCGTATGCGCATGACTGTTATCAATTATCAGAGGTTTCTGGAGAGCTCCAAGAAAACAGCGGTTGGCATGGAAGTGTAAAGCCGATTAAGGTTGTTCGTGATATTATTTCTCGCGTTGGTGGAATAGTTTATGATGCGTTTTTGGGCTCTGGCACAACCATCATCGCCTGCGAGAACCTTGGCCGCAAGTGCCGCGCTATTGAGATCAGCCCGGGATATGTTGCCGTAGCTCTGCAGCGGTGGACGGATGCGACCGGCAAGACGCCTGTGTTGTTAAGTAAAGAATAATTATTGGTATGCACATTTATACTGTGAAATTTCTGTGATATGGCTAACCCTGAGTCATTAAAACCGTTTACGAAGGGCTACGACCCACGTCGGAACCGCAAGGGCCGCCCAAAGTCATTCGACGCCCTGCGCGCGCTGGCCCAGCAGATCGCCCGCGAAGAGGTGCAGATGACGGATGGCACGTACATGAGCCGGGCGGAGTTGATCCTGCGGGCGTGGGCGGTGGACAAGAACCCAATGATGCAGAAGGGGTTTCTCGAGATCGCCTACGGCAAGGTGCCGGACAAGATAGACCTCGGCGGAAATGTGGCCGTGCCCAAGACATACGCGGAGTGGGTAAAGATCGAAACGCAGCGGAAGAATGGAGAACGTTGATCACCGTGAAGATTGGAACCGATTCGCAAGGGACATCCTGCGCGTCCGGCTTGACCGGGAGCAACGGCGGATCGTTGACAGCGTGCAGTACAACCGGCGCACGTCCGTGCGGTCTGGGCACGCGCGCGGTAAAGACTATGTGGCGGCGGTAATATCGCTATGCTTTCTCTACAACAAATATCCCAGCAAGGTCATCAACACCGCGCCCACCGGGCGGCAGGTGTCCGCCATTATGATGACGGAGATCAAGCGCATCTGGCAGAACGCGGTCAGTCTGGGCGGAGAGGTGCAGTCAACCCGGATCATCATGCAGGACGATCCGGACTGGTTTATGATCGGCTTCAAGGCGTCCGACAGGTCGCCAGAGTCGTGGACAGGTTTTCACTCGCAGAATATACTTGTAGTTGTGACCGAGGCGAGCGGTATTGAGCAAGACACCTTTAACGCGATCGATGGAGTTTTAACCGGCGAAACGTCGCGTCTGCTATTGATATTCAACCCAACCCGGACAACCGGCGAAGCGTACAACTCAACTCGCAGTCCTCTTTACTCAAAGCATCGACTAAATTGTCTCAACGCCCCGAACGTGCGGGCAAAAAAGATATTGATCCCCGGCCAAGTTGACTATGAGTGGGTACGGGAAAAGATCGGGATGCCTGGCTGGTGCCATGAGATAGCCGCAGAGTCAGCCGATCCGGTCACAATGCACGACTTCCGTTTTGATGGTCTGTGGTACAGGCCAAGCGATCTGTTCCTTGTCAAGGTTATGGGTGAGTTCCCGCGTGAAGGCGAGTCGCAGCTTATTCCGATGGCGTGGATCGAGGCGGCCAACAACCGCTGGCAAGAACGCCGCGAGACTGCAGAGCGCAAGGCTGGCGAGCAAAGGCTCGGCGTTGATGTGGCTGGCATGGGCAACGACAAGACGGTATTCTGCAGGCGTTACAATAATTTCGTTGACGCCTTCCAAGTGTACAGCAGAGCCGATCACATGGAGACCGCCGGGCGCATTAAGAACACGCTGCTGCCCCACACTAACGATGTGGCGTTCATCGATACGATAGGCGAGGGGTCTGGCGTGTACAGCCGATGCAAGGAGCTGGGGGTTAGGGCGGTGAGCGCAAAGTTTAGCGAGGGCACGAATGGCCGCCGGGATCTCACCGGGCAAAGAGAGTTTGTAAACATGCGCGCGTGGTGTTACTGGGCGGTACGCGACGCGCTTGATCCAAAGCTGGGCGGCGATCTTGCACTTCCGCCGGATGACGAGCTGGCGCAAGAGTTGACCGCGACGGAATGGGAAGTGCGGTCGGATGGGAAGATTAAATTGATAGACAAAGATAAAATCAAGGAAGCGATAGGCCGCAGCCCGGACAAGGGCGACTCAGTGGCCCTGAGTTACTGGCCATTATCAAGAGCATGGGGTTTCGTAGCCAAAGGAGTACGATGATGCGAAAAGTATTTTTGCTGTTGCTGTTGACCGCCGCCGTGTGTGCGGCTCAATATCCCACATCGCAGGAGGTGGACAACTGGAACCATAATTGGAACGTGGCGAGCATCGACACGCTGCACGTCAAGGCCGGAACGGATACGCTACTGTTGTCCGGCGTGCGCCCTGGGTACAATGTGATCGTGCAGTCCATCAGCGGGGACGTCAAACTTAAGCTGCATTCCCTCTGGGCGCATTGGTGGGTTGTCACCGACGCAACCGCCTTCACGTTTTCGGGAGGCAAGCGCGACACGCTATTTCTCACGACCGGCGAGACAGACAGCTCCGTCGTGCAGGTGATGTGGACGTCCTACAAATAAGAGGCGGCTATGGCGTTTTGGGATAAGTGGTTCAAGAAAAAGCCGAAGGCCGCAAACACAAAGCCCCTGGTCGCCGCAGCGGGCAAGCCGCAGACCCGCGACTATTACGACAACCTGTTTATGCAGTTCGGTGGGTACATCCAGCTCAAGGGCTCGCTGGATGTGTACGATATGATCCGCGAATTGCTCCCGATATGCGACGTGGCTCCGATCAAGCGCGCGCGGCTTGTGGGCGACTTTCGGCTGGACGGCCTCGGCAACAAGAGCGTGCAGGATGCGCTGGATAACTTTTATCGCAACGTGCGAGTGGGTTTTAATGCGCGCGGCTGGCGGTCAGCGCAGGGCCAGATATTGGACAGCGTGTACAGCAAGGGCTTTTCCGTGCTCGAGATCGTGGCGGATGAGAACCTCCGCAATTTCGCGCGGCTGAAAGTATGCCGGGCCAATGACTTCCGTTTCCGCACCAACAAGGCCGGGGAACTGGAGCTCGTGCAGGTGCTGGCTGATAGCGTTGTCCCGATCGTTCTGGAAAAGCAAGACCTCATTAAGTACGTCGCGTTTGATCTGCGCGATGGTCACCCGCAGGGCGTGTCCATGTTCTCCTCGATCCCGTTTCTCGCGCAGATACTTGTCCGTATCCAGTGCGCCATTGACAATATGATCTGGCGCGTGGGTGATCCTACTATGGTGGGCTTTTACACGCCTGGCGACCAGGAGACTCCGGATGACGCGCGCGCGATGGCGGAGATCTATCAGCAGAACATCACCACAGCAATGGAGAGGCGGCGCAATGGCGGGGTGAGTGATCTGTGTTTCGCCACCGGGCCGGGCGGCAATTTCCAGATCAAAGTGCTGGGCGGCGACAACAAGCCGTTCGACATGTCCATCCCATACCGCACCATCGCCGAGCAGACCATTGCCCGGTTCGGCATGCCGCCGATGATGTACGGGCTGTCGTGGAGCACCACCGAGCGCATGGCATCGCAGCAGCTTGATATGCTCGTTGCCGAGATCGAGAACGACCGGTGGGCGCTGGACGCAACGATCGAACAGACCATCGACATGTACCTCATCCTCGAAGGCATGGCCGGGGCAAAGTGGAAGCACGAATGGTATCCGGTCAACCTGCAGGATCAAGCGGTAGTGAGCGCGACCCGGCTGCAGAACGCGCAGGCGTTCACGGCTGAGATCGCCAACCAGTTTGCTCTCCGTGATGCGGGGTTTGTGACCGATGATGACGTGCTGAATTTCCTGCTCGAGTCCGGGGAGATATTGGAAGAAACGATAAAGCGCGTTGGCCGCGAAAAGATATTGCTTGACGCGGCTGACAAGTACAGTAAAAAGCAGATAGAGAAATGGGCGAGAATCATCGCCGAATAGGAGAAGGGGTGAGGTACAAAGCGAAGCATGGATAGGAGGAGAGATGGACAAAGAAATTGATGTTGTGGTTCCGAGTCTTTACGGTATGTTCAACGCCGAGCAAGACAAGCTGAAAACGGTAATTCTGCAGGCGTTGCTTGACTTTGAAAGCAAAACCGGGGCGCATGTAGGTAAAATGAAATATACTGGAATTTATGCTCCCACGAGCGACGCATCAAAAGGTGCTTTGGAAATAACCTACAAGGTACGATGATCGACCTCCGCCACATATCGATCACCAAGGGCCTCGAACCGCCTGCGGACGAAGCCGCCAAGTTTTTCGGGTTCGGCTGTTGCGACCACCACAAACAGCCGTCCATCACAGAGCTTGCTCTTGCAGCCAAGCCGCACCGGTGGAAAGAGTTGCGCGAAGAACAGCGTGAGGCGTTCGCCGACTACATGCTCCTTGTGACTGAGTATGAGATCGACATGCTGGCGCTGTTGCGTCTGCCAAAGATCGAGGCCGTGCGCGAGTATGCGCTGACCGGGCAGGGAAACGAGACCGGCAAGTTTGCTTTTGACAGGCGCATGCAGGACGGCATCCAGCGGATCATCGCCGAGTGGATGTCCGCGCTGTTCGGCAAGCGGAAAAAGATCGTTGGCCTCAAAGCCGATGATGACTTTCCCGTGTTCGACCAACACGCAGGCCGGGCCTACGTGATTGGAGCCGAGCGCACAAAGAAAGAATTGATCGCGCAGTTACCCGAAGGCATGCCGGAGGAGTACGTGGCGGGTATCATGCTTGACCCGGAAGAGCGGTATTATAAAGCGATGGTCACGACCGCGATGAAGAACGTCAAGCGGCGGTTTGAAAAAGACGTTTACAAGCAGCTTGTATCTGCGCTCGTGGACATGGCGAACAACGGGGAATATCCGCTCAAGGTCGCCCGCTACCTGCACAAGAAATTCGAGGGCGAGGCGTGGTATTGGAACCGGCTGGCACGGTCTGAGGCCGTGCTTGCGACCAACGCCGCCCACAATGCGATGGCCGAAAAGAACAAAACGAATTTCGAGAAATGGTCAAGCGCGCCGAACGCCTGCCCGATCTGTGCGCACTTTCACGGGCAGGTGTGGAAACGCGGCGAGGGCCCGGAGCCGGTTGCGAGTACGCACCCACATTGTTTCGAAAAAAATACGCTTGTTTACACACTCACCGGATGGAAGGCAATAGACAAAATCGAGCTTGGTGATCAGGTGTTGACGCATACGGGGAAATTCCAGAACGTGACCAAGCTGCACAAACACGTGGCAGAAGATCAGCGCATTGTGACCATCGTTTATAAAAATGATCCATACAGCAAAAAAGACGAAGGCGCAGAGGTTAGCCTGTGCGCTACTGACAACCATCCGTTTTTTGTGGGCGGTGAATGGATGCAAGCCATCCAGATCCGGCCCGGTGACGCTGTTCGTCTGTTGGCTACCCGATGCGAGTCGTGCGGTAAATTGATCCCGTTCTCGCGCTGGAGGAGTAGCAACGGCAAAGAGGCTAAACATTGCTCGGCAAAATGCCAGATGAATGCTTTGCGCAAAGAACACGGAACAGAGTATTTGCTGCAGAAATTCCGCGAGAATGGCCGCCGGATGATAGCGAACAACCAGCACCACTTTCAGAAGAGAAAAGGTGAAATTCTCAGCCTCGCCAACTCTGAAAATTCACGCCGCAAATACAACACGCAGGCCGAACAAATTCTAAATACCGCCTTGTCGGAGATGGGGATAAATTTTGTCCATCAGTACAAGATCAACAGGCCGACAAAACGGAGGTGCGGCAATAACGGCGAGATGAACCGGTTTTACAAGGCGGACTTTTACCTTCCAGATCATCGCCTCGCCATTGAGTGCGACGGGAAGCAGTGGGGTCGGGACATTGAGTATGACAAAAACCGGTTGGACTATATCAAGTCAACCGGGATCGATGTGCTGCAGCTCAAGAATGAATTTGTTATCAACAATACCAGCGAGTGCGTGCAGGCCATTCAGCGTATGGTTAAAAACCATTCCGGCGAGTATGAATTTATTGATATTGAAGTCGTGTCGGTCAGCGCGCAGATAAAAGAACGCGTTACGCTCTTCAATTTGTCGGTTGAAGAGGACGAAAGCTACATTGCGGGCGGGTTCGTTGTCCATAATTGCGGTTGCACTCGCATCCCTCTCTATGGCTGGGATGGCGCCGTGCAGGACAAGTTTAACCGGGATCCATACGAGGACAGATACACGCCGGATGAGTTGGCGTTTTTTAGAGACAACCCAGGGGCCAGAGGATAACAATGCAGGAGACAGGAAACAGTGCAATACACTTGCTCGCGTTGTGGGGGGAAAGTCACCTGTGCGAATGACGCACAGACTTTGAGGCTTGTCAAAAAAAGAGACCATCGATGCCCGCTATGTTTTACGGTTATCGCGGACAGGAAGTACAAGCGCAACATCAAGGGCGGCCTCACGCTGTTCTCACCGATGGACAGCATGATGGGCGACCGGGTGGTTTTCGAGTCGATCTTGCGGTGGTACAAGCTGGAGAACCCGGACGAAACGATCAAGTATCTGAACCACTGCGACCCGGTGGCGATGATATTAAAATATAACCCGGTAAAATTCTTTTGGGCCAGCACAACGAACCTGCTGGAATGCCCTACGCACAAGAGCGTTATCCGCTATAACGTCGCGCGCGAGGCGTCGGCGCTGGCGCTCAAAGGACATTACCCGGCTCTGTGGTTCAAGCCGAAAAAGGTTGACGTGAAACCGTTTGGTCGGTACATCTGCTTTAGCGCGCGCAACATCGCAAAGGCCGGATGGAAGAATGCCGAGCCATACATTGTCAACCGGATGTATATGCATTTTGACAAGCTCGTTCGTGAGGGCGTGATCGATAAGGTGGTGTTGATCGGCATGGACGAACCTATCGACGGCGTGTATGAGCCGACCGACGAATTTGTCGTTGACACGCGGAAGAAGCTGAAGCTGGAAGAGTCGGCCTACATTCTCGGCAAGGCGATGCTTACCGTGGGCAAAGACACCGGCACCATGCACCTTGCCTCTGCAGCCGGATCACCGATCATCGCCTGGGGCTACACGGAAGCCGAATGGAAGGTGAAGGCTCCGCCAGGCCGGGCGGTGTGTTTGATGAAAGAGGAAAGTCGTGTGCCGCGAATAGTCGAAGAGATCAATAAAGCGTTGGGAGTGGAGCTATGAGGAAACTACTTGTCGGTACTGGATGGTGTGCGCACAAAGAGGGTCACAATGACCCGCGACGGTCGGCTCGGCAGAATGGGCCCGACTATATTAAAGACTTTTGGCTTCCTGCGGTAAAGCATCAGATAAATTCTTTTCTTTTTCTTTATCATAGTATATGCGATTATGCAATTTCTGATGAGGGGCATTATTTTAACAATGTAGTTTATAGCGATGAGTACGCAAGCGAGCTCCCATACCGCCACGATTGGGCTGCCTCGAACATCGTTGCTGCGGCCTACGCCTACGCCAACGATATGGACTATCTGTTCGTAGAGCAGGACTGCCTTGTCGTTGGGCTGGACAAAGCCGTCACCATGGCGCGCGAGAAAGGCGGCATCTGGTACGGCTACGGGTCCAACGCAAGCTATCGGCCCTGCTGGGCGGAAAACTGTTTGATCTACGTGGACAACGCTTACCTGCTTGCATTCATCCGCGCGATGCACGCCATCAAAGACACGCCGGACGGTAAGCCGTTTTTAGAGCAACGGTTCCACGAAGAGCTGTCTCGTTGCGAGGGACATATACACTTCTGGCCGTTCGGCTGCGGACGGCTGCGGCCAATACCGTGGGAAGAGGAGATATTTTACGCGCAGCATTTGACAGACGAAGAGTTGGACAAATTCAAAGAAAGGTTACAGCTATGAAGAAATTCGGTGTTGACTGGCGGTTCTGTCCTGAGTGCCAAAAAATTCAGCATTACATTGTCAACGACGTGGCGACCGGCTCTGCTACTGAGTGGAGCCATTGCAACCACGATTATCGGCCCAACAGCGCGAAGGCGGTGCTGGAGAACCAGGCCAAAGAGTTGGAGGAGCTTGGTCTGCCGTCGTATCCCGTGCGCACGTACCAGAGCCCGCACGAGCTGGAGGGGTTTGTAAAGTTTGCCGGTAACTTTGTTCCCTTTTATCCGGTGATCGTAGAGATCGGCTCATTTCACGGCGGCACGGCGAACAGACTCATGGAGTATTTTGATCCGGAAAAACTGATCTGCGTCGATAGGTGTTTCGACTTCTGGCTGGCCGATGGTCTTGACTGCGTGAAAATTCTCGGCGACAGCGTGGCGTCTCTGGACGCGGTCAAGCAGGCGCTTGCCGGGAAGGATATCGATCTGCTTTTCATCGACGGCGATCACAGCTATCGCGGCGAGATGGCGGACTATCGCGCCTACTCTCCGCTTGTGCGTGACGGCGGGGTCATCGCCCTGCATGACACGCACTCGATCCCGGACGTTGGCCGGGTGTTCGCAGAGATCCCCGGAAAGGTCAAGGTTGATATCTTTTCGTACCAGGGAATTGGCTTTGTCGTTAAATGATGGCATATAATTTGCAATAACTTGGGCGGAATGGAGGGTGTTGATATGCCATATAAAGTCTGTGAACATTGCGGGGCCAATATGTGCTACCCGAAGGGTGGAACGCCTCAGTGCATCTGCAAAAAGCAGGCTCTCGTTGCGACTGTTCGCAACGAGGAGGCCGAGATAGTCGGAAAGCAGGTTCCTCATGGAATTGATACGGGAGATACGATGCCCAGACTGCGGAAAGGTTCTGCTCGAGGTCGAGCCGCCAGTGAGCGGCGTGATCTGGAAAACCTGCCCGGCCTGCCGGACAAAAAAGAGGATGAAGTTTAACGTCATAGGAGCAATTCAATTTTGCGAGGGCGTGCGGGTCTGCCGCATACCTGAGCCATAAAATATTCAGCGCTTCGTTGCAAGCCCATTCGGTCTGTTGACCGGGTGGGCTTTTTTATTTTTGGGAGCGGGAGAGATGATCAAAGGTGCGAAGTCAACCCAGACCAACGTCAAGGCGGTCACGCCGACAGCCGACGAATGGGACGCGATCAAGGGGTGGATGCTGAACCCTGACCGGTTCAAGGCTGAGGACGTGCGCGTGTATAAGAGCTGGCTGGCAAACAACTACCCGGATCGTTCGCGCGAACGGTTTACGCTCGGCATCCTCAAAGTGTTTGCAAAGACTCTGCCGGGCAAGTCCGTTCTGTTCAACGGTCACGAGTGGGGGCCGCCGGGTTCAGGGCGTTGGTTTGACGCAAAAGTTGTGAAAGTGACAAAGGAAGAGGTATTAGCAAATATCGGTTTCGCTCCTTCCAAAAAGTTTTTGAAACAGCTCGATACGATTGACGCATCTGAGGGCCTGTCGTTTCTGGAAGCAAAGTTTTACACGCTCGCCAGCAACCCGGCCACGGACGCGCTGGATGCCGGTATCATGCGCGACATGAGTATTGGATTCCGCGCCGACGAACTCAGGGCGGTCAGCGATCAGAGCGGGAACCTTGAGTGGAAGGAATATCTTGCAACGGACAAGGCCGGGAGTGAGGCGCTCGAAGGATCGTTTGTGTTTCTCGGCGACCAGTACGGTGCAGGTGCGAAAAAAGAATTTTCACAAGATGACCATGAGGAGCATTACATGAATCTGAATTTCAAATCCCTCGGCTTGGCTATTACGGTCAATCCCGAGGACGAATCCAGCGTAAAGATGCTGATCGAGCAGGTCGAGGCTAAATGCGCGGCATTGGCCACGCAGGTGCAGACCGTGAAAGGCGAGCTGGACAAATTCAAAGCCGCGCTGGGTGATGCCAACATCACCGAGGAGCAGGCCAAAAAGATCGTGGCCGACGCAAAGGCATACGCTGACCAGGCCGTCGAAGAGGCGGTAAAAGTCGGCGCTGCGTGCGGCATGATCGCCAAAGAGAAAGTCGAAGAGCGGCGCGCAGAGCTGAAGGCCATGCCAGTCGAACAGGTCAAGGTCTGGCTCGAAACGTACCAGAAAATCTGGAACGACCGCAACGGCGCGTCCGGCAAGTTGGCCGATCCCGATCCGGAAGGCAAGCCGGACGAAAAGGCCGTGAAGGTGAATGTCCCGGCAAGCGACTATTAATAGGCCCGGCTGAAAGCGAAAATCACAATCATTTTTTGAGGAGTAAAATATGTCTCTACGATCTTTGGGTGGTCCCGTTTTGGGCGGTGTAGTTATCCCTTGCATCCCCTCTTCGGCTCTTATTACCACCATTTCGGCAGCGAAAGCTGCAAACACCATCAGCACGACCGTCATTGGCATGTTGGTGAAATTTACCTTTGCGAACAACGACGAAGTGGCTCAGGCCGCAACTGGCGAGCCCTTCGACGGCGTGATCGAGGACGTGATCGAGGACAACCTTAACACGTGGATCGTGTCCGTTCGCGCTCTGCGGTTCTCAGACGAGGACGGCAACCGCCACCCGGTTCATTCGGTCGGTGAGTACCTTTACACCGGCAGCCCGGCGCTGCAGGATAAGGTTGTGGTTGACACAACCGCAGCCATGACCGTCAAACCGGCAACCACCTACGGCGACGGCGCGGTGCTGTCCATCGACACGACCAACGCCATCGTTAAAGTCCTGATGGACTAAACGCGGCGGTTTTCAATTCACGAAAAATTCTCAATCTTATTCTGGAGATAAAGATATGTTGGAAGTGACCAAAGCAGTCCTTGACAAAATCAAGGGCATCACCTTGACGGCGGACATGCACTCCGACGCCGAGGCCAAAGGCATGTCGTTCGGAAAGTACCTGGAGGAGCTGCTTGTTTCCAAGGGCATCGAGTCCGACTATGCCGGTGTAAGCAATTTCGAGCGCCAGCGCTCCAAATCCATCGCGCGCAGCCAAGGCAAGACTGTCGGCGTGAGCGCGTTTGATCTGTTCATGAAAGCCAATGACGGCTCGTTCAGCGACACCGTGGCAAAGTGGATCGCCACGCCGAATTTGAACGTGCTGTTCCCGGAGTATTTCGCCAACCGTTTGTACGTCGGCGCGATGGCCGCATCGCTGGTTCCGTATTTTTGCACCCAGCGCATCACCATCGACGGCTTCAAATTTGAAGCGCCGTCCCTTGAAACCCCGACTCGCGACAAACGCCTGCGCAAGATCGCGCACGGCGCCGACATCCCGGTCGTGAATATCAAGATCGGCACCGAGAGCGTCAACCTGCCGAAGTTCGCGATCGGCGTGGAGATGACCTACGAGCAGATGCGCTATCAGCGCCTTGACTTCCTAGGCGCGACCCTTCGCCAGATCGGCCTGCAGTTGGGCGTCGATCAGACAGAGGAATTTATGTACTGCATCGGTAACGGTGACAAAAACAGCAACGGCCTGCAGAGCGGCAACATCGCAACCACGGCGACCACCAATGTGATCGTGAAAAAAGACCTGTTCACCCTGTGGCGCGAACTTCCGGACGGTTACGAGATGAACGTCTATGTTGGCCCGAAGGCCAGCATGATCATGGTTGATGACGTCGTGACCAGCCTGACCAACCCGGAAACCCAGCTCGCGGCAGTGCAGACCGAACAGCGCCGGAAGATCCCCAGCGGCTACGAGTGGAACGGCACCATGTGGTACAACGGCTCCGCCGTGACCGATCACCTGCAGGGCTGGGATCGTGACAACACCGGCGTGTACGTGACCAACGATAACGTGATGCTGAGTGAGTCCGAGCGCATCGTCCGCAGCCAGAAAATCCTCACCACGGCGGCGATGTACGGCACGTTCCGGATCAACGACAAAAACACCATCGCGGCTCTGGACATCACCCACTAAGGAATTGACGTGGGAACTTATATATCACAATCGGATGTAACGGCGCGCCTGAGAGTGTTGACGGCGTTGGATGTGGCAACTGGGTTGCTCGATGGCGCGTCGTTTATTCCTGCGGCTGAGGCGATGTTTGTGGAGGACTGCAATGTCGAATATGCTGACATGACAGCCAACCAGCAAACACTCGCCAAAGCAGCGATGATCGCATTTTGTGCAGCTCTCGTTGTCGCGTCGGCTCCGACGGAAAAGATCGAGGGCGTCAATGCCTCCATCACTCCGATCCCGGCCAGCGACAAGGTAAAGATGCACGACCTACTCATGGCCGAGTATGAGACGTACCTCAAAAAGTGCAGCTCTTCCCGGTCATGGATCAACTGTTCAATTACCACAGACTACACGGGCCGAGATGAGCTGTCAAGCTGAATTTCTTAAGGCGTTCCTCCGCCAGGGCAACGCGGCGACGGTGACGAAAGTTTCCGGGACCGCTTGCCCTTGTATGACCTCGCGTGACTCTGCGCGTCCGCAGTATTCGGCGCAGTGGCACCGGGATCACCCAACGGCGGCGGACTGCGCCCAGACCGGCCTGATCTCTCGAACCACCACGACCATCGCGGTCAAGGGGTTTCATTTGGACTTTGGGGCGCAGATGGCGCGCAGCGACGTTGTTGCGCAAAAGATACCCATCGGCGAATTGCAGCAGGGCGATGTTGTGTGGCAGGGTACGATCCGGACAGACACCAACGCTTTTTACGATCTCTCGGCTTTGAGCGACATAGCCGACAAGATCACCATCGGCGGGGTGGATTATAAGGTGAAGCTCTGTTACAACGAGGTTATCCGAAACGAGACCGCGTATCAGATCGTTCTGCTGCGGAGGCTGACGTAATGGCTAATCCGCCGAAAGGGTGGAACCTTAATATGACCGGCTGGGTGCGCAAGCTCGAAGGCGCAAACAAGGCGATGAGCAACAAGATCCTGCCGGATATTGTGGACAAGGGCATGGATATGCTGACCGCAGAGGTCACGAAGAACCTGCAAGGCGTACATCACAAGGCAGGAACTCCGGCGCCAACGCCCGGACAGCTTCCGGTTTCCAAGATCACAAGCAACCTCGCGGGGTCTGTCATGTCAGAGCGCAAGAAGCCGACGCTTGGCATTGTGTTCGTTGACAAGCGCAAAGCACCCTATGGGCTGCCGGTCCATCGCGGCGTGAAGAAGGACGGCGGCGGCTGGCAGATGCGACCGCGCAAGTTTTTCCAGGAAGCGCATCGCGTGGTGAGAGCTAAACTTTATCCTGTGTGGAAAGAAATGATGTCGAAGGGGCTGAAAGGAATATGATCCGATCCGGCTATGAAATAGATGACATCCAGACCGTGCTTGTCGCGCTGCTGAAGGCCAACACCTCAGCGCCGTGGACAAGCTGGGATGTGATCCGCGCCTGGCCGGATGATCTGCAATTTGACAAGCTGACTAAGCCGATCATCTACGTGGATCGGCCAGCCTACACTGAGGACGTATCTCAGCAAGGCGGCGGAGCTGCTACGATCTGGGAGTGCAATATCGGTTTGTGGGATGACAACCAGACCGGCGGCAGTGAAGAGATCGGGATCATGCAAAGTCAACTGCTGGCGTTTTTCCGCGCACGCGCGACGCTGCACCAAAAGACGTTTACCGTGACGCTGGGAACGACAACCTACACCGCGACAAAGTTAATTTCACAAGGCATCACCATCAAGTCCATTTCCCCGGCGCGCACTTTAGACAACGACGCCGAGAATAATAATTTCAGAGTTGAGCATGTGCTTACAATTATCACAAGATAGGAGTCTCTTATGGCAGCACTAACAGACTGGCTGGATAATCCCGCGTTGACCGACTATGTCAATGGCGACGATACTCTTGTCCGGTATTTTCTTAAGGCCGCCTCCGTGGCAACCGACATCACGCCAGTCAACATCTACGGCGTGCAAGAGGTTTCCCCGGATGCCGTCAAGTATGGCATCGAGGAGGAAATTTATCACAGCGGCGGCGGGCGCACCAAGATCAAACGGCGTCCTGAATTCACCGTCAACATCCCGATCTTCGCCTCGCGCGTGGATACCTTTGTGGGCGCGATCCATTCTCAGGTGTTCGGTTCGTCATCCTCGTATTACGCCAACGTCCTCACCTTCGATGACGTCCCGCGCATCAACTTGGAGATCGTTTATCGTTTGCCGGACATGACGCATGTGGGCTCGTTGGTTCTGTGCAACCTGATCCCGCAGGACTTCACCCCCGGCAGCAAGACCGGCAACCAGATCGTACAGGTGCCGTTTTACTCGCGGTTCATCCCGGTCAAGTTGGCCGCCGGCGCGCGCTGCGTGCTGGATAAGTTCAACGGCGACGGCAGCACCACGACCTTCACCCTGTCGCAAACCCCGCTGAACCTGATGGATATGAACGTGGGCTTGAAGGACGAGTTCGTGCTGGACAACGTGATCTACGTCGAAACCAAGTCTTCGACTGCGACGGTAGGCACGCTGGTGAAAAAGGATATTACCATCGTTGGAACAACCCTGACGTTTTCCACAGCACCAGCTGCTGGGACTACGGTGGAAGTGTTCTACGCCTGCGCGGCCTAAACGAGCACGAAAGGTGACAGATGAAATATGTGACCAGTGATCTTTATTCCGCCGCTGCGCTGATGATAGCCAGCGGCGTCAAATACGACCGGCTGACGGTGGGGCATGACATCAGGCGCACGATCATAAATTGTGAATGGGATGATGCGGCGAGCCTTGAACCTGCCCTATCGTCTTGCCGGGAAAAAAGTCTGACAGTGAATGTGGAGGACTTTAAGGAGGCGCACCTGCGCCTGAAGCGCGAAGTCCAAGACATGATGAAAAATCAACAGGAGAATAGCTATGCGCGTGCATGAGATCATCAAGAACGCGGTCAACAAGAACAAGATCGAAATTCTTATCCCGCTGGACATCGACGGCCAGACCGTGGAGTTTATGCTGGACGAACTGGACGCCTACGACATCCAAGAGGCGAACGAGCTTAAGACCCAGCAGGCGATGGCGAAGGCCGTGGCAAACAACCTCGTGGGCGCGCCGCTGCCGGATGGAGAGTGGGAGAGCTTCTTAAAAGAACAGGACGAATCTACCCGCGCGCGCTATCTGCGCGAAGGCCGCCCGAAAGACCGGGCGGAATTTTTCGTCCTCAAAACTTCCGGCATCCGCATGTTGTTCGACGTGATCACTGATGCGCTCAAACTGCCGACCGGCGAAAAGGTATTCACGAGCGACGAGGACAAGCGCGTCTTTGTGCGCTGGCTGTCAACGAACCGCGACGCCATGAACAAGCTGTTCGGAGCATACGCAGAGTTGACGCGCAAAGTAAAAGAGACGCGCGACGAAGCAAAAAAGTCCTCGCGTCTGGAGAGTGGAGAGTCCGAGATCGCCTCGCCAGACGCTACCCAGGATATGCCGGGCCTTTCTGCGCAGAACTGACCCGTGATCTCGAAAATGTTTTCTCGCGGTCGGTGCTGATAGAGTCGCTGCAAGATAGCGACGAACCGGACGCCAGCGAAAACTTGACTATGCTGCGCATGATGTTTGAGAAATTCCCGGAGCTGTTGAAAGCGATGTTGTCTGTGCATGGTACGGCTATTATGAGGATGCTTGGCTATCAAGGCGAGGCAATCATGCAGCCCGCGCCGCCAGAGGAGAAAGTGGGAGACAAGAGAGTTGTGAAGACCATGCAAATCGGCGGGCGCACAATTAAGGTGCTGAGATAATGGCTGATAGCGAGCGATACGATCTTTTCGGAAACGTCGGGCTTGACATGACCGGCTGGGACACCGGCATGACTAAGCTCCTCAAAGACTCGAGCCTGCTGAACACCAAATGGCTGGCGGCGGGTGGCGCTATTGCTGCTGTTGCCGCCGGGCTGGTTGAGTGTGTGAAGGAGTCCGCGAATTTTGAGTCGGCTATGTCCAACATCGAAACCGTTGTCGGCAAGGGAAACGACTCTTTTCTTGCGCAGCTCGCTAACGATGTAAAGTCTCTGTCAAAGATCATGCCGTTTTCTCAGACCGAGCTTGCCCGGACGCTGTACGACATTATCAGCTATGGCGTGCCCGCAGCCGATGCAATGGACTTGCTCAAAACATCCGCCGAAGCCGCAGTCGGAGGCTTTGCCGATGTAAATGATACGTTCAAGCTCTTCGGCTCGATCATTAAGGGTTACGGCCTTGAATGGGATAACGCCACCGAAGTAGCAGACAAGATGTTTTTCGTTGCCGGGCGTGGCGCATCCACCATCAGCGAACTGGCCTCGTCTATCGGCGGGGTTGTGCCGTTTGCGAAAAACCTTGGCGTAACACTCAATGAAGTTTACGCCGTCATGTCCACCTTGCCTGGCGTGACCGGCACGACCAGCGAAGCCGCGACGCAGCTCACCAGCGTAATGGTAGCCATGATGGATCCGGCGACAAAGATGAAAAAAGCGTTTGCCGATCTTGGCGTCGCAAGCGGTCAAGAGTTGATCTCAAAGATGGGCGGGCTCCAGGGCGCGCTGATGGCGTTGGAGAAATACGCCAAGCAGCACAATATGGCCATCGGGGAGATGCTTGGACGCAAAGAGGCGCAACTTGCATTTTTCAACTTGGTAGGTACGCAGGCCGGTGAATATGCCAAAAACCTAAAAGACGTTGCCACAACCACCGGTCTGGCAAAAGAGGCGTTTGCCACCAAATCCGCTGATATGACAAACCAGTGGAAAATGCTGATGAATGAGATTAAGCTCCTCATGTCCGGCATTGGCGATGCGGCTATTCCGCTGGCGAAGGTTTTGTTGGAGGTCGGTACTGGCCTAACGCAAACAGTTGGGCAGATCGGCCAAGCTCTTGGCTATGTTGATCAATTCATCACAGGTTGGACGGTAAAATATTTTGAGAATGCAAAAAATGTAATAAACAGTTGGGGCGAAAGCCTTGGCTTTGCTGATGAGAAAATTAAGGTGATAAACCGCGAGCTGTTGCTGCACAAAGAGGCCGCAGCAGACGCAGCCGATCGCGGCATTGCGCCACTGTGGAAAGAACTGGACGCTTGCGATGCTTATATGATGAGCCTTAATAATTCGATGAGCGATAACGTCAAACTCACCGAAGAGGAAACCAAGCAATACACGGAATGGGTCAAGTCTTTGCGGCAGGCGGCGCGTGAGCAATTACCTGCGCTGAATTTTCAGCTTAACGAGATGTCCGATATAATGGCAAATGCGGGCGGCATTGACGAGCTTGGTTTGGCCGCTGGCCTTGGTGGTTATGTTGACGCGGTTGGTGACTATCGCGGCGAATGGAAAAAGATACCGGACTTGGTTACAGATGTCAGCGATGAAGTGGACGAATTGAATAAAAAGACAAACAAGGGAACCGGTTATGTTGACAACATGAATAAGAGCTGGGTAAAAACAGCAGGCTATATTCTTAACGTTGCCGATAACCTATTTGACGCAAATTCAAAGGCCGGAAAACTTGTTGACACGGCCCAGAGCATCGCGCTCGGCTTTGCGACCGGTGGTGTGGCTGGTGCGGTTGTCGCTGCCGCAGCAGCCATAGCCGGCCCGCTTACTGAGGCGGTGGATGAGTTTTTCAACGGCTTCCAGGTTGATATGCACTGGGGCGAAAATTACGTCGCCGATCCAACGACCAACTATCAAGAGGTATATGACGAAGCCATAAAGCGCGGCGATGAGGCAATGGCCGAATGGGCGCTGGAAATGCTGAATAAGGCAAAAGAACCGATGCACACCGGCGGCTTCCCCCGCACGGCGCACAGCGGATACCTGGCGTCCTCTGAGGTTGATGTGCGGATGCTGAAAAATGAAATGGTTTTGCGTCCGGAAGCGACCGACAAATTCGGCGCGCAGCGGTTGCTTGACTTTAACCGATCACTTGATCCGTCCGTGTTGGGCGGCCAGAGACCCGTCAAGGTCGTGTTCCACAACGCGACCAAACAGAGCTGGGCGGAGATCGTGGATGATAGTATTTACCCGCGCATGAAAGAAAAAGAGCGACGGTTCGAAGTCGCCGGGAATCCGTACTGATGCCTTATCCTGTTGCTGTCCGCTTCGTTTTGGGCGGATCAAATATTGACTTTTACGGTGACGAAGTGCTGGACGTGACTGAGCACTATGTCAAGGACACACAGGTGCATGAGAGCCAGACACGCACGGCGCAGGTCTATCAGTACGGTTCTGAGGTGCGCCAGATCAACGTGACGTTTATCGAGGCGAACCCGGAAACGCGCGCGAAGATCAACCAGATCGAAGAGGCGGCGGCAACGCTGACGCTCTACCCATATTATTCTTACGACGCGACTGTTTCATTGACTGTGATACCAATGTTTGACGGCGATGCCTATACCTATTTGTATGGCGAGCTGGCCGCGATGGGCGCAAAACAAATGTCATTCCTGGAGGCGTGATGTCCTGGTACAAAGACGACGCCCCAGCCGCTATTGTGACCGAGCTTGAAAAGAAGATCGGCGCAAAGCCATATATCAAGGTCATCATCGACCCGGACGGGCGCGCGATAACTGTTGATCCAAAGTACGACGTTGTGAGCCTGTCGCCCATCCGCTCCACGCAGGAGCTTGACGTAGAGTACGGCACACGGCCAACGATCGACGAAGTGACCATTGCGTTCAATGACCACGACCGGTATTTCGACACATCGAACCCGGCGAGCGTGTTTTATCAAGCCGAGTGCGAGCTTGACCGGGCGCACAGTGCAACCGCAACAACGCTCTACCTTATCGACAAGTTGGGGTTCTCTCTGTCCGCCGGGGACGTGATCGTAGTGAATGACGGCACGAACAGCGAAGAGCTGACCGTTGCCACTTTTACCGCGGCATCCGGACCGACCTATTATCACACCGTCACCACCACGACCGGCCTCGTGAATGAGTTTGCCGTCGGCGCGTTGGTCTATACCCGCCCAATCACAAACCGCGAGATGCAGATCAACCTTTGTTTCGTTGGCGTGACGCCATTTATCACGCAATTCACCGGGCGCATACTGGAGCTGCCGCAGATAGAGCCGGGCAAGGCGACGTTTCGCCTCGCGCCTAAACGCAAGGTCGCGCTGGATACCATGCTAACCGGTGCCGACACAGATGCGACAAAAAAGCTCATGCGCGTGGGTGTTGATGGCACGCTCGAAACCAGCATCGCCACAAAGGACGGCTGGGGTGAGCCGCCCTATACGTGGGAGATCACGAGCGGCGCGCTGCCTGCCGGGGTGACGCTGGACGGCGACACCGGGCTATTGAGCGGAGCGCCTACCACCGCCGGGACTTATACGTTTACCGTCACGGTCAGCAACGCGGGCGGAGAAACGTACAGCCAAGAGATCATATTGGTTGTCGATGAATTTTACAACGCCGAAATGAACCCGGGTGATCCGGCGTATGATCTTGCGGACTATTGGGAATTTCAGGACGGATATACAGCGTATGATCTCACCGCGCGCGAAGGGTGGGCGCGCTGTACTATCACAGACGCGATGAATTTAAACTTGCTACTCGACGGAACAACTTGGTCTGTTACGGATGATGACTCTCATTATATGCTGCGCGACGTTACTAAGCCGTTCTGCATCGACTGCCGCCTTGATATGCACACCACGCCAAACGCTGAAATGTTCGCAGGAATCTACGCCAAGAAAAGCAGCGCATCCGCGATGCCGATAATGGTGGGGCTTTGGACGATCTCTGATGATCCTCAGCAAGTCATCGGGTGGGTTGCCGGTGGAGATCCTGGTCTTGACTCGTACAGCTCAAAATATATTGACCTGCGCTTGCGCGTGACGGCCACGACGGCATACTGCTATTATAAGGCGTGGGGCTCAAGCACTTGGACGCTTGTCAAGCAACAAGCTACAACCGGGTACATTAAGGCTGGCGTCTGCGTGTTTGGCAACGAGGCGGCCATTGCAGACTTTGACTGGGTGCATATTTACAAGGGCGCGCTTGCCATTACCACCACCGCCGTTTCACAGGGAATCATCGGCGACGCTTATTCCTCGCGCGTCTATGCGACCGGCGGAACCGGCGGGTACGTGTTCAGCGTCAGCGCCGGCAAGCTGCCGCCGGGAATTGTGATGACGGCAGACGGCAACATTCAGGGCACGCCAACAGAGTCGGGATCGTGGACAATTACCGTAACTGTTACCGATGACTTTGGCAGCACGGACACACAGGACTTGACGATCGATGTCAGCACCGCGACTGAGTTGGTTATCCTGCCGGACTATCCGGATCACGGCACAGTTGACGCGGCCTTGTCTCTGCCCATGAATTTCATCGGCTCGGCTACACTTGACCGGGCAGAGATCACTGTTTACTCCACCTGTCCGATCGGGGCGTGGACGATCGTATTCACCGACGCGACAAACTATCTCATCAACGGACCTGGCGTTATCGACCAGGCTGGGAACAAGCTGGCCGATCTGACCATCACCGGCAAGATCAAGATCGATGCGGACGCATGGAGCGGGTACACCACCGCAGGCACGACGCTCACCTTCGTCACCGGCATCAGTTTTGAGGAGGCCAACCCGGTCGATGCGCTGTACTCTATCCTCACCGGCAAGCTGGGACTGGACGAAAAATATATGGACGCAAGCTCGGCGTTCGCCGCAAAAGAGATCGGCACGTTGAACGCGAACGTGACTGCCGGGTCTGCGGTAACGATCAAGGTCAATATAAGCACATTGACCAAGCTCACCGGCGCAACGCTCACCATCACCCAGGGCGTGACCACTGAGGACGTGACTGTTTCGTCGCAGGCGGACAAGGGGTTTCCGCCATACACTGAGATCGTAGTTGATACGCTCCTTAATAACTTTTCCGCAGGCGCGACCGTCACCGAAAAGCTGGACGCTGCGCCGTCATCGCTTATGAGCTACGACCGCGAGAAAGCGTTCTGCGACCAAAACGATATTAAGATGAGCATCACGTTTGAGCGTGCCGTCACCATCGCGCAGGCGCTTGAGCTTATCGCCGCACACTTTGACGGATATACCTACGAGGACAATTGGGGCCGAGAGTGTGTGCATTCGTTCCGCCCGCGTTACAACATGGAGCTTCAGGCGTCCGGATCTGATCTGGAGGCGACCGAAGCACTTATCAAAATGCCGTATCCGGTCATCGGACACGTGCAAGAGGTCAACGAGATCGTGCTGGAATACGGCTACGACTATTCCAATTCGAGCTATCAGTACAAAGAGATATTCCCCGGCCCGGCGCGGCCCGAGTACATCAGCAAGAGCGCGGCGAAGAATTCCAAGACCGTGCAGCTTCCGGGCCTGTACGATACGATGCTCGCCCCGCACATGGCCGCGCGGAGGTGGTACTTTTACAACAACGGCGTGCGAACGATAGAGACAAACTTTGATCTGCGCGCGGTGCTGTTGCGGCTGGGCGATGTGCTGAATGTGGACGTGCCATATCCGGACTTTGACGCAAATGTGGAGTTGTTCGGCACAGAGAAAAACCTGCTGAATGGAGTTAACGTAAAAGTTAACGCATACGACTGGACGCAGAAATGGCGCGACTGGTTTGTCGTGGGTGTGAATAAAGTTGGAACGGCCTACAAATTATACTGAGGTGATAATATGACAGCATGGGCAACAGGCGACGTATTGACCGCCGCGTTTTTGAACGCGATCCCGCGCGCGAACCTTGAAGAGGATACGGTCAATTATCCGATCCCTCTTTTGCAGTGGCGGTATGCGAACGGGAATACGGTGGACGCGACCGGCGCGGCTGGCAACCCCAAGCTGGTAATGGGCGGCTGGGGTTCTGGCACGGGCATCCTTCAGGGGCAGGACGCGCACGGCACGACCAAGACAGAGACCGTGTGTTTCGACTTTGTCTTGCCGCCAGAGTACAAGGCCGCATCTGATATTTACGTTTACATCGCTGCGCGGGTGTACGATACCGGGGCCGGAATCATGTCAACCAAGACTATCGACGTGGAGGCCTACGAGATATCCGGGTACGGCACCGCAGGGGCCGACCTCTGCACGGACGCGGCAGCCCCGCTTACCACAAATATGGCGTGGTATTTTTTCACCATCACTCCGACAAACCTTGTGGCGGGTGATCAGCTCCGCATCTTTGCGCGCATCACCATCACAGAGAGCGGCGGTACCGGGTCACAATATGCGCAGTTCGGCGGCGCGAAAATTCCTTTGACGGTGCGCGGATGACAGTGCTGGAGCTGACATACGGCTTGACCAAGTATGAGTTTGACCACTTGACAGTTGCCAAGGCGGTCATTATCGACCGGCGCAAGATCGACTTGCAGGAATACCTGAACCGCAAAAGCCGCATCTACCAAACCGGGCACGAGTGGCGGCAGATCGACATCACGCTCCTGCCGGAATATGCAGAGCTGTTGGCCACGTGCAAAACCATCCGGGCCATCACGGCGGACATCGGCCTCAAACTCATGCGGCAGGACGGCACAACGATCATTGAGACCGACGTGCGGATCGATCCGAACGTGTCGTTTAAATTTTTGAGCGGCTACTGGTCGGCGAAAGACCCGATCCCGCTCCGCTTTTACGAGGTGCGGGAATGACCGCCGCTCTCATCATCGTCTTGTCTTGGTGGCTCAACGCTGCAATGGACGCCATCGATCACGGCAAGGGCAGCCGCACGCTATACGAGCTCTGGCACATCCTGAAGGCCGCGAGCTACGGCCTGCCGTACATCTACATCGTTTTAACGCAGCAGATCCCGCTATACATTGTCGCCGCATCCGCAGTCGCGCTATACTGGTGGGAGTTGATCTACGCACACTTACGACATGTTAATTTTTGCGAGTGGGACGATCGGGTAAAAATTCGTTGGCTCGCTTGGCTATGGGGTATAAAGCACAAGGACGGAATGTAATGACACCGGACACACTGGCGGCGGCATTGGTTGCGGGCGCGGCAACGCTCATCGGTAAGATCGTTTGGGACTGGCTCGCGGAGAAAAAGAAGCCTGCGCAGCACTGCGAAGATCACGAATGTCTTGCAAAGGAGATACAACAGCTGCGCATTGACTGGATGACGCAGAACGCCGTGCACAACGAAACGCTTGCGCTGATAAAGCTCGATCTGTCGTACATTAAGAAAAAGTTGGATATGAGCGGAACCGTCAAATGATCGTCCCGCCTTGGTACAAAATAGCCGAGCGCGAGATCGGCGTTGGTGAAATATCCGGCAGTGAGGACAACCCGAGAATTGTTGAGTACTTGCTGACCGTGTTCGACCATAAGCAGCACGACGAAGTTGCTTGGTGTTCGGCGTTTGTTTCGTGGTGCATGACGCAGGCGGGCTATTACTCTACACACTCGGCCCTTGCCCGCTCTTGGTGTTATTACGGACTGCCGGCCATCAAGCCGATGATCGGCGACATTATTGTCCTGCGGCGCGGCAAAGAGGCATGGATGGGGCACGTTGGCTTTTACGCCGGCAGACGCGGGGACAAGATATTGCTGCTCGCGGGCAACCAGAGCAACGAGGTCAACATCTCAGCTTTCCCGGCGTCCAGCATCATCGCCATGCGGCGGCCCGTGCTGATGATCATGCCCACCGGCAAAATTGACAAGAGGCGCGGCGTATGAACCTGCACGACATGCAGCCCATTGAACCCACTGGATCACCAGATCGGAGCGATCTCGGGCACGACCCGGAACCGGACTTGACGCCCCGG
>Ga0209097_10000443_pt1 | contig 42264 bp, 42 predicted proteins | sample AD_UKC052_MetaG_FD_184419 | JGI IMG/M metagenome (GOLD analysis project Ga0209097, IMG submission 184419) | Active sludge microbial communities of municipal wastewater-treating anaerobic digesters from USA - AD_UKC052_MetaG (SPAdes) (version 2) | ecosystem: Engineered > Bioreactor > Anaerobic >... | reverse complement strand
AGGGCCACCTGCAGGAAGGTTCGCTGGCGATGTCCTTCGAGCGCCTGGCCGAGGCCGACATCCGCGCCACCGAGATCGCGCGCACGCTCAAGCATGCCTACATCAGCCCGGTGTTGACGGCGCACCCGACCGAGGTGCAGCGCCAGAGCATCCTCGGCGCCGAGCGCGCCATCGCCGAGCTGATCGGCGAGCGCGACGAGCTGCGCACCGAGCGCGACCGCGACGAGAACACCGCGCTGATCCGCGCCCGCGTCACGCAGCTCTGGCAGACGCGCATGCTGCGCACCGCCAAGCTCACCGTGTCCGACGAGATCGAGAACGCGCTGAGCTACTACCACGCCACCTTCCTGCGCCAGATCCCGCGCATGTACCGCGAGATCGAGGAGGCGCTGCCCGGCCACGAGATCGCCAGCTTCTTCCGCATGGGCAACTGGATCGGCGGCGACCGCGACGGCAATCCCTTCGTCACCGAGGCCACGCTGCAGATGGCGCTGCGCCGGCAGAGCGAGACGGTGCTGCGCTTCTACCTGACCGAAGTGCACTCGCTGGGCAGCGAGCTGTCGATGTCGGCCATGCTCGCGCCCGTGACGGCGCAGATGCAGGCGCTGGCCGAACGCTCGCCCGACCAGAACGCGCACCGCGAGGACGAGCCCTACCGCCGCGCGCTGATCGGCATGTACGCGCGGCTGGCCGCCACGCTGCACGACCTGACCGGCACCGAGGCGCTGCGCCACGCGGTGGCGCCGGAGAGCCCGTACCTGAATGCCGAGGAGTTCCTCGCCGACCTGCGCGTCATCGAGGCCTCGCTGCACTCGCACCATGCCGGCGCGCTGGTCGGCCCGCGGCTGCGCCCGCTGATGCGCGCGGTGCAGGTGTTCGGCTTCCACCTCGCCACGGTGGACCTGCGGCAGAGCTCCGACAAGCACGAAGCGGTGATCGCCGAGCTGCTGAAGACGGCGCGCATCGAGGCCGGCTACAGCGCGCTGGCCGAGGCCGACAAGCGCGCGCTGCTGCTGCGCCTGCTCGACGACGCGCGGCCGCTGCGCGTGCGCGCTGCGCAGTACAGCGAACACGCGATGGGCGAGCTGTCGATCTTCGAGACCGCGGGCCGCATGCTGCAGCGCTTCGGCCGCGATTCGCTGCGCCACTACATCATCTCGCACACCGAGACAGTGAGCGACCTGCTCGAGGTGCTGCTGCTGCTCAAGGAAACCGGCCTGATGCGCGGCGAGTTGCACGAGCACGCGGTGACCGACCTGATCGTCGTGCCGCTGTTCGAGACCATCGGTGACCTGCGCAATGCCGCGCCGATCATGCGCGAGTTCTACGCGCTGCCCGGCGTCGCGGCGATGATGAAGGCCTCGGGCGCCGAGCAGGACATCATGCTCGGCTACAGCGACAGCAACAAGGACGGCGGCACCTTCACCAGCAACTGGGAGCTGTACCGCGCCGAGATCGCGCTGGTCGAGCTGTTCGAGGGCCTGGGCCGCGAGCACGACCTCACGCTGCGCCTGTTCCACGGCCGCGGCGGCACGGTGGGCCGCGGCGGCGGCCCGAGCTACCAGGCCATCCTGGCGCAGCCGCCGGGCACGGTGAACGGCCAGATCCGCCTGACCGAGCAGGGCGAGGTAATCGCGTCGAAGTACGCGCACCCCGAGATCGGCCGGCGCAACCTCGAGACGCTGGTGGCGGCCACGCTGGAGGCCACGCTGCTGCACCCGGCGAAGCAGCCGAAGATGGGCGCGCCGAAAGCCTTCCTCGACGCCGCCGATGCGATCAGCGATGCGAGCTATGCCGCCTACCGCAAGCTGGTCTACGAGACGCCGGGTTTCACCGCGTACTTCTTCAGCGCCACGCCGATCCGCGAGATCGCCGAGCTGAACATCGGCTCGCGCCCGGCCTCGCGCAAGGCCACGCGGGCGATCGAAGACCTGCGCGCCATCCCCTGGGGCTTCAGCTGGGGCCAGTGCCGCGTCGCGCTGCCGGGCTGGTGCGGCTTCGGCTCGGCGATCGAGCAGTTCCTCGGCAAGGACGCGAAGCAGCGCAAGGAACGACTGGCGCTGCTGCAGAAGATGCACAGGCAGTGGCCGTTCTTCCGCACGCTGATGTCCAACCTCGACATGGTGCTGGCCAAGAGCGACCTGGGCATCGCGGCGCGCTACGTCGAGCTGGTCGAAGACCGCAAGCTGGGCAAGCGCATCTTCGGCCTGGTGAAGGCCGAGTGGCAGCGCACGCACGACGCGCTGACGCTGATCACCGGCGAGAAGCGCCGCCTCGAATCGAACCCGACGCTGGCGCGCTCGATCGAGCACCGCTTCCCCTATCTCGACCCGCTGAACCACCTGCAAGTCGAGCTGATGCGCCGCTACCGCAACGGCCGCGATGGCGACCCGGGCATGGACCGCGTCAAGCGCGGCATCCACATCTCGATCAACGGTGTGGCGGCCGGACTGCGCAACACCGGTTGAAGTTGGCGGCTCAGGGTCTGGGCAGGCTGGCCGCAAAGCGCCTCACCGCCGCCAGTTCGCCCTGCGCTGCCACCGCAGCGTAGTAGTCGATCTGGCGCTGGGCGGCCGGGCAGTCGTGGGCCTCTTCGCCGCTGAAGCCGGCGCTCAGGCGCGCGGCGGCTTCCAGGTCCCTGGCCGCAGCCGCCATGCGCTCCGGGTACCAACCCAGGCGCCGGCCCACGGCGCGGCCGCTGGCCACGTCCTGCAGCGTGGCGCCACGCAGCACCAGGTGTTCGGCCAGTTGCTGGCACAGCTCGCGGCGGCCGGCCAGCTTCAGCTGCTGCGCAGTGCAGTAGGCCGACACCGCCGAGCCGCCGGGCTCGCGCCAGCCGCCGCGCAGCGCAGCCAGCGCCTCGCCCATCTGCAGCTTCTCCAACACGCCGGCATCGGCAGGTTGCGCAGCCTGCACCGCGCCGAGCAGCGACTGCTCGGCCAGGCGGCCGAAGGGCAGCGCCAGCGCGCGGCGGAAGGCCTCGTCGGCCAGCTCGGCATCGGTGTGCTCCTGTTCCTGCTCGGCCAGGCGCAGCCAGGGTTCGGCGTGCGCCGGGTCGGCGGCGATCCAGTCCTCCGCCGCCAGGCGCTGGCAGGCGCTGCCTTCGGCGGGCGGCGAACCGGTGGCGCAAGCCTGCATCGCCATGGCCAGCACCCCGGGGTCGCGGCCGGACGCGGCCAGTTCGGCGAGCCGCTCGCGCTGCGAGGCCCAGGCCACCACTCCCGCCAGCGACGGCGCCGGGGCGCAATCGGTATCGGCACCGCAGGCGGTGCGGGCCGTGGCCACGGGCGGTGCGGCGAGCACCGGCGTGAGCACCAGCGCTGCCGCCTTGCCGCGCGGCTCGGCGCTGGCCTGCAGCGCCTCGAGCCAGCGCGCCATCACCGGCCGCGTGCGCTCGGCGCGCAGGCGGCGTGCCGCCAGGTCCGGCCCGTCGCTACCGACAGGCACGCTGCCCAGGCCGCACACACGCACATCGGTCGCCGTGCGCAAGGTTTCGATGGGCGATCGAGCCGATGCCTGCTCGGCGGCGGCTGAAACCGCCGTCGGCGCCGACCTGGGTGCTGCCATGCTGGCCGCAGGCGCCGTTGCCAACACGATGTCGGCCTCGATCGCCGGGCCTTCGTTCCACAGGCCGCGCGAGTCGGCGATCCACAACGCCACGCCGGCCGTGACCACGGCCGCGATCACGAGTGCACGCCCCCAGCGCACGCCGGGGCGGTCGAACCAGATGCGGTTGATGCGCATGCTCGATAGGCCCCGTCAGCGGCCGACCGCCACCAGCGCTTCGCGCACGGCCGCGAGCTGGCGGCGCGACACCGCGAGCCATTCGTCGACCGGCGCGACGCGCACCGCCCAGGCTTCGCCGCCTTCGTCGTCGCCTTCGCCGGCGAGCGTGCGGCGCTCGAGGGCACGCACCGCCACGCGCGCCACCAGCGCATTGCGGTGCACGCGCAGGAAACGTTCGCCCAGGCGCGTCTCCAGCTCGGCCAGCGAATCGTCGAGCACGAAGGTGTGCTGCGCGGTGCGCAGCGTCACGTACTTGAGCTCGGCCTTCAGGTACAGCACCTCGGCCACCGGCACACGCAGCACGCGGCCGCGGTCACTGACGACGAGCATGCCTTCGTCCTCGGGCACCGGCTCGCTGGCCCGCTCGCCCTGCAGCGCGAGGCGCTGCGAGACACGCTGCAGCGCCACTTGCAGCCGGTCACGCTTGACCGGCTTGGTGAGGTAGTCGACAGCCTCCAGTTCGAAGGCCTGCAGCGCATGCTCGGCGTGCGCGGTGACGAACACCACCGCCGGCGCCTTCGGTTGGCTGCGCAGCCGCGCGGCGAACTGCATGCCGTCCAGGCCGGGCATGTGGATGTCCAGCAGCAGCAGATCGCATTCGTGCGCCATCAGGAAGTCGACCGCCTGCGCCGCATTGGCCGCCTCGCCGACGACGACCGCGGGCACCTCCGTGCAGTCGGCCACCAGCGAGCGCAGCCGCAGGCGGGCGAGCTCCTCGTCGTCGACCAGCAGGACTTTCAGCGGCGCCGTCACAGCGGCACCACCACTTCGACGCGGAAGACCCCTTCGGCACGGCGTGTCTCGAACTGCGCGGTCATGTCGTGCATCAGGTGCAGACGGTCGCGCACGTTCTTCAGCGCCATGCCGCTGCCCGGCCGCGACGGCTCGGCAGGCACCGTGTTGACGATCGTCACCATCGCGCGGCCCAGCTTCGCCCGCGTGCGGATGCGCAGCGTGCCGCCTTCGGCCGAAGGCTCGACGCCGTGACGCACCGCGTTCTCGACCAGCGGCTGCAGGATCAGCGGCGGCACGCGCGCCGTGCCGGCGGCCTCGTCGAGCTCCCAGCTGATCTTCAGGCGCTGGCCGAAGCGCACCTGCTCGATGGCGAGGTAGCGGCGTGCAAGCTCCACCTCCTCGGCCAGCGTCACCGACTCGCCGATGTCGGTCAGCGCCACGCGGAACAGTTCGGCCAGATCCTCCAGCACGCCTTCGGCACGCGCCGGATCGACGCGCACCAGCGCCAGCGCGGTGTTCAGCGTGTTGAAGAGGAAGTGCGGCCGGATGCGCGATTGCAGCTCCGCCAGACGCGCCGTCGTGTCGGCGGGCAGCAGCGCCCGCGCGCGCAATTGCAGCCAGGCGTAGACGACACCGGCCACGCCGGCACCGGCAAGCATGGGCGCGAGCACCGGGTGGCTGCCCAGCAGATCGAGGCCCAGCGGCAGCACCAGCATCGCCGGCACGGCCGCAGCCGCGGCGCCGAGCCCGACGGCCACCATCCAGCGTACCGATGGCGAAAGCGCGCCCAGCGGCCGCTTGAGCAGGCACGCCGCGCTGAGCCACAGCAGCGCACCCGGCACGGCCACCGCCGAACCCGAGGCGAAGCGCGTCAACCACGACGGGAAATCCGTGGCGACGAACAAGGCGCCCACGCCCAGCACGCCGGCGGTGAACAGTACCGTGCGCAGCACCACGCCGGCGTGGCAGACGTCGAAGGGCGAGGCCGGCGCCTTGGCCACCAGCGTGTCGTTCGGGATCAGCGTGTCCAGCAGCGTCGAGCCGAAGCCCGTGCTGCGACCGTCGCTGCTGCGGCTCGGTGCGGTGGCGGAGGCGGTGTTGGCGCTGGGCTTGGCGGTCATCGGGGTCGGGGCTCGCCGATAGAATCGGCGCACTGCGCGCATTGTCTCCAAACCCGGCGCCACGTCCATGCGCACGCAGCCCCGTTCACGCCCTGTTGCGCCCGCCCCACCCGACATGTCCTCCAACCAACTCGACAAGAAGTCCCAGGCCTGGTCCGCGCTGTTCTCCGAGCCGATGAGCGAGCTCGTGCAGCGCTACACCGCCAGCGTCGGCTTCGACCAGCGGCTGTGGCAGGCCGACATCGCCGGCAGCCTGGCGCATGCGGAGATGCTCGCGGCGCAGGGGATCATCGGCGCCGACGACCACGCGGCCATCCAGCGCGGCATGGCGCAGATCCGCGCCGAGATCGAATCCGGCGCCTTCGACTGGAAGCTCGCGCTGGAAGACGTGCACCTGAACATCGAAGCGCGCCTGACGCAGCTCGTCGGCGACGCCGGCAAGCGGCTGCACACCGGCCGCTCGCGCAACGACCAGGTCGCCACCGACGTGCGCCTGTGGCTGCGCGACGAGATCGACGCGATCGGCGTGCTGCTGATCGAGCTGCAGCGCGCATTGGTCGAGGTGGCGGACAAGAACGCCGAAGTCATCCTGCCCGGCTTCACGCACCTGCAGGTGGCTCAGCCGGTGAGCTTCGGGCACCACCTGCTGGCCTATGTCGAGATGTTCTCGCGCGACGCCGAACGCCTGGCCGACGCGCGCCGCCGCACCAACCGCCTGCCGCTGGGCAGCGCGGCGCTTGCCGGCACCAGCTACCCGCTGGACCGCGAGCGCGTGGCGCGCACGCTGGGCATGGAAGGTGTCTGCCAGAACAGCCTGGACGCGGTGAGCGACCGCGACTTCGCGATCGAGTTCAGCGCGGCAGCGAGCCTGGCGATGGTCCACGTCTCGCGCTTCTCCGAAGAGCTGGTGCTGTGGATGAGCCAGAACTTCGGTTTCATCGACCTGGCGGACCGCTTCTGCACCGGCTCGTCGATCATGCCGCAGAAGAAGAACCCCGACGTGCCCGAGCTCGCACGCGGCAAGACCGGCCGCGTGGTCGGCCACCTGGTGGGCCTGCTCACGCTGATGAAGGGCCAGCCGCTGGCCTACAACAAGGACAACCAGGAAGACAAGGAGCCGCTGTTCGACACGGTGGACACCCTGAAGGACACGCTGCGCATCTTCTGCGAACTGGTCGGCGGCATCGTCGTCAAGCCCGAGGCGATGGAGCGGGCCGCGCTGCGCGGCTACGCCACCGCCACCGACCTGGCCGACTACCTGGTGAAGAAGGGCCTGCCCTTCCGCGATGCGCACGAGGCGGTGGCGCATGCGGTGAAGGTGGCGATCCAGCAAGGCGTGGACCTGGCCGATCTGCCGCTGGCGACGCTGCAGACCTTCAACCCCGCGATCGGCGAAGACGTGTTCGCGGTGTTGACACTGCGCGGTTCGTTGAATGCCCGCAACGTGCTCGGCGGCACCGCGCCGGCTCAGGTGCGCGCCCAGGTGGCGCGGCACCGAGCCCGGCTCAAGCCTTAGCGAGCGCGCATCTGTGCGTCAGCTCAATTCAGGAAGCTGATTCGCTGCGCGTCGAGCTGGGTGCCGTTGGCGCGCAGCACGCCGCGCACCTCGATGTTGCGGTTCACGGTGAGCAGGGCCTCGCTGCCACCCACGTACTGCACGCCATTGCCGCCGTAGTACACGCTCAGCCCCTTGAGCACCAGCGTCTGCGTGCCGGGGTCGACCGACTCGATCGCCCCCTTGAGCTTGAAGTTGCCCTGCACGCCGCCCTGGTCATCCAGGCGCACGGTACGGGCCACCAGCACGCCGGACTGCACGGCGCCGTCGACCACCACCGACACGCCGAGCAGCACCGACCCCGGCGGGCCGGTGAAGCTGGCGCTGCTCGCATCGACCGGTTGGCCGTTCACGCTGAAGCGGGTGCCCGAGGTGTATGCGGTCACCGGGCCGCGCAGGCGGGCCTGGGCGATGTCCGGCAGCGTGCGCGCGCCCGCAACCACGCCGACAACCACCCAGCGCCCTGCGACCGGCGTGGTGGAGGCAGTGACCCGGACGAAGGCTTCGGGCACCAGCAGCGGCTGCGTGCCCGTGTAGCTGAACAGGGCCGCGCCGATGCGGAAGGTGCGTGCGGCGGTGTCGAGGTCCTTCACCGTCCCGCGCACCTTGTAGGCCATCAGCGGTGCTGCCGCCGGCTCGATGCGCGTGGCCGTGTAGACCCCGGCCGCCGCATCCAGCGAACCGTGCACGCGCAATGCGGCGCCGTCGGCCACGCTGGCCAGGCCATTCGGCAAGGCGGCATCGAACACCGTCAGGGCATCGACCTTCACGGTCTGATCGAAGACCGTCAGCGTGCCGTTCGCCGCATCGATCGCACGGGCCAGGCCGACCACCTCGGCCACCATGCGGATGCTCGTGGCGGTCGCGGTCGGCGCATCGGCCGTGCCGCCGACAGCGCCGCTGTCGACTTCGGTGCCCATGCCCAGGCGCAGCGCGGAACGCGTGCTCGGCGCACCGTCATCGTCGAATACCGAGGCGGTGGCATCGTCGAACTCGATGCCGCTGACAAAGATCGAGCCGAACCCTTCGACCGGGCCGGAGGCATAGGCCCCGGTGCCGCCAACACCGACGCTGCCGCCGCACCCGGCCGTCACGGCCGCGGCGAACATCAGTACCGCGCTGCCCCAGCGCAGCCACGGCGCGACGGCCGGCAGGTGCTTGGGATTCATGAGGACTCTCCTTCGGGGCGGCGCGCCGACTTCCTGGGGGCCGACTTGGCCACCGGCGCCACGGGCGCCGGTGGATCCACCGGCACCTGATAGCTGAACAACCCGATACGCAATCGGTTCCCTGCGCCGAGCGTGCTGCCGATGCCGGCAGCGTCGTCGTCGGCGATCATCTTCTCCACGCGCGGGACCAGGTCGCCGGTGATCGAGCGCCAGTGATGCGCGACCAGCTCGCGCAGCGAGGCCAGCGATTTCTCCGACAGGCCATCGGCATACAGCGCCTGTTCGAAATGCTCGCTGCCGCCGGCCAGGACGTTGGCGACTGCAGCGCTGAAATGGTCGCCCACGTTGGCGCCGAGGAAAGTGTCCATGCGCACCTGGTCGCCGCGCGGCACGAAGGCCTCGCGGCGCAGCGACACGAGGTCGGCGGCAGCGTCGTGCTGGGCCAGGCCGAGGCGCATCAGTTCCTCGAGCAGGCTGCGCGGGTGCATGTCGCGAGTCACCGACTGGGCGAGCGTCTCGAAGCTCGGCAGGGCACCCAGCCGCGGCAGCACGCGCGGCCGGCCGTCCTGATCGAGGTACTCGGGGTGCGTGGTCCAGCGGGCGAAGGCCTCGCTGGGGTAGGAGCGATCGGGTTCCGAACGCTGTTGCCGTGCGGCCGTCAGCCGCGTCACCTCGCGGCGGTTGATGCCGGTGGCTGCGCTGATGCGGCTGACGCGCCGGTGCTCGAGCAGGTTCGGGTAGGCCGCATAGGCTTCCTCGACGAAGGCCGCGCGCAGCATCTCATCGACGGTGGCGTGGGTCAGGCCGCGCGCCACGGCCAGACGCGCCAGCGGCACCAGCAACTGGCGCACGGCCTCGAGCAGGGCAGGCTGTTCGCCCGGGGGGGTGGCAGTGTCAGGCTGAGGTTCGTTCACAGGGATCCAATGGTACCGGGCGACGTACCGTCGTCCGGGGCCCTGACTGGCACTTCATCACGTGCAGATGTGTGAAAGTGCAGTCGGCCCATGCGAAACCCGCGCAAACGAGGGGCGGGTGTGGCCTGGCGCCCACGCTCAGACCCACGGCGCGCGATACAGCCAGACCGGCTTGCGGCCAGGCGCGCGCAGCACGGCCGCCGGCCGCACGCCGGGCGCCTCGAACTCCAGGCTGGCCAGCCAGGCGCCGGGGCGCAGTTCACGGCTCGCCTTGTCGATCGCCCGCGGCATGCTCTCCGGCCGCTGGAACAGGTAGACCAGGTCCTGCTGCGTCCAGTCGCTGGCCCACAGGTCGCCGCGTCGCACACGCGCGAAGCGGCATCGCCAGGCGCAGGCGATGCGCAGCGGCCAGCTCCATTCGACGCCGGCCAGCTGGGCGCGCGGGTACTCGCGCCGGAGCTCACGCAGCCCGTCGCCCAGGCCGCAGCCGGCATCGAGCAGCCTCGCGCCCTCGGGCAGCGGAGCGAGTCCGGCCAGCCCCTGCAGCGCGCCGCCGGGGGTGGGAAACATCGGCGCATCGCGCCAGGTGTTCAGCGGGTACAGCAGCGCCAGCAGGGCCAGCGGCAGCAGCCAGGCCCAGGCAGGAATGGCACCGGCCAGGCCCGAGGCGGCCAGGGAGAGCGGGAAGCCAGCCGCGACGAAGACGCGCCGCCAAGGCGTGGCGGCTGTCGCCGCGAGCACGAGCCCGAGCGCCGCGGCCAGCCCCAGTGCCAGCGCGCCCGGCGTGTCGGCCAGCGTCAACCCGCTGAACAAGCCCCAGGACGCCGCCCAGGCCAGCAGTGCCGGCAGCGGCCAGATCACGGCAGGCCCGACACGTCAGAACTGGAAGGCCAGCCGCAGCCCGCCCCAGTGGCGTCCGTCGACCACGATCGGCGCAGCGGCTTCCTTCATGATGATGAAGTTGCCACCGCCCATGTCGCGGCGGTAGGTCTGCAGCAGGAAGGGCCGCTCGTTGCGCGCCGAGGCCAGGCCGGTGCGGTCGTTGAAGATGCGCCGCCAGCGGCTGTTCGCGGTGTTCCACACCACGTCTCCCGCGCGCTGCGGCTGGCAGTACTTCTGGTTGTGCGTGGCGACGTAGCCGTTGCGGTCCACCGCGATGCAGTACACGACCTTCGGGCTGATCGTCAGCGCGTGTTCCTGCACCTGCGGGAACAGCCGATCGGCCAGGCCGACGAAGCGCGTCGTGTGCTGGGCAGGGCTGCTGCCGGCGATCGGCTGGTAGGCCTCGTCGAACAGGTCGGCCATGGTCGCCACACCGGTGCGCAGCGAGTTCTCGAGCAGCTGCGAGATCTGCGCGGCAGCCTGCTGCGCGGCCTGGATGTAGGGCGTGTCCTCGGTCTCGATGCCGCACTGCGACACCGTCTCGATGAGCTGTTCGGACACGCGCAGGAACGACTCGCTGCGCTTCATCGCCACGTCCAGCGCAGCGCCGGTGCCGGCGATCTCGCGCTCGATGCCGGCCATGCGCTCGCCGAGATCGCCGCAGATCGCGCGGCTGCCGTCGGCGGCCGTGCTGATGCGCGCCACCCCGGCCTGCACCTCGCCGAGCGCGCGGTGGAAGGCGCCCTGCGCGGCCTGGCCCGGCTCGGCGCGGATCTCCGCGGCCAGCGACTCGATGCGCGCATTGAGCTCGGCCACCGTGCTCATGATCTGCTTGGAGCTGGCCTCGACCTTGCCGGCCAGGTCCTTCACCGCGTCGGCCACCACGCCGAAGCCGCGGCCCGCCTCGCCGGCCCGCTTGGCCTCGACCGAGGCGTTGAAGGCCACCAGCCGCGTCTGCAGCGCGATCTGCGTGATGCCGCCGGCCGCGTCGGCCACCTGGCGCAGCGTGGAGACGATCGCCACCACCTCCTGGCCCACGCCTTCGACGGCATCGCGCGCACGGTCCACGGCACCCAGGCTGTCCTGAGTGACCTGGCCGATGGCCTGCTGCGATTCGGTGATCTCCTGCACCCGGCGGGCCAGCGCCGACACCGCCTGCGCACTGCGCTGGGCGGACTGCGTGGTGTCGTCGATGACGCCGCGCACCTCGGCAGCCTCGCGGCCCATCGAGCTGGCGCGGCCCGAAATGGAGCGAATGGCCTCGTGCAGCATGGCGCTGCTGCTGGGGTTCTCGACCGGCGAAACTGCTGCCGGCTCCTGGGCGCCCGGGCGCCGGCGAAGCAGACTCAACATGGCGTTCCCCCGGTCTTCAGTACTCGCGCAGCTTCACGCGCAGCCGCGCGATCGACTGGCTGTGCAGCTGGCACACACGCGACTCAGTGACCTTGAGCACCGCCGCGATCTCCTTGAGGTTCATGTCGTGTTCGTAGTACATCGACATCACGTACTGCTCGCGCTCGGGCAGGTGCTTGATGGCCTCGACCAGCGCCTCGCGCATGCGGTGGTCCTGCAGCTGCGCGAGCGGGTTGGCCTGCTCGTCGGCCACGTGGCGGTCGAGGAAGTCGTTGTCACCCTCGTCGCCCGACATGTCTTCCAGGTACACCAGCTGGGTGCCGCGCACCTTGCCGAGCAGCTCCTGGTACTCGACCAGGCTCAGGCCCATCTCGCGGGCGATCTCGCTCTCGGCCGGCGCACGGCCGAGCTTCTGCTCGAGCTTGTGCACCGCCGATTCGATGGTGCGCTGCTGCTTGCGCGTGCCGCGCGACAGGTAGTCGTTGCCGCGCAGCTCGTCGAGCATGGCGCCGCGGATGCGCTGCGTGGCGAAGGTCTCGAACTGCACGCCCTGTGCGGCGTCGAAACGCGACAGCGCGTCGGCCAGGCCGATCATGCCGACCTGGATCAGGTCGTCGAGCTCCACGTTGGCGGGCAGCTTGGCGATCATCTGATGGGCCAGCCGCCGCACCAATGGGCTGTACTGCTTGAGCATCGAGTCGAGGTCGAGTTGACCCTTGGCGGTGTACATCGCGTGGCTCCCGTGGTCAGTTCATCGCCCGGCCGGCCGCGGTCTGCTGCGGACGGTCGACGTAGTAGGGTGCGGCCATCGAGGCCGGCACGGCCTCCAGGCGCAGCGTCTCGCGCACCAGGCGGCGCAGGTCCTCGCTGGGCGCTTCGCCGGCCAGCGCCGCCGGGTCGAGCCGCACCCAGTCGCGCAGCACGGCGCCGAGGAAATCGTCGGCGCAGGTGGCCAGCTGCATCGCGATGCGCTCGGCGCGCGGCGAATGCGGGGCGGCGCCCAGCAGCAGGTCGTGCACCACCAGGCCGGCACGCTGCGTCAGCAGCTTGATCGCCGCGTAGGCGTGGGTCACGCTGGCCGGCCGGTCGTCGGCCAGCAGCAGCGGCCGCACCAGCGCGCTGTCGTCGCCGCTGCGCCGCGCCAGCTCGGCACTGCGTGCGAACAGCCGGCACAGCTCGGTGGCCGGCGCATGCACCAGCACCACGTCGGCCTGCGGCACGGCGTCGGCCAGGGCCTGCAGGAAGGGCGCCGTCGAGCCGCTGGCGTCGACATGGCGGATCGGCAGGCCGCGCGCCGCGAGGTAGCTGACCTGCGCGGACAGCGGCTCGATCGCGTCGGCCAGGTCCATCATCGCCAGCTCGGAGGCCGCGCTGGCGCGCTCCGACGCATCGGCCACCAGCACGTGCAGGCCGTGTTCGGCGAAGCCCGCGCACAGGCGCTCGAGCATCATGCCGCCGAAGGCGACATGCGGGTTGGACACCACGGGAATGAACTTCACGCGGTGGCGGGCGAACAGCCGTCGCAGGCCATCGGCCTGGTCCAGCGGCATGGGCTTGGAGTCGAAGTCGCGCATCGTCGGCAGGGGCTCGGAAATCTTGTCGTTGTGGGTGCGAAGCGGTGTCAGTGGGCGGCCGCGGCGTGCAGCAGGCCGCTGCGCGGCGCCGCGAAGATCAGGTTCACGTCGCCGGAGTCGAGCTTGTAGGCGCTGCTGCCGCCGCCGCGCAGCGCGCGGTGCACCAGGGCGTTGGCCGACAGGCGGTGCCAGTCTTCCGGCACGCGCTGGCCGTTGGCCACGCCGATCACCTTGAGCTTGTGGCGGATCAGCGCGTCCAGCGCGGGCCCCAGCTTCACGGCCTCGTCAAGCTTGGACAGCACCACGCCGCAGCAGCTGGCGGCGCGGTAGGAAATCATCACGTCCTCGATCGTCTCGCCCTGCGAGGCGGCGTTGACCACCAGCAGGCGCTTGATCGCGCGGTGCTGCAGCATGTCGAGCAGCTCGCGAGTGCGGCTGTCGCGCTGCGCCATGCCGGCGGTGTCGATCAGCACCATCTTCTTGGCGGCCAGCAGCTCCAGCAGGTCTTCCAGCGAGGCGCGGTCGTGCGCGGTGTGCACCGGCACGCCGAGGATGCGGCCGTAGGCGCGCAGCTGCTCATGGGCGCCGACGCGGTAGGCGTCCAGGGTGATCAGGCCGAGGTTGCCGGCGCCGTACTTGGCGGCGAAGGCGGCGGCGATCTTCGCCGTGGTGGTGGTCTTGCCCACGCCGGTGGCACCGACCAGCGCGTACACGCCGCCCTGGTCTTCCAGCGCGCCGTCGGCCTCGCCGGTGACGAGGTTGCGCTCGAGCACCGAGGCGGCCCAGCTGGTCTCGTCGTTCACCTCGTGCGGCATGGCGTCGGCCAGCTTGCGGATCAGCGCCGGCGAGAAGCCGCAGTCGAGCAGCTTCTGCGTCAGGCGCGCCTGCGCCGGCTGGCGCTGCAGCTTCTCCATGAAGGCCAGGGCGCCGAAGCGCTCCTCGATCAGGCCTTTCACGAGGCGCAGTTCCTTCATCATGTCTTCCTGGTCGCGGCGTGCCGCGGCGGCGGTCTGCATGTCGGCGGCGGGCGCGGCCGGCACGGTGTCGTGCAGCATCGGCACCGGCATGGGCGGCACGGCCGTGCGGGCCGGCTGCGCATGAACCACCGGCGCGGCCGTGGCCATGCGGGCACCGAGCGCACCGCTGCGCTCGGCCACCGGCTCGGCAGGACGTGCGGCCGGGCGGGCCGGCGCGGCAGCGGCCACCGGCATGGCCGGCACTTCCTGGTAGGAGCCGATGAAGGGCATGTCCACCGCGTCGTCGGGGAAGCGCGAGGCCTCGCTCATCGCCTCCTGGCGGCGCTTGAGCATGCGCTCGCGCACGAAGTCCTGGAACGACAGCGTGCTCATCGACAGGCGCTTCACGTCGTCCTCGACCGGCGAGGCAGCGCTGGGCTCGATGCGCTCGGCCAGGCCCTTGCCCTTGCGCACGGCTGTTTGCGCGGGCTGGGCCGGTGCAGGGCGCGCGGCCGGGGCCGACACCTTGGGCGCCGTGTTCGAAAGCTTCTCGATGTGGGCCATGCTCTCCGGCGGCATGGCCAGCACCTCCACGCCTTCGGGGCAGGGCTTGGTGGACAGCACGACGGCGTCTTCGCCGAAGGCCTGGCGCACCAGGGTCAGCGCCTCGCGGGAATTGCGGGCCGTGAAGCGTTTGCAGTTCATGCCTGTGCTCCTATCACCGAGCCGATACGGATCGAATGCGTTTCAGGGATTTCGCTGTGCCCGAGCACGCGCATCCGCGGCGCGGCGCGCTTGAGCAGCCGCGCCATCGGGGCGCGGATCATGTCGGGCACCAGCAGGCAGGCCGGCACGCCCAGGTCTTCCTGGCGCTTGGCGGATTCGGCGGCGCTGCGCGCCAGCGTGTCGGCCACGCCGGGGTCGAGCACCGCGCCGTGCGGCGAGTTCAGCGCCTGGGTCACCAGGCGCTCGAGGTCGGGTTCGAGGGCGATCACGTCGAGTTCCTTGGTGGGCCCGTAGATCTGCTGCACGATCGATGGCGCCAGGTGGATGCGGATGCGGCGCGCCAGCTCCGACGGGTCGGTCACGGTGGCGCTGTGCTCGGCCAGGCACTCGACGATCGAGCGCATGTCGCGGATGTGCACGCCTTCTTCCAGCAAGAGCTGGAGCACCTTCTGCAGTGTGGCGATTCCGACCATCTTGGGCACGACGTCCTCGATCAGCTTCGGGGCCAGCTTGGTCACATGTTCGACCAGCTGTTGCGTCTCGACACGACCCAGCAACTTGGCCGCGTGGAGTTGCATCAAGTGTGAGAGATGGGTCGCCACGACGGTCGAGCAATCAACCACCGTAAATCCGCCCATCTGTGCAGCCTCCCGCTGGCGCTCCTCGATCCACACCGCAGGCAGCCCGAAGGCCGGGTCGACGGTGCGCGTGCCGATGAGGTTGGTGCTCGCTGCGCCGGGGTTGATGGCCAGCAGCATGCCCGGGTAGGCCTCGCCCTCGCCCACCACCGCGCCGCGCAGCGTGATGCGGTAGGCGCTGGGCTTGAGCTCGAGGTTGTCGCGGATGTGCACCGGCGGCGGCAGGAAGCCGACGTCCTGCGCGAACTTCTTGCGCACGCCCTTGATGCGACCGAGCAGGTCACCCTGGCGCGCCTTGTCGACCAGCGTGATGAGGCGGTAGCCGACTTCCAGGCCGAGCGTGTCGACCGGCTGCAGGTCGTCCCAGGTCGCCTCCGGATTGGCCTGCGCGGCTTCGGCCGGGCGCACCGGATCCTGCTCCTTGGCCTTGCGGTCGCGTTCCTTCATCCACCAGGCGGCATAACCCAGCGCCGAGGCGATGGTGATGAACACCAGGTTGGGCATGCCCGGGATGAGGCCGAGCGAGCCGATCACGCCGGCCGTGATGGCCAGCGAGCGTGGCGAGTTGAACACCTGCGCGGCGATCTGGCTGCCGACGTCCTGCTCCTTGCCGACGCGCGACACCACCATCGCCGCGGCCACCGAGATGAGCAGCGCCGGGATCTGCGCCACCAGCGCGTCGCCCACCGCCAGCAGGATGTAGCTGTTGGCCGCCTCGCTGGCCGACAGGTCGTGCTGCGCCACGCCGATGACGAAGCCGCCGATGATGTTGATGAACAGGATCAGCAGCCCGGCAATGGCGTCGCCGCGCACGAACTTGCTGGCGCCGTCCATCGAGCCGAAGAACTCCGCCTCGTCGCCGACTTCCTGGCGGCGGCGCTTGGCGTCCTTCTCGTCGATCAGGCCGGCGTTCAGGTCGGCGTCGATGGCCATCTGCTTGCCGGGCATCGCGTCCAGGGTGAAGCGCGCGCCGACTTCGGCGATGCGCTCGGCGCCCTTCGTGACGACGATGAAGTTGATCACCACCAGCACCGCGAAGACGATCAGGCCGACCGCGAAGTTGCCGCCGATCAGGAAGTGGCCGAAGGACTCGATCACCTTGCCCGCCGCGCCGGCGCCGGTGTGGCCCTCCATCAGCACCACGCGCGTGGAGGCCACGTTGAGCGACAGGCGCAGCAGCGTGGTCAGCAGGATGACGGTGGGGAAGGCGGCGAAGTCCAGCGGCCGGATCATGTAGGCCGCCACCATCATCACCATCAGCGCCATCGCGATGTTGAAGGTGAACAGCAGGTCCAGCGCGAAGGCCGGCAGCGGCAGGACCATCATCGCCAGGATCATGATCACCGCCAGCGGCGCCATCAGCGCGCGCAGCGCCTTGCCTTCGGTCCCGAACAGGGATTGCAGCTGTTGCAGCAAGGGGTTCATTCGAAGTGCTCCATGTCAGGCGCGGGCGTGTGGTGCGGGTCGAGCTCGGGCGGCACCGGCAATTCGGGCAGATCGCCCGGCTGCGGCGCCTGGCCGGCGAGCGCGGCGCGAAGCTGGTAGACGTAGGCCAGCACCTGCGCCACCGCGGCGAACAGCGCGGTGGGGATCTCGTGGTCGAGCTTGGTGTGGGCGTACAGCGCGCGGGCCAGGACCGGCGCCTGCAGCACCGGCACCTGCGCGCCGCGGGCGATGTCGCGGATCTTCAGCGCCAGCAGGTCGGCGCCCTTGGCGACCACGCGCGGCGCGGACATCTTGCCGTCTTCGTACTTCAGCGCCACCGCGTAGTGGGTCGGGTTCATCACCACCAGGTCGGCCTTGGGCACGGCGGCCAGCATGCGGCGCTTGGTCATCTCGCGCATGCGCGCCTTCTGCTTGCCCTTGACCTCCTGGTTGCCCTCGGATTCCTTGTGCTCCTGCTTGAGCTCCTGCATGCTCATCTTCAGCTTGTCGGCCAGCAGCTTGCGCTGCAGCGGCACGTCGATGGCGGCGAACACCGCCAGCGCCAGCACCAGCAGCGCGAGGCCGCCGAGCACCGTGCCGGCGGCACTGCTCACCGCGGCGGGCAGGTCCATGCCCAGCAGCGAGGCGAACTCGCCGACATGGGCCTTCAGGTACAGCCCGCCGATCGTGCCGAGCACCAGCGCGAGGCCGCAGGCCTTCAGCGCGTCGATGGCCTGCTGCTTGGAGAACAGCCGCATGACGCCGCCGATGGGGTCGAGGAAGTGGAACTTCGGCTGCAGCGGCTTGAGCGTGAAGTTCCAGCCGCCGGAGATCACGCCGACGGCCACCGCCACGATCGACATCAGCAAGCCCAGCGGCAGGACCAGCCACATCATGCTCATGGCCAGCTCGGCCAGGCGCTCGACCATGAAGCCCGGGTTCTGCACCGCGCGGTGGTCGAACTGCAGCGCGCGCGCCAGGCTTTGCTTGAGCCATCCACTGGCCGCCGGCGCCGCCGCGACCAGCACCGCGCCGCCCACCGCGATGGCCGCGAAGTGGCCGAGATCGCGCGAACGCGCGATCTGGCCCTGCTCTCGGGCCTTGCTCAGCTTGCGCGCTGATGCGGGAAGGTTGCGGTCTTGTGCGTCCTGGTCGGCCATGGCGAATGCACCCCGTTGTTCGGGTGCCTTGCCATTGTTCCGGCCGGGGCCGGAAACTTGAGCCGGATCAGAAGGCGGAAAGGGCCGCTTATCGCGGCCCTTGCGGCGGGAAAGTCGGCAGCGTCGGCGCTCTAGAAGCCCAGGCTGGCCAGCAGGTCGTCGACCTCGCCCTGGTTGGCGACCACGTCGGAGCGGCCTTCGGGGTTGACCACCGGCCCGTTGAGGATGGCCGACTCGACTTTCTGCGCCTGCTCGGGCGGCGCGGCCTGAACCAGCAGCTTGACCAGGCTGTCTTCCAGGTCGGCGGCGAGCGACACCACCTTGGCGACCACCTGTCCGGTCAGGTCATGGAAATCCTGCGCCATCATGATGTCGGTCAGGTGCTGGTCGATGCGCTGCGTGGCGGCCTCGACGTCGCCGACGAAGTTCATCACCGCGCCGGAAGCCACGGCCTTGACCGGGTCCTTGACGATCGCTTCGGCGATGCGTCGCGTCTCGCTGGCGATGTGAGCGTGGTCGGCCTTCGCCTGGTCGACCGAGTTGAGCACCTTGTCGGCGGCCTCGCCGGTCTTCTTGGCGATGTAGGTCAGCCGGCTGCGCGCGTCGGGCAGGCCGTCGGCGGCCACCTGAAGCTTGGGCATCACACCCAGCTGCGTCAACGTGTCGTGCAGTTGCCGCGTGATCAGCCCGAGCTGGTGGAACACTTCGGGCGAGGCGCCCGCCGCCAACTGCGGCGCCAGGGTGGAGAGGTCGTCCATCTTCATGTTCTTGTCCCTTGTGCGCCGGTTCAGGCGGTGGCAGCGAGCTTCTGCATGATCTTCTGCACCTTCTCTTCCAGCGTGGCCTTGGTGAAAGGCTTCACGATGTAGCCGGCGGCACCATCCTGCGCGGCGCGCACGATGTCTTCCTTGCGCGCCTCGGCAGTCACCATCAGCACCGGCAGGTGCTTGAGCGACTCGTCCTTCTTGATCGCGGCGAGCAGTTCGAAGCCGTTCATGTTCGGCATGTTGATGTCGCTGACGACGAAGTCGAACTTCGACGCCTTGAGCATGTTCAAGGCCACGGCGCCGTCCTCGGCCTCTTCGGCGTTGTTGCAGCCCATCTCCTTGAGCAGGCCGCGCACGATGCGCCGCATGGTGGAGAAGTCGTCGACGATCAGGAATTTCAGGTCGCTGGGGGTGCTCATGTCGGTCCTCGTTCGGGCCAGGTTCGTGTGTTTATCGGGCGGGCGGCACGAAAGTTGAGATCGGCTCCACCACCGGCGTGGCGTGCTTCTCGGCGGGGTCGGCCTTCTCGGGCTCTTCGGGGGCGGCCGGGCGCAGCACGCGCTCCTCGGCCTCGCGGTTCATCACGATGATGCTGATGCGGCGGTTGGCCGGGCTGGCCGGGTCGGCGGGTTCGAACAGCTGGCTGGAGGCCAGCCCCTGCACGCGCAGCACGTGCTCGTCGGGCAGGCCGCCGGCCACCAGCTCGCGCCGCGAGGAGTTCGCGCGGTCGCTGGAGAGCTCCCAGTTGCTGTAGCCGCGGTCGCCGCCGGCGAAAGCCTGCGCGTCGGTGTGGCCTTCGAGCGTGAGGCGGTTGGGCACCTCGGCCAGCACCAGGCCGATCTCGCGCAGCAGGTCGCGCATGTACGGTTTGACGTAGGCGCTGCCGCTGTCGAACATCGCGCGGTTCTGTTCGTCGACGATCTGGATGCGCAGGCCGTCGGCCGTCATGTCCAGCTGGATCTGCGACTTCATCGCCGCCAGCTTGGGGTTGGAGGCGAGCACGTCCTCGACCTTCTCCTTGATGGCCTGCAACTTGGCCAGCTCGGCGCGCTTCTGCTCGGCCTTCAGGGCCTGCAGGTTGATGCTGCGCTTCTTCGCCTCGACCTCGCCGTTCTTCACTTGGCCGCCACTGCGCGACAGGTCGGAACCGCCGCCCTTGATGATCGAAGACGAGTCGCCCGAGCCGCTGCCACCCATCATCGAGATCTTCAAGGGCGAATTGAAGTAGTCGGCGATGCCCTTCTTGTCGCCCTCGGTGGTGGAGCCGAGCAGCCACATGAGCAGGAAGAAGGCCATCATCGCCGTCACGAAGTCGGCATAGGCGATCTTCCACGCGCCGCCATGGTGGCCATGGCCACCCTTCTTGATCTTCTTGACGATGATCGGCTGGAGCTTTTTGCTGTCACCGGCCATGTTGTGCTCCGACTACCTGCGGGCCGAGCGCCGGGCCGCTCCCAAGCCGGCCCGCATCCCCTTGGGGGATCGGCCGACGTACTCGTCGGGCGAGGGGCTCCATTTACTTCTTTCCCTTCACGTGGCCTTCGAGCTCGGCGAAGGTCGGGCGGTCACCGGAGTACAGCACCTTGCGGCCGAACTCCACCGCCACCTGCGGGGCGTAGCCCTGCATGCTGGCCAGCAGCGTGGTCTTGATGCACTGCAGTTCCTTGCCGTTCTCGTCGATCTTCTGCTCGAGCAGGCCGCCCAGCGGCTCGACCACGCCGTAGGCCATCAAGATGCCCAGGAAGGTGCCGACCAGCGCCGAGCCGATCATGCCGCCGAGCACCGCCGGCGGCTGGCCGACCGATCCCATGGTGTTGACCACGCCGAGCACCGCCGCGACGATGCCGAAGGCCGGCAGCGCGCCTGCCAGCCGGGCGATCGCCGCCACCGGCGCATGCGCCTCGTGGTGGTGGGTCTCGATCTCGCTGTCCATCAGGCTCTCGATCTCGTGCGCGTTCAGGTTGCCCGAAACCATCATGCGCAGGTAGTCGGTGATGAACTCGACCACGTGGTGGTCGTTGCCGACCGTGGTGTACTTCTGGAACAGCGCCGAGCTGTGCGGCTCCTCGACGTCCTTCTCGATGGACATCAGGCCTTCCTTGCGCGCCTTCTGCAGGATGTCGTAGAGCAGCGCCATCAGCTCCATGTAGCGCGCCTTCGAATACTTGGAGCCCTTGAGCAGGCTGGGCAGCGCGCCCAGCGTCGCCTTGAGCACCTTGGGCTGGTTGTTCACCACGAAGGCGCCCAGCGCTCCGCCCAGAATGGCCATCAGCTCGGTCGGCAGGGCGTGAATGATCACGCTCATGTTGCCGCCGTGGATGATGTAGGCGCCGAAGATGCAGCCGAGTGCGACGGCGTATCCGATGAGTACGAACATGGTGGGGTTCTGCGGTACCTGATGGCCACCCTGTGGCAGGAGGTTTGCACTCCTTATCGGCAGTGGGCGGTCTGGCTTGAGTCTGGCGCCTCGGGGCCGGGGCCGGTCTGCGCATCAGGGCGGCGAAGCCGGTGCAATCCCGGGCCACCAAGAAAAGAGCGGGTCCCGAGGGACCCGCTTCGAAGGCACTAGGGACGTGCCAGGAGGAGACAAGCAAGAAACCGTTTCACATGCCCTGTTGTCGGCGGGCCACCGGAAAACTTCAGTGCGCTGTCGCGTTGGCGGCGCGGGCGGCGTCCATCCGGATGGAGCCTGCCGCATGGCCCTTGCCAGCGCGGGCCGGCGGGTTGCACAGGCCACAGACGTAGTGTTTCGCAATCTCGTGCGGATGGGTCACGAAGTGCCCCCCGCATTTCGAGCATTTCGTCATGCTGAGCATGCCGTTGTCGATGAACTTGACGAGTCGCCAGGCCCGCGTCACCGACAGCAGCGCCTCCAGGCCCTGCGCCGTGGTCTGCTCCTGGTAGAGCTGGTAGGCCTTGATGACGGTGTCGATCTCGTCCATCTCGGCGACCTTGTTCAGGTACTCGTGGATGTTCAGGAACAGGCTGGCGTGGATGTTCGGCTGCCAGGTCATGAACCAGTCGGTCGAGAAGGGCAGCTGGCCCTTGCTCGGCGACTTGCCGGAGACTTCCTTGTACAGGCGCAGCAGGCGCTCGTAGGACAGATCGGTCTCCGACTCCAGCACCTGCAGGCGCGCGCCCAGGTTGATCAGCGTGACGGCACGCTCGATCTGGCGGGCTTCGGTGAGGATGCTCTTGGTGCGGGCCATGATCAGGCAGCTTCCTGGTGACGGCCGGCCATCAGGATGGACGCGTGCAGGCGGGTCGTGGTGTCGTTGGAGGCCGACTTGCCGTGGCTGGTGAGCAGGCCCCAGACCAGTTCGTCGTCCATGCGGAACTTGCACAGCAGCGTGTTGCCGGCGGCGATCTTCATCATCTGCGCGGGGGTCAGCAGCGAGATCATGGCGGCCGTGTCTTCGCTGATGCCCAGGCGGTACAACGCCTGCTCGCGGTCCGAGCGGATCAGGCTCTGCGCCAGCATCAGGTACGACAGGTTGGCTTCGCGGATTTCGGTGAGGATCTGGTCGGCGTTCATTGCGGTGCTCCGGGTTCGTATGAGGTGTTGGTTGTCACTCGGGTTCAGCGGCCGTCGGTCGGTGACGGCATGGAAGGAATTCTGAGCAAGGCAACTGGACTGGAACATCAGCCCATCTCTGTGGCTTGAGTCCAGATTCATCCACGAAGCGTGTCAGGCAATTTCCTACAAGACGTATCTGCAGGCGCCCGGTTCGTGCGGCCGGTCACGAACCGAGGCGGGCCGACAGCCGGCGGGCAAATGCGCCGCAATTGCCCGGCTGACGCCGCGATTGCTCCGGAGGGCTTCTCCCTAGACTGCGCCGAGCCCTGTCCCGCGAAAGCCTGCCCATGCCTGCCACGAGCCCCACGCCAGCCGCCACCGCGAGCGCCTCGCCGCGCCTGTCGGTGCTGCTGTTCGGCCCCGACATCGCTGCCGCACGCGACACCCTGGCGCGGCAGACGCTGACCGACGGCCAGATCGAATGGCTGGCCGCACCGACGCATGCCGAGGCCAACGCCGCCCTGCTGCGCACCCGCGGTGAAGTGATCACCTTGTGCGACGGCACGCTGGTGCTGCCGGAGCACTTCGGCGAGAGCATCGTGGCGAGCTTCGACGACGGCCAGGGCGCGCTGAGCCGCCCGCTGCTGCTGCAGCACCGCCTGGCCGGCCACGACCCCGACCCGCGACTTGCCGCCTGCCTGTCGATGCGCCGAGTGGACGCGCTGCGCCTGGGCGGGCTCGATGAACATGCCGACTTCGCCGCCGCCGGCGCGCCCTTCGAACTCGGCTGGCGGCTGATCAATGCCGGCATCGAGGCCGGGTGGCACCCGCGCGTGACGCTGGACCAGGCCGGGCCGGTGCCACGCCGCGAGGCCGCGCTGGCCGCCGCGCAAGCCGCCCTGAGCAGCGGCCGGCTGCTGCCGCTGCAGGAGAACCCCGCGGTGCACGTTGCCCGGCTGGCGCAGCGCCGCCCCGGCAGCGAGACCGAATCGAAGCTGGCGGGCGCTGCAGTGTGCGCACCGGCACCGGCGTCGGTCGAGGCCGCGAAGGCCGAAGGCCTCGACTGGCGCGACATCCCCGTCTTCATCGTCAACCGCAACCGCCTCGACGCCCTGCGCCGCCTGGTCGGCTGGCTGCTGGCCGCCGGCACGCGGCGGGTGGTCATCATGGACAACGCCTCCGACTACCCGCCGCTGCTGGCCTGGTACGAGCAACTGCCCGAAGGCGCCAGGTTGATGCGCCTGGAGCAGAACCACGGCCCCTACGTGCTGTGGCAGCAGGGTGTGCACCAGGTGCTCGACACGCCCTACGTGCTGACCGACTCCGACGTGGTGCCCGACGCCGCCTGCCCGAGCGACCTGATCGGCCGGCTGCTCGAGGTGCTGCAGCGCCACCCCGACGCAAAGAAGGTCGGCCCCGGCCTGCGCATCGACAACCTGCCCGACAGCTACGCCGAAGCCGACACGGTGCGCAAGTGGGAATCGCAGTTCTGGGAACACCCGGTGGCGCCCGGCGTCTTCGCCGCGCCGATCGACACCACCTTCGCGCTCTACCCGGCGCGCGGCGAGTTCTCCAACGAGGCCTGCAACCTGCGCCTGGGCGCGCCCTACCTGACCGAACACACGCCCTGGTACGTGGACGAGGCGGCGCTGTCCGCCGAGGAGCGCCACTACCGCGAGCACACCAGCGCCACCTTCTCCAACTGGAGCGTGTCGAAGAAGGACTCGTGGGTGAAGAAGAGCGAGCGTGTCGCCGCGTTCGAGCAGCGCGCGAAGGTGCTGCACGTCGACGGCGGGCGCGAGTACATCCCGGGCTGGATCAACGCCGGCAGCGGCGCCGGCCGCTTCGACATCGCCCTCGACCTGCAGGCCTGCCGCGCCCAGAAACTGGCGCTGGCCGACAGCTCGCTGGACGGCATCCACCTCAGCCATGTGCTCGAAGGCGTGCGCGATGCACAGGCGCTCTTTGAGGAACTGCATCGCGTGGCCCGGCCGGATGCGAAGCTCTTCGTGCGCGTCGCCCACGGAGCACGCGACGATGCCTGGCAGGACCCGGCGCAGCAGCGCGTCTGGACCGAAGGCTCGTTCGCGCACTTCGCGCAGCCGGTGCAGCCCGAGGGCACGGCCTACCGCGGCGACTGGGCGATCGAGTCGGTCACGCTGGTGGCCGACTCGATGGCCGCGGCAGACGAGCTGGCGACGCAGCGCAACCGGGTGCGCGAGATGGTCGTCGAGCTGCGCGCAGTGAAGCCGGCCCGGGCCTCGCGCGGCCTGCACCCAGCAGCACAAGTGCGGCCGATGGTGGTGAGCGATGGGCGCATCGACCCCTGCTTCCCGGCGCGATCGGAGGCGAGCGCATGACGGACAGGCCGATCCGCCTCGGCCTGCCCTGGCGGCTGCACCACTACCAGCCGCTGAACGGCGCCCACCCGCTGGTGCTGTCCTTCCTCGAAGGCAATGGCGCCGTCGAGCCGCTGGCGATCACGCCGGTGGCCGCCACGGTACCGCGCGAGACGCAGACCCGGGTGCTCGCGCGCATGACCCGCCAGGCGCACCAGGTGCCCGACGAGCTGCTGATGAGCTTCCTCGACTGGCTCAGCCTGCCCGACCAGGTGGCCATCGAGAGCCAGTCGTCCGCCTGCGACGCGCTGTTCCTGCACACCACACCATTGCACGCGGCCTCGACGCCGTGGATCTTCCACTTCGAGAGCTTCCCCAGCCTGTTCATGCCGTTCATGTTCACGGGCCAGACGCGCGGCATCGAGCTGCGCTCGCAGGGCTGGTTCCGGCAGGTGCGCGACCGGCTGGCCTCGAGCGACTGCAAGCGCATCTTCAGCCACATGCGCAGCAGCCTGCAGATCCTGACGCGCGTGTTCGACAGCGCCGACATCGCTGCCAAATGCCATCACGTGCCGCTGGGCATGGGCCTGCGGGACGTCGCCGAGCTGCTGCCGAAGTTCGAGCCCGGCGGCCGCCTGCGCATCCTGTTCACCAATTCGCTGCACGGCAACCCGGGCTCCTTCTACCTGCGCGGAGGCCACCACCTGCTGGAGGCCTTCGCCCAGTTGCGCCGGCATCTGCCCGATGCCGAACTCACCGTGCTGTCCGCGGTGCCCGCCGACCTGATGGCGCGCTTCCCGTCGTCGCACTTCATCGGCGTGAACTGGATCAACTCGCGGGTGGACGACGCCACGCTGGACCAGCTCTTCCTCGGCCACCAGCTGTTCGCGCTGCCGGCCGCCGGCCTGCACTCGCACAGCCTGCTGCGCGCCATGGCCCACGGCTGCGTGCCCATCGTCTCCGACGCGCTCGGCTATGAGGAGTACACCAGCGGCATCGAAGACAGCGTTCTGATGGTCCGCGGTGTGCGCGACATGGTCTATCGCGACGAGCCCGAAGGCTGGGTCAGCGATCGCTACGAGCCGTACCTGGCACCTTCGCCCGGCTTCGCGCAGCAGATCCACGACCGGATCGCCGAATGCGCCCGGCCCGACCAGCTTCGCGAGATGGCCTTGCGCAATCTCGAGCACTGCCGCCGCCGGTACGCGGTGCCGGCATCGCACGACGCGTTCAACCGCATGCTGCAGGGCCACTGAGCGGCCGCTGCGCACACAGACCCACCCACGAGGAGAGTCCGCCCATGAGGTTCTCGATCTGCAGCGGCAACCACGGCAATTCCAACAGCATCACCGACACGGTGACCTGGCTGCAGCGCGCGCTGCAGGAATGCGGCCATCGTGCGGACATCAACACCGGCATCGAGCCGCGTGCAGTGAACATCCTGATCGAACATTTCGTCGACGAGAAGGCGCTGCGCGATCTCCTCGAAGGGCGTCGCCTCGGCGCACGCTACCTCCTGATCGCCACCGAGCCCATCGTCGGCGGCGTCTTCAACGGCGGCATCGAAAGCCAGCACTGGCACTACGGCAACACCGACTACTGGAGGCTGCGCTTCGACGCCTTCAAGATCGCCGCGCGGATGGCCGAAGAGATCTGGGTGCTGGCCGAAAGCATGCTGCCGGCCTACGAGCAGTTGTTCCCGGACCTGCCGGTGCGCTTCCTTCCGCACGGCCACGTGAACGAGCTGGCCTGCGTGCGCCAGCGGCCCGAACCGGAACGCGACATCGACTTCTACTTCTCCGGCTCGATGACCGAGCACCGCCGGCGGATCCTGTCGGAACTCGCGCGCCGGCACGTCGTGGTGGTGAACGACCAGACCACGCCCGAATACCTTCGGCAGGACCACCTGTCGCGCGCCAAGGTCTGCCTGTCGCTGCGCCTGTCCCCGCGCAACTGCATTCCCTCGGTCTCGCGCATGCACTTCCACCTGCAGAACCGCAGCTTTCTGCTGCACGAGGCCTACGAGCTGCCGAGCCCGCTGGACCCCTTCGTGCTGAGCGCCCCTTCGAACGACCTGATCCCCTGGGCGCTGGGCGCGCTCGAATTGCCCAACCGGCGCGAGATCGCCGACAGCATGCACGACAGGTTCAAGGCCGCCCTGCCGATGAGCCGCTTGCTGCCGCCGCTGCTGGAAGCGACACTGTCGCGCACGCCGTCGGCGCCGCTGGCGCAGGCAGCCTGAGCATGCCTCGCGCCATGATCGACCAGAACGACTCCGTCTTCGTCGCCGGCCACCGCGGCATGGTCGGCTCGGCGCTGCTGCGCTGCCTGCGCTCGCGAGGCTACGGTCGGCTGATCACGCGAACGCGCGACGAGCTCGACCTGCTCGACCAGCACGCCGTGCACGCCTTCCTGGCCGAGCAGCGGCCGCGCTGCGTGTTCATCGCCGCGGCGCGCGTGGGCGGCATCCAGGCCAACAACGAGCTGCGTGCCGATTTCCTCTACGAGAACCTGCAGATCGCAGCCAACCTGATCCAGGGCGCGCACCTGGCGGGCATCCAGCACCTGCTGTTCCTGGCCTCGAACTGCATCTACCCGCGCGACTGCGTTCAGCCGATGCCGGAGAGCGCGTTGCTCACCGGGCCGCTGGAGCCGACCAACGAACCCTACGCGATCGCCAAGATCGCCGGCCTCAAGCTGTGCGAGAGCCACCAGCGCCAGCACGGCCGCAACTACATCAGCGTGATGCCGGCCAGCCTGTACGGCCCGAACGACAACTACACCCCCGGCCAGAGCCACGTGCTGCCGGCGCTGCTGCGGCGAGCCCACGAGGCGAAGCGGCGCGGGGATGCGGAGCTGGTCGTCTGGGGCAGCGGCACGCCGCGCCGCGAGTTCCTCTACGTGGACGACCTGGCGGAAGCCTGCGTGATGCTGGCCGAGACCGGCTACGACGGCGCACCGCTGAACATCGGCTGCGGCGACGACCTGTCGATACGCCAACTCGCCGAAGCGGTGTGCGCCACGGTGGGCTACCCAGGCCGCCTGGTGTTCGACACCAGCAAGCCCGACGGCATGCCGCGCAAGCTGCTCGACTCCTCGCGCATCTCTGCGTTGGGCTGGCTGCCCAAGGTGCCGCTGCCCGAGGGCCTGCACCGCGCGTACGCAGCCGCGCCCTGGCGCGGCGACTGATCGCCGGCGGTGGGCGGCTATAGTGGCCCGCCGACCGCCCATGAACACCACCACTCCCGCCGTCCCGCCCGCCCTGCCCGGCGAGGCCTTCGACCTCGACAGCGCCGCAGGCCGCCTGCGCGTCTACCGCAGCGCGCCCAGCCAGGCCGCCACCACCCTGCCGCTGCTGCTGGTGCACAGCGTCAACGCCGCCGGCTCGGCGCGCGAGGTGCGCCCGCTGTACGAGCACTACCGCCAGCATCGCCCGGTGATCGCCTTCGACCTGCCCGGCTTCGGCCTGTCCGAACAAGGCGACCGGCCCTACAGCCCGCGCCTGATGACCGACGCGGTGCTGGCCGTCGTGCAGGAGCTGCGACGCCTGCACGGGCCAGTGCCGATCGACACGCTGGCGGTGTCGCTGGGCTGCGAGTTCCTCGCGCGCGCCGCGGTCGAATCACCCGCGTCGTTTCGCAGCGTCGCGCTGGTCAGCCCGACCGGCTTCAGCGGCACGACGCGGCGGCTCGGCCCGCCGGGCAGCACGCGCAAGCTGCCGGGCCTGCATGCGGTGCTGTCGGTGCCGCTGTGGGGCGCCAGCCTGTTCCGCGCGCTGACGCGGCCCGGCGTGATCCGCTTCTTCCTCGAGAAGACCTGGGGGTCGAAGGCGATCGACGAGGACCTCTGGCGCTACGACACCTTGATCACGCGCCAGCCCGGAGCGCACCACGCGCCACTGCACTTCCTCGGCGGCGGGCTTTTCTCCGGCGACGTCAACGCGCTGTATGACGCGCTGGCCATGCCGGTGTGGATGTCGCACGGCACGCGCGGCGACTTCGTCGACTACCGCGGCAAGGCTGCCTACACCGCGCGGCCGAACTGGCGCTTCGACGTGTTCGAGGCCGGCGCGCTGCCCTACTTCGAGCTGCCGGCCGATTTCATGCGGCGCTACGACGCCTTCCTCGCCTCTGCCTGAACCGCGCGGCTACTGGAAGTGCTGGAGCATGCGCTCCAGCGCCATCGTGAACGGCGCCTGCATCATCGGCAACGTCAGCAGCACGCCCACCAGCCCCACGCTCAGCGTGATCGGGAAGCCGATGGCGAACAGGTTGAGCTGCTGCGCGACGCGCGCGGCGATGCCCATCACCAGGTTGACGAACAGCAGCATCGCCACCATCGGCAGCGCGATCCACAGCCCGATGGCGAACACTTCGGCGCCCCAGCGGTGCGGCTGGGCGGCCTTGACGAAGGCGAAGGGCTCGGGCCCGACCGGGAACGACTGGAAGCTCTGCATCACGCCTGCGATCACCAGCAGGTGGCCGCCGGTGACGATGAACAGCCAGCTCACCGTGACGCCGAAGAAGCGGCTCACCGCGGTGGTCTGGCCGCCGGTGGCGGGGTCGAAGAAGCCGGCGAAGTTCAGGCCCATCTGCAGCCCGACCAGCTCGCCGGCGAATTCCACCGACGCAAAGACGACGCGCACCGCGAAGCCGATCGAGACGCCGATGACGATCTGCTGCAGCACGACGAGGAAGGTGAGCGCCGAGTCCAGCGGGATCGGTGCGACCGGCGGCAGCGTGGCCTGCGCGCACAACGCGATCAGGAAGGCCAGTGCCACGCGCACACGCATCGGCACGGCGCGCTGGCCGATCACCGGCAGCGTGCCGAACAGCGCCAGCACGCGCAGGAAAGCCCACAGGATCGGCGTGACCCAGGCGAGGATCTGCGCCTCGTTGAAGGTCAGCACGATTCAGGCCGGCAGATCGGCAGGTGATCAACCGACCACGGTGGGGATCGCCTGCAGCGTGCGCTGCAGGTACTCCACCAGCGTGGTCAGCATCCACGGCCCGGCCACGGCGAGCACCGCCACCGCGGCGAGGATCTTCGGCACGAAGGTCAGCGTGGCCTCGTTGATCTGCGTGGCAGCCTGGAAGATGCTGACCAGCAGGCCGACGGCCAGCACGGTGAGCAGCATCGGCGCGGCCACCATCAGCAGCGTGTACAGGCCTTCCTGGCCGTAGGTGAACACCTGTTGCGGATTCATGGGTTTCCTAAGTGGCAAAACTCGCCGCCAGCGAACCCAGCAGCAGGTTCCAGCCGTCGGCCAGCACGAAAAGCATCAGCTTGAAGGGCAGCGCCACCAGCACCGGGCTGAGCATCATCATGCCCAGGCTCATCAGCACGCTGGCCACCACCATGTCGATGATCAGGAACGGGATGAAGATCAGGAAGCCGATCTGGAACGCGCTCTTCAGTTCGCTGGTCACGAAGGCCGGCACCAGCACCTTGAAGGGCACCTCGGCCGTCTTCACCGCCGGGTCGAGCTTGGCCAGGCGGGCGAACAGCATCACGTCGGACTGGCGCGTCTGCTTGAGCATGAACTCGCGCATCGGCACCTCGCCGCGCCTGAGCGCCTCGTCGAAGGCGATCTTGTTCTCCGCGTAGGGCTGGTAGGCGTCGGCGTAGACGCGGTCGATCGTCGGCCCCATCACGAAGAAGGTCAGGAACAGGCTCAGACCCACCACCACCTGATTGGGCGGTGCGGCCTGCGTGCCCATGGCCTGGCGCAGCAGGCTCAGCACGATGACGATGCGCGTGAAGCCGGTCATCATCAGCAGCACCGCGGGCAGGAAGCTCAGGGCCGTGAAGAACAGCAGCGTCTGCACCGGCACCGAGTAGCTGGTGCCGCCGGCGCCCTGGCCGATGACCAGCGGCAGGCCCGGGCCGGCACCCTGCGCTAAAGCCGCTGCAGGAACGGCCGATAGTGCCGTCAAGGCCAGGAGCGACCAGGCCTTAGCGCGCATCGGCATCACCCTGGGGACGCTGCAGTTTCGCCAGCAGGCCGGCGAAGGCCGGGCCTGCCGGTGCAGCGGGCACGGCGCCCTCGACGGGTTCCATCGTGTGCAGCGTGGTGATGCTCGACGGCGTGACGCCCAGCACCAGCCAGCGGCGCGACTCGCCCTGCCCCACCTCGATGGTGACGATGCGCTGGCTGGCCGACAGCGGCAGCGCTGCCACGCTCTTCATCAGGTTCGCGCCGCCCGCACCGCCAAGCATCGCACCCGCGGGGGTGCGCTTGAGCAGCCACAGCGCAGCCGGGATCAGCGCGAGGATCGCGATGAACCACAGCAGCGAGGTCAATCCGCCCTGTCCCATCTCAACCCTTGCTGAGGCGGCGCATGCGCTCGCTGGGCGTGACGATGTCGGTCAGGCGGATGCCGAACTTGTCGTTCACCACCACCACCTCGCCCTGCGCGATCAGGTAGCCGTTGACGAGCACGTCCATCGGCTCGCCGGCCATCGCGTCGAGCTCGACCACCGAGCCCTGCGCGAGCTGCAGGATGTGCTTGATCGGGATGCGCGTGCGGCCCAGCTCCACGGTGAGCTGCACCGGGATGTCCAGGATCATGTTGATGTCGTTGCCCGCGTTCGTCGCCGTGGTCGGCGAGAAGTTGGTGAACGAGGCCGGCGCCACCTGCTCGGGCTGCACCTCGGAGGCGGTCTCGTTGGGCTTGGCCTCCGCGAGCGCGGCGGCCCACTCGGCGGCCATCGCGTCCTGTTCTTCGGCGGGGTTTTCAGCTGACATTGTGGTCTCCCAACCAGGACATGTTCGACCCGGTCAACGTGCGATCGATCTTCAATGCGTACTTGCCGGCGCTGGTGCCGTACTGGCACGAGAACACCGGCACGCCCACCACCTTGGCTTCGATGGACTTGTTCAGGTCGAGCTCGATGAAGTCGCCCGGCTTGAACGCGAGCAACTGCTCCACGGTGGCGTCGGCCGTCGCGAGCTCGGCGACCAGCTCCACCTCGGCGGCCTGGATCTGGTTCTTCAGCAGGTTCACCCAGCGGCGGTCGGGTTCGTTGGAGTCGCCCTGCATGGTCGAGTACAGGACGTCGCGGATCGGCTCCAGCGTCGAGTACGGGATGCAGAAGTGGATGGTGCCGCTGGTGTCGCCGATCTCCAGCGTGAACGAGGTGGCCACGACGATCTCGCTGGGCGTGGCGATGTTGGCAAACTGCGGCTGCATCTCCGAGCGCTGGTAGTCCAGCTCGAGCGGATAGATGCCCTGCCAGGCCTTCTTGTACTCGGCGATCACCACCTCGACGAGGCGGGTGATGATGCGCTGCTCGGTGGGCGAGAAGTCGCGGCCCTCGATGCGGGTGTGGAACTTGCCGGCGCCGCCGAACAGCGCGTCGATGACGGCGAACACCAGCGTCGGGTCGCACACGATCAGCCCGCTGCCGCGCAGCGGCTTGACGCTGACGATGTTGAAGTTCGTCGGCACCACGATCTCGCGCAGGAAGGCGCTGTACTTCTGCACCTTGATGCCGCCGATGGCGATTTCCGGGCTCTTGCGGATGAAGTTGAACAGCCCGATGCGGATGTTGCGCGCGAAGCGCTCGTTGATGATTTCCATCGTGGGCATGCGCCCACGAACGATGCGTTCCTGGCTCGACAGGTCGTAGGAGCGGATGCCCCCGCTCGGCGCCTCTTCCTGCTCGAGCTTCTGGCTCTCGCCAGTGATGCCCTGCAGCAGCGCGTCGACTTCGTCCTGCGAAAGGATCTGCTGGCTCATTGGATGATGAAGTTCGAGAAGTGCACGTGCTTCACGGGGTTCTCGACGGCCGGCTTGGCGGCCTTCTTCTTTTTCTTCTTCGGCTTGGGCGCATCGGCGTCGTCTGCGGCTGCGTCGTCCGCAGCGGCGGCTTCCGGCTCGGCCTCGGGCGCCTCGATCTCGATGCCCAGCGGGCGCACCGTCTCGCGCATGATCTCGGCGGCCAGGGCCTCCTTGCCCTTGCGCTCGAGCAGCTCGGCCGAGGTCTTGTGCGCCAGCACCATCAGGATGCCGTTGCGGATGGCAGGCATGTAGGCCTTGAGCTGCTCGGAGATCTTGGCGTCCTCGATCTCCAGCGTGATGCCGATCTGCGCGTAGCGATCGGTTTCCTTGTCGGCCAGGTTGACGATGAAGGGTTCCAGCGGCAGGAAGGTCGGCACGTGCGAGACGTCGTGCTTCGCGTCCTTCTTCTTGCCGTGGGCGCCCGCGTCTTCGCTATCGCCCTCGGCCTCGGCCGCCGCAGCGGCCTCGGCGGCCTTCTTCTTCATGTAGAAGACCGCGCCGCCGCCGCCGGCAACGGCCAGCAGCAGCACCGCCGCGATGATGATGATCAGCTTCTTCTTGCCCTTGGCGGGCGGCGCAGCGGCAGCGACTTCGGCGCCTGGAGCGGCAGCGGCAGACATCGGCTCTCCTTCGTGGGCAGGCACGGCACCATGGCCGGGCATTGCAATGGATTATGAAAACCGCCCCCTGCGCCGATGCGGCGAAAAGGGGGCGGATTGACCGCCAGTCCGCGGCCGGGGCGGCTGGCGTGGATCAGGCGTAGAGATCGACCCCGCCGGCCGTGACCCGGCCCCGCCACGCCGGCCGTGAACTCGTACCGGTGGCGGACGCCTCCCGCTCGCGCGTCGTGCTCGCCGCGCCATCGGGCGGGCCGTCGCGACCGGCGTCGCCGCGGCCCGGCGTGTGCTGCGACACGCCACCGCCGCTGAGCGTGAGCCCGGCGTCGCGCAGCGCGGCAGCCAGCTCGGGCAGGCTCGCCTCGATGGCAGCGCGCGTGGCAGCCGCCTGCGCGCCGAAATCGATGTGGGCACGCTCGCCGTCCATGGCGATCTGCACCGACACCGGGCCCATCTCGGCCGGGTTCAGGTGCAAGCTCGCCTCATGCACGCCATCGCGCGCGAGCACGCTGACCTGCACGCCGAAGGCCTGGGCGAAGTCGGGCGAATCGAGCGGCACGGGAACCGCCACGGCGGCAGGGGCTTCCGCCACGGTCGGGCTCGCAGCCTCGGTACGCAGCGCCGCGGCCGCTTGCGCCGGCTCGAAGCCGGCCGGCAGCGAGAAGCCCGGCGCTGCGGGAACGGCGGCCGACTCGCGCTCGGCCGACGCCGAAGACGCCTTCGATTCCTCGGCGGCCTGCGCGGCCGCTTCCAGCGCGACGGCCGGCGGCTCGCGGCCGGTGCGTTCGGCCTGCCCGGCACCTGTGCGATCGCCGGGGCGTGCGCTGGCGAGGCTGTCGTCTGCCACGGGCACTTCGTCCGTGCGGCCACCGGATGGGTTCGAGACGGCTTCGATGTCGGGCGAGACCGGGCTGGCGTTCGCCGCGAGCTTCGGAGCGACCGCATCGGCCGGCGGCAGATGCAGTTGCGCCAGCCACTGCGCCAGCGCCGGGTCCATCGTGGCAGCGTCCTTGACGGTGACGGGCGAGTCGGGGTTCTGCGCCGCCTCGTCGGCGGGTTCCGGCGGCTTCGCTGCGGGCCGGGCTTCGGCCTGGGGCGCATGCGGGGTGCGGCCGGCCTGGCGCAGGCGCGCTGCGCGGCCCTCGTCGGGACGCGTCGACGAAGCAGTCGCGGCGGCGGCATCACCGTCGGCCGGGTCGGCGGAATCAGGGTCGGCCGTGGCCTCGCGCGGCTGCGCGGACTGGCGTTCGCTGCGCGTGCTCGCCATCAGCTGCGCGAAGCCTCCGCCTGGCACGCCCGACGCGCCGGCGGACTCGGCGGTCTGCGGCAGGGCGGCGGGCTGCGACACGAAGGGAGGCTGGATCTGCATGGGGCGCGGTCTCAGTAGCGGGTGGTGGCGGCGGCCAGGCGGTTCCAGGCGGCGCGCGAAGCCATCTCGTCGAGCTGGTTCTGCTCGTGGCGCTCGCCCTTGCGCTGGATCTCGGTGACGCGGCGCTCGATCAGCTTCTGCACCGAGGCGACCCGCAGCTCCTGCTGTTGCAGCGCCTCCTGCGCACGCTCGAGCTGGTGCCCGGCCTGCGTGGCCACGCGGGCCTGGTGTTCGATGGCCTGGGTCAGGCGGGTCACGAAGCCGTGGTAGCAGCGCAGCAGGTCCATCTGGCCGGGCTGCGCGAAACGCTCGGCCCAGCGCTGCTCGTACTCGCGGCGGTAGTCGGCGAGCTGTTGCGATTGCGCGCGCGCCGCGTCCAGTGCCTTCTGCATGCGCTGCCGGTGCGCCAGCGCTTCGTCGCGTTCGCGCTCGGCGTGCGACAGCAGGACCATCAGCGGTTGCAGGTTCTTCATGGGTCAGTGAATGCGTCGAATCGCTTGATCGCCATCAGCCCGCCACCACGGCGCGCAGCTGGCGCACGCTGGCCTCGAGCGGCGCGCTCTCGCGCATGTCCTGCTGCAGCAGGCCGCGCATCGCCGGGAACAGGCGCACGGCGGTGTCGAGTTCGGCGTCGTGGCCGGGGGCGTAGGCGCCGAGCTGGATCAGGTCGCGTGCCTTGTTGTGCTTGGCCAGCAGCTGGCGCAGGCGACGTGCCGCCTCCACGTGCGGCTGCGGCGCCACGTTGGTCATCACCCGCGAGACCGACTTCTCGATGTCGATGGCCGGGTAATGGCCGGCCTCGGCGAGCTCGCGCGAGAGCACGATGTGGCCGTCGAGGATGCCGCGCGCCGCATCGGCGATCGGGTCGTTCGGGTCGTCGCCTTCGCTGAGCACGGTGTAGAAGGCAGTGATCGAGCCGCCGCCGGCGATGCCGTTGCCGCTGCGCTCCACGAGCTGCGGCAGCTTGGCGAAACAGCTCGGCGGGTAGCCCTTGGTGGCCGGCGGCTCGCCGATGGCCAGCGCGATCTCGCGCTGCGCCATCGCGTAGCGCGTCAGCGAGTCCATCAGCAGCAACACGTTCAGCCCGCGATCGCGGAAGTGCTCGGCGATCGCGGTGGCGTAGTTGGCGCCCTGCATGCGCACCAGCGGCGGCGCGTCGGCGGGCGCGGCCACCACCACGGCGCGCGCCAGGCCCTCGTCGCCGAGGATGTCCTCGATGAATTCCTTCACCTCGCGGCCGCGCTCGCCGATCAGCCCGACGACGATCACGTCGGCCTCGGTGTAGCGCGCCATCATGCCCAGCAGCACCGACTTGCCCACGCCGGTGCCGGCGAACAGCCCGATGCGCTGGCCGCGGCCGACGGTGAGCATGGCGTTGATCGCGCGCACGCCGGTGTCCAGCGGGCGGCGCACCGGCTCGCGGTCCATCGCGTTGATCGGGCGGCGGATCAGCGGCTCGTTGTGCACGAGGTCCAGCGGCCCCTTGCGGTCCATCGGGTGGCCGTGCGAATCGACCACGCGGCCGAGCAGGCCGTCGCCCACCGGCAGGTGCAGCGTGCGGTCCTCGCCGCGGCGCCAGGGGTGGCGCGCTGCGCCGAGCTTCATCGGCACCACCGGCGTGGGCCGCGGAATGACGCGCGCGCCACTGGCCAGGCCGTGCACGTCGCCGGTGGGCATCAGGTAGGCGCGGTCGCCGTTGAAGCCCACCACCTCGGCCGTCACCGGCGGGGCGCCGTCCATGCGCACCTCGCACACCGAGCCGACGGGCAAGCGGATGCCGGTGGCTTCGAGCACCAGGCCGGCCACGCGCACGAGCCGGCCCACGGTCTCCAGTGGCACCGGCTCGGCCGCGAAGTTGCGCAGGTCGCCGAGAAAACGGTTCCAGTGCTCTGTCGTCGCCAGCGCACGGGTTTCGATCTGCGTGGTGATCATTCGGCTGCCTCCGGCGTCCAGGGCGCTTCGGAGCCCAGTGCCGCAGCAGCTCGCCGCCAGCGCGACTCGATGCTCGCGTCGATGATGCCGATGTCGGATTCGACGACGCAGCCGCCGCGCGTCACGGCGGCGTCGGCGAGCAGCCGCGCACCGCGGGCGGCGAGCACCTCTTCGGCGCCCTGCGCGACCAGCGGCTGGTCGTCGGGGTGTACGCGCACGGTGACGTGGCGCGCCGACAGCAGCAGCGTCTCCAGCGCCTCCCGCGCCACCATCGCCACCTGTTGCGGGTGGGTGGCCAGCTCGCCGCGCACCACCTGGCGCGCCAGCGCCGTGGCGGCGTCGGCCAGCGCGCTGGCCATGGCCTGCTGCAGCATGTCCATCTGGTCGCCGTAGGACTTCATGAGCGCGCCGACCTGCGCCGTGGCCTGCGAGGCGAAACTCTGCTTGAAACTCTCCAGCGCGGCGATGCCGTCGCGGTAGCCGTCGTGATAGCCGCCCTGGCGCGCAGCGCGCAGCGCCTCGGCCTGCTGCTCCTCGGGGCTGAGTGCCGGCTCGGCGGCAGCCGCTGCGGCCTCTTCCTCGCCCGAGAGCGAACCCGGTGACCAGGCCGCGAACGACGACAGCTCCTCGCGCGGGATGAAGCGGGCGTACATGCTGGCGCCCTTGCCGCCCCCGGCGGGCGGCGGCACCTGGCGGATGCGCTCCTTCGGTGAACTCATCACAGGAACTCGTCGTCGCTACCACCACCCAGCACGATCTGGCCCTCGTCGGCCAGGCGGCGCACGATCTTGAGCATTTCCTTCTGCTCGGCCTCGACCTCGGAGACGCGCACCGGGCCGCGCGATTCGAGATCTTCGCGCAGCGTCTCGGCCGCGCGGGTGGACATGTTCCTGAACACCTTCTCGCGCATCTCCGGCGTGGCGCCCTTGAGCGCGATGACCAGCGATTCGCTCTGCACTTCCTTGAGCAGCGACTGGATGCCCTTGTCGTCGATCTTCTCCAGATCGTCGAAGGTGAACATGTTGTCCATGATCTTCTGGGCCAGGTCGTTGTCGACCTCGCGGATGTAGTCGAGCACCGCCGTCTCGACGCTGCTGCCCATCAGGTTGATCATCTCGGCGGCCGTCTTCACGCCGCCCAGCGACGCCTTCTTCAGGCGGTCGCCGCCGGCCAGCACCTTGCTCATCACCTCGTTGAGGTCCTTCAGCGCCGAGGGCTGGATGCCGTCGAGCGTGGCGATGCGCACCATCACCTCGTTGCGCTGCCGCTCCGGGAAGGTCTTGAGCACGGCGCCGGCCTGGTCGAAGTCCAGGTGCACGAGGATCGCCGCGACGATCTGCGGGTGCTCGTTGCGCAGCAGCTCGCCCACCGAGCCCGGGTCCATCCACTTCAGGCTCTCGATGCCGGTGACGTCGGCGCCCTGCAGGATGCGGTCGATCAGCAGGTTGGCCTTGTCGTCGCCGAGCGCCTTGCGCAGCACGGTCTTCACGTACTCGTCGGTGTCGGTGACGAGCATGCTCTGTTCGCCCGCGACCTCGGAGAACTTGACCAGCACGCCTTCCACGCGCTCGCGCGGGATCGACTTCATCTTCGCGATCGTCTCGCCCAGGCGCTGCACCTCTTTCGGCGCGAGGTGCTTGAAGACCTCGGAGGCCTCTTCCTCGCCGAGCGACATCAGCAGGATCGCTGCGTTTTCGGTGCCTTCGTCGTCCATGCTCATGGTCCTATGCCGCCTCGCCGCTCACCCAGCCGCGCACGATGTTCGCCACCGCCGCGGGGTTCTCCTTGGCCAGCGCGCGGGCGGCGTCCAGGTGTTCGTTGGTCTTCGGTGCCGGCAGCGCAGGCATCTGGCCCTCGGGCAGCGCGTTGTCGTCGTCGACCACGGCATTGAGCTGCGCACCCGGCGCCGGCGGCGGGGGCGGCGCGAGCGCGGCCTTCATCGCCGGGCGGATCATCCCGAAAAACACGATCAGCGCCACCAGAGCAAGGCCGGCCGGCACCGCGGCAGCGCGCAGCATGTCGATGACCTCCGGCTGCTTCCACAGCGGCAGCGGGTCGATCTTGGCCGACGGGTCGACCTTGAACGGCGCGTTGATGACCTTCACCGAGTCGCCGCGATCCTGCTTGAAGCCGATGCTCTCGCGCACCAGCGCGGTCAGCTTCTCGACCTCCTCGGCCGACAGCGGCGTGGTCGTCGTCTTGCCCTTCGCATCGGTCACGCTGCGGTGGTTCACCACCACGGCGGCGTTCAGGCGCTTGACGGTGCCGGTGGCGTTGCGCGTCACGCGCACCGTCTTGTCGACTTCGTAGTTGGTCACCGCGTCGCGGCGGGTGTTGGCGTTCGCGCCGCCGCCCTGCGCGGCCTGCAGCGGCTGCGGCGTACCCGTCACCGGCGCTGTGGCCGGCACCGGCGGCTGGTTCGAGGCCGCACCCGGCACGCCGCTGGGCGCCGCGCCGTTGCTGCCGCTGCTTTCGCTGACCTGCTGGCTGCGGATGGCGATGCTGGCCTTGTCGCCCTGGTTGGGCGCGAACTCTTCGGCGGTGGCCTCGGTCTGCGAGAAGTCGACGTCGGCGGTCACCGTGGCGCGCAGGTTGTCGCGGCCGACCAGCGGCTCGAGCAACTCGAAGATGCGCTTCTGGTAGCCCGCCTCGACCTGGTTGACGTACTGCAACTGCTGCGCGTCGAGGCCGGCCTGCGGGTTCTCGGCGCTGGCGGTGAGCAGCGCGCCGGTCTGGTCGAGCACGCTGACGGCCTTCGGGTTCATTTCGGGCACGCTGGACGACACCAGGTGCACGATGCCGGCGATCTGCGCGCGCTCCAGCGTGCGGCCCGGGTACAGCGTCAGCATCACCGAGGCGGTGGGCTTCTGCTGCTCGCGGAAGAATCCGTTCTGGTTGGGCAGCGCCAGGTGCACGCGGGCGTTCTGCACCGCGGCCAGCGCGGTGATCGAGCGGGTGAGTTCGCCTTCGAGGCCACGCTGGAAGGTCAGCCGCTCCTGGAACTGCGTCTGGCCGAAGCGCGCGCCGTCCATCAGCTCGTAGCCGACCACCGAGCCCTTGGGCAGGCCGGCGGCGGCCAGCTTCAGGCGCACGTCGTGCACCTTGGCCGCCGGCACCAGGATGGCCGCGCCGCCATCGGCATGCCGATAGGGCACGTTCATCTGCGAGAGCTGCGCGATGATGGCGCCGCCGTCCTTGTCGGACAGGTTGGCGTAGAGCACCTTGTAGTCGCCCTGGCTGCTCCACATCGTCATCGCCAGCACCACCGCGCCGAGCGCGGCGATACCGAGGGCGAAACTCAGCTTGGCCTTCAGCGGCACGGCGGCCACACGGGCGCCGAACCCGGCGGGTTCGACCAGGGGCAGTGCGTTGGCGTTGGTTCTGGCGACGACGGCGTTGTCCATGGGCGATCGGTTCTGGCCCGGGGCGGAAATGCGCCCGGATCGAAACCGATTGTTCGAGAACTTGAGCCCCGCGAATGCCGCGAACAGCCCGTCAAACGGCCGCCAGTTCGCGCCACCGGGATGACGGGCAGTGACTACAGTCACGCCATCCCCCCATGGTGAGGGCATGCCATGAATGTCACGCTGAAACCTTTCGACTTCGCCCAGGCCGCTGCAAGAGCGGGGCTGGCCACCAACGGACAGCCGCTGAAGGCAGGCCGCGCCGTCGAGGGCACCGGCTTCCAGCAGGCGCTGACCCAGGCGCTCGGCTCGGTGAGCAACAGCCAGAACCAGGCGAGCCGCCTGCAGCGCGAGCTGCAGATGGACAACCCCTCGGTGAGCCTGGAGGAAACCATGGTCGCGATGCAGAAGGCGCAGATCGGTTTCCAGGCCACGTTGACGGTGCGCAACCGCCTCGTGTCCGCCTACAGCGAGATCATGAACATGCAAGTCTGAGCGGCACGCTCAGCCCGGCAAGCGCACGTCAGGCCTGCCTGTCGAGCTTCTCGCCGAGGATCGGCACGGTGCCGTAGGGCGAAGGCTGCTTGGATGCCGGCTCCAGTTCGCGCGCCAGCCGGCTCAGCCACGGAAACCGCGGCGGGATCGGCTGCTGCGTGGACTCGTCCAGCTGGACGAGCGAGGATGCCTCGCCCTTGGGCGGGGTGCCCGAAGTCGGGGTGTCGGCTGGTCGGCTCGGCGTCGCCGGCAGCACGACGCGTCCGACGCCTGAGACGTGGTTGACGCTCATGTTGCGCTCCTTGTAGGGGCGAAAGTCGCTATGCCATGGGAATCGGCATCCCATGGCCGGACTTGAGGGGTGAAACCCCCGAGTCGTAACAAGGCGTGAATTTCGCCGCAGGCGCGGCCACTGCAACGGCCGGCTAGTCGAGCGACATGAGGCGGCGACGCTTCTGCGTCTGGTCGATGAAGCGCTGCAGGATGCGCTCCGCGTCGTTGGCCAGGTTGACGAACTCGCAGCCCAGCCGCGCGCCCCGGGCCTCGGGGTTGAGCACGGTGGCGTGCTGCATGCGCAGGTTGGCCACCAGCCGCGTGTCGGCGTCGAGGTCGATCTGCACCTGGTTCATCAGCATGCCCGGCTGGATGGCCGGCACGTCCTCGGGCAGGAACAGCGCACAGCCGCCGATGCTCACGTCGATGACGCGCAGCGCGAGCTGCATCTCGGCGATCGCCGGGTGGCGCACGCGCGCCAGCGGCGAGCTGCGCAGCAGGGGCCGCACGCGGAAGGAGTTGCGTCGCTGGAAGCGGAACAGTTCACGCGGCAGGCGCGCGCTGATGGCGCTGCCGCCGATGCCGCGAACCAGCACCAGGCCCTGCACGTCGAACTGGATCTTGATGCTGTCGAGGTAGCCCACCGCGACGGCCTCGTCGCATTCGATCAAGCGCTGGGTCACCGGCATGTTGGCGTCGGCACTGAAGCTGAGCTGCCCGCGCGCCGGGTCCAGCGACCACAGCGTGGTCGACAGCATCGCGCCGTTGCTGCCGTTCAGGTTCAGCAGCACGTTGCCGTCCTGGAACTGCTTGAGCATGGCCGTGATCTCTCGCGGCGCGGTGATGCGGAACTCGTCCAGCCCGCCGTTCTGGGCGGCCAGCGAGTCCAGTGGCATCGGCAATGTTTCCATGTCGCTGCGCAGAGGAAGGGTTCAGTGCAGGGTCTTGGTGCGGCCGGCGAGCAGCTCGTCGAGCTGCTCGAGCCAGGGCTCGGCGAGCTGGCGCACCTCGGCGTCGTTGACGAGGATGCGCTGCATGATGCGCGACTTCAGCTGCGCCTCTTCGGTGGGCAGCGGTTGCGACGAGGCGGCATGCTTGAGCTGCGAGATGAGCAGCGCGCAAGCGCCTTCGAGCTTCACCACCTGGTCCCAGTTGCCGCTGCGCGCGGCTTCCAGCATGTCCTGGCTGGCTTGTTCGATGGCTTCGTAGTAGTTCAGGAGTTGCGACGGCATGGCAGGCGTTCCGCAGAAGGTCATGGGAGGTCGGCCGTCACTGCGCCGCTTGGGTCACGCGCGGGCCGATCTCGGCCCAGGCACTGCGCACCGGCTCGATGAGGCTGGCGCATTCGTCCAGGGCCTGGGCATCGTTGTGCAGGTTCGCGTGGGTCAGCCGCATGCCCACGTAGGCATACAGCGCGTCCAGGTCGGCGGCCAGCTTGCCGCCGTCGGCCAGGTTGAGGCCCGCCTTCAGGCCTTCCTCGACGATGCGTGCGGCATGGCTGATCGCACGGCCCTTGGCCTCGATCTGCCGGGCGAGCATCGCACCGCGGGCCCGCGCGATCGCATCCTGGAAGCCGTCGAACAACATCTCGATCAGCTTGTGCGGCGTCGCGTTCGAGGTGGCGGTCTCGAGCCCGACCTGCTGGTACGCGCTGGCCAGCGAATGCATGGCGCGCGGCTTGGAGAAGGTGGCTGCGAACATCGAAGGCCTCTTGCTGGTTGACTTGCGATGAATATCGGCCCACCACCGTGCGACTTGAGTCGCCGAACACCG
>Ga0209097_10000442_pt1 | contig 42299 bp, 26 predicted proteins | sample AD_UKC052_MetaG_FD_184419 | JGI IMG/M metagenome (GOLD analysis project Ga0209097, IMG submission 184419) | Active sludge microbial communities of municipal wastewater-treating anaerobic digesters from USA - AD_UKC052_MetaG (SPAdes) (version 2) | ecosystem: Engineered > Bioreactor > Anaerobic >... | reverse complement strand
AAATGTTATATGTCTATTGTTCTGTCCTTCCAATGGTGCTAACTACTCGGTTGTATTACCATGTGCGTCCATTTCGTCCTTAGCAAGTAGCACTATTCCACTACTATGGGCACAAAAGCCCACCTCATCAGCTGACCCTACATCCTTACATCCCAGCCCTCGCAACCAGGGACAGTGCCTGCGTGGCGGAGTGCATGATCATCCGGATCCGAATGTAGCACAGCCCTGAACGATCACCAACACCAAGGACTGGGAACAGGAACAGGACCCCCGCTCCCGCGGATCCCGCTAAGGCGGGACAGGTCATGCGATCAGTGGTCTGCCCTCAGCCAGTGGTTCACGCGTCATCGCGGTGATCGGTGATCACCTCACAACCATTCACCCTGGTCCCCGCCGTATGGCAAGCGCCTTGGGCCAGTGATCAATGTGACATTCTCGTAACATTCATCGTGACCCCACCCGATACCTTGCACAGCGCGCCGGCGAACCGCTCATCCGTGTTGGGTGTTCTTCCGGTGCCACGGTCATCCACGCCATGTTCCACCCGTCGTCCTTTCGCATTCAGCCCTGTCCGGTGAGGGTGTGTTCTCTTTTGCTTGGGCTATTGTCCGTGGCCTCCGTGCTGGGGCAGTCGTTCATGGAGAACAGGGGTCAGGTGCGCGACCAGTTCGGCGAAGCGAATCCCGCCGTGCGCTATCTGCTGGAGACCCCGAACAACACCATCACCCTGCGCCACGGCGGGTTCAGCTATGACACCTACACCGTGGAGCGGGAGGATGGCCCTTCTGGCGAAACACCCTACCCGGCCACCAAGCGGGCGAACGTGCCCTTGGCCATCAGCCTGCACTACCACCGCGTGGATGTGGAGCTGGTCGGTAGCGACCCCGCCGCATGGATGGAGCCGCAGCGCGCCGAGGGATCGCTGGCGCACTTCTATACCGGAGTGGAACCGATCATCGGGGTCCGTTCGTTCGAGGTGGTGCTGGTCCACGATGTCTATCCGCACATCGATGTGGAGTTCGTGGCAGGCGCACACTTCGAGTACAACTTCATCCTGCACCCGGGGGCGGACATCAACGACATCCAGTTGCGCTACACCGGTGCGTACGGCGCTGAACTGAAGAACGGCCAGGTAGCCTTGCAACTGGCACACGGTCAACTCGCGGAGCACATGCCGTTCAGCTTCCGCCAACGCGATAAGCTTCCATTGGACATCCACTACGCCTTGCGCGATCCGCGACCCGATCGCTTCGCGGTTGGTTTCACCGGGCTCCAGGGGTTGGTGACAGAGACCGTGGTGATCGACCCCACCCCCTGTCTGCAGTGGAGCACCTACTACGGCGGTAACCAGTTCGAGGACGCCTACGATATCCGCACGGACCCGTCGGGCAACGTGATCACCAGCGGCATCACCTATTCCTCCAACGGCATCGCCACCGCCGGTGCGCACCAGAACATTTACAACGCGCAGTATGACGCGTATTTGGTGAAGATGAACGCTGCTGGTGTGCGCCAATGGGCCACTTACCTGGGCAGGTCGGGCAGTGACACCGGCTATGCCGTGGAGACGGATGCGGCCGGCAACGTGTACTTCGCCGGTGGCATCTCCGGCGGCGGCATGGTGGCCAGCGCTGGCGCCTTCCAGACCGCCTTCGGCGGCGGTGGGCAGGATGCGTTCCTCTACAAGATGACCCCCGCCGGTGTGCGCATCTGGGGAACGCTGTTCGGTGATAGCGGCTGGGATGACATCTACGACATCACGGTGGATGCTGCGGACAACATCTTCGTGGTCGGCACCACCACCTCCACCAACGGCATCGCCACGGCAGGCACGTACCAGACCACTCCCGGTGGGTTCTACGATGGCTTCCTCGCCAAATTCTCCGGCACCGGTGCACAGCTGTGGGCCACCTACTTCGGGGGCAGTATGAACGAGGATGTCAACGGGCTTGCGCTCGACGGTGCAGGCAACATCATCGTGGTCGGTGCTACACCCTCCAACTCGGGCATCGCTTCGGCCGGCGCTCACCAAGCGGCGCTTTCCGGTACCAACCGCGATGGCTACATCATCAAGTTCAACGCTACCGGCGGCAGGCTCTGGGGCACGTACTACGGTGGGGCGGAGGTCGATGTGGCCTGGGGTGTCGCATGCGACGCGGCCGACAACATCATCGTGGTGGGTAGCACCACCTCCACCACCAACACCTTCGGCACGGTGGGCACCTTCGATGCCACCCACAACGGCAACGAGGATGGGTACGTGAGCACCTTCACACCCGCAGGGGTGCGTGTGTGGAGCACCTACTTCGGCAGTGCCGACTACGACACGGCGCACGATGTGGACCTGTACGCCAATGGCGACATCCTCGTATCCGGCTACTCCGAGGGCGGTGCGGGCCTTACCACCACAGGTGCTGCACAGCCGGACTTCGGCGGTGGGTTGGACGCGTACACCATCCTGTTCAATGCCAGCGGCGCACGGGTGTGGGCCACCTACCTGGGCGGCATCTCCGTCGATTTCGCCTGGGCCGTGACCGCACACCTGCCGGACCTGTTCTACATCGCCGGTAACACCTCCTCCGCGAACGGTGTGGCCACTGCGGGTGCGCATGATGTGAACCTGACCGGCCCGGATGAATCGCTCATCGCCAAGTACAACTACATGTCGGTGGTATTGCCCATCGAACTGCTCGCATTCGGTGCCGAACCAGAAAGTTTACAGCACGTGCGCGCAACGTGGACCACGGCCTCGGAAAGCAACAATGCCTTCTTCACCGTGGAACGCGCTGCGGACGGTACCGACTTCACCCCTATAGGTACCGTGGAAGGTGCGGGGAACAGTCAGCAGGCCATCCGTTACACCTGGTTGGATACGGGGCCGCTGCCGGGACGTTCCTACTACCGCCTTCGCCAGACCGACTTTGATGGTTCCTCCACGGTCTCTGCTGTCGCGGCCGTGGAACGTGGTACGGGTCCGGTGGCCCTCCTGGGCAATCCCGTGCATGATGTGCTCACCCTTTCCCTACCAGGAGATATGCAGGTGGATGTGGTCGATGCGTCGGGACGGATGGTCTTCAGCGCCCGGCTTTCAGAAGGGATCCAGCAGCTACCGGCGCACCGCTGGGAAGCAGGCGTGTACCACGTGATCGCTTCTTCCGGCTCCATGGTGAGCAGCCAGAAGGTGGTGGTGCTATGAGATGGGCCTGAGCCCCCGGAGTTCTGGAACGGACGCTCACCGCAAGGCCACGATCGCGATCTTCATGTACGGATAGTACGGCAGTGTGGCCAGCTTCGCATCCGCGTCCCAGGCATCCTCTGCTTTCAGCAACAGGTAGATCCCCGCCACATCCTGCTTGATGTAGGACGCCAGCAGGGTGCCCTGCTCCTCCCATTCCTTGATGATCGCCTGTTCCGCGGGAAGCAGTCGCATTCGGGTCTCGTTGTCCATCCCTTGTAGCAGGATGTCGATCATGAAGATTCGCATGTGGGTAGGGCCCGGCACCAAGTGGCCGGGCGACAAACCTATCGCATACCGCGCCACTGCTTCTTAGGGGTCATTGGCGGCTCCGACGGTGAAGCCGCAGGGTCCCTCGTACCTCAGGAGACCCAGCGCAGGCTTGGACACTCCCTGCGCTCAGATCACCTCCGCGCGCTCGGGGTCCTGGCGCAAGGTGGCCTCACTGGCAGCATACAACGCGGCGGCGGCGCGGTTGATCGCTTCCACCGGGATACTGCTCCACACCGCAAGGTCCTGTTCGAAGCCGCGCTGGAAGAGCATATCCGAAAGCGCCGTCATCAGCGCGTGGTTCGCGTAAGGGTGCGAATGCGACCGGTCCGACCCGTCAGCCTCCCGAACGAATTGCGCGATCCGGTCCTGCATGGTCGCCTCCGTACAATACATCAGCTCGATCACCTTGGCCCGGTACTCCAGGTCGGCAGCGCTCAGATTCGGGTACGCGTTCAGGTCCGTGAAGTGCAAGGTCTCGTGCTTCAGGTAGGACACTTCGAACTCCTCCGATCCCAGGTCGTACTGGTCCCTGTTGCAGTAGAGCGTCGCGCTCTCCTGCACCGCCCACCCGCCCACTTGCGCAGACCCGAAGGTGGCATAGTCATCGTAGCCGTTCAGGGCATAGTCCGTGATGAAGACCACCGTGGTCAGTACCGTATCCTTGGGCAAGGCCACCGTGTACGGCACACGGTTCTCCTGGTTCCAGATCAGCACCTCCTGGATCCCGTTGCGCAGCATGAACCGCGTCTTGAAACCCTGCTCTGAAAGGATCCGGCCCAGCTCCACGTCGTTCTTGATCGTGCGCTCCAGGCTGTCCCGCGTAAGCGCCGTCAGCCCGTTGTCCAGCATGTAGTCCGCAAGCGCGTGGTACAAGGTGCTGTCCGTCCGGGCTGCGGGATCCGTCTTCATCAGCTCCGAGCGCCAGTAGGCGCGGTAGATGTTGGACACGTCGTTCACCACCGTGTTGCCAGAGGTGTTCTCCAGCACCTCTGAGTGCGTGATGAAGCGCGCCACCAACTTCTTCTTCCAGCGTTGATAGCTCAGGTTGATCACCGGGTTCTGGAACCCACCGATGCTGTCCATCCGCTGGAAGGCCTGGCCCAGGTCCCCTTGGCCCACCATCGCCTTCAGTTCCAGCAGCGTGTGTTTGTCCCGCGCGAAGTGGCGCATGCCATAGAAGCCCAGGGCGGCCAGGCAGACCACTACAACAAGCGCTATGCGAAGGGCTTTCATGGGGGTGCGCGGCCGGCCCAGGTGTGCTACGCTGGTGCCGGTGGCCCAAGGTAGGTATGTGCGGAAACCGCAGCGAGGTGCCCTTCGACCATCCGTACCATTTCCCGGCCGCCTTCGTTACGGTCCCTCGTGCTGCGTTCAGCCCCTTGCCTCCTCCCGCCGCACGTTCAGCGCGCCGCGTCGAGCACGAACTTCATCACGCGGTGTTCGCCATTGCGCCCGCTGAGGTGCAGGAGATACGGACCGGCTGCCGAGCCTTCCAAGGGGATCAGCATACGTTCGGCGACCTGTGCCACGGGGTGCGTGGATACCACACGGCCCGTACCGTCCATGATCATCACGGCGTCCACCGAGGGGGGCAGCAGGTCCACGGCCAAACCTCCGCTCGTCACCGCCAACCGCACGGCGTCAGTGCTAGCCGGCACGGCCGCTACACCGGTGGCCACACCGGAAGTGAGACCACCCGTCGGAAAGAACACGGCCGAGTCGAACGCGGAATCCCCACCATCGGCAATGGCGATCTTCAAGTGGTACGGCTGCCCGGCCTTCAGGGAACTGAAGGCGAACAGGCCCACGGTCTGCCCATCGAACTGCAGCGCGGCCGTATCCGGGTTCTCCAGGTAATGGATGCTGTTCGCCTGCCAGTCGGGGTCCGCTGCTTCACAGATCTCCAGTACCCCGTTCACCCCCACTTCGCCGGAGTTGACCGAGTTGATGGATACCGGAATGGTACCGCCCGGGACCACCGCCAGGTTGATGGCGTTGTTGGAGTAAGGCCCGAAGATACCCGGGCCGCTCAGGAAGACGCCGAGCACATCGTTCACCGTGCCGCATACGTATTCCGGGTACTCCTCGGAGGCGAACGCATACAGCAGTTCCATGCTGTTCCCTTCCGGAATGAAGTCCATTTCCAGTGCGGCCCGGTCGTGGGTCTGGAAATTGTTGATCGCATTCAGGTCCTCATCGTTGTAGCCGAAGTTCCCACCACCCTGTGTCATGCCGGAGACTGTGTTGGGACCCTCCGCGGCGATCACCGCACCTGTCCCGATCACCATCCCGTTCGTCCAACCCAAGGCCGCGAAGCCGTTGTTGAACGCCCCGATCTGCTCATGGGACACCGCGCCGTCCACGTCATTGAACAGCACCGTGCTCGCGGTGATACCCGTGCCGACCAGCACACCCTGCACCAGTTCCGTGGGTGTCATGGTGGTATCCACCGTCAATTGCGCGTTCGCCAGGGGCATCGCCAGTGTGGCGCAGGGCAGTAGGAGGTGCTTCAGAGACATGGGCGGCCAAGGGTGTTCGTGGGCGGTAGGGCCTTGCGAACATACGCGGTCGCAGCGTTTCCCCGGCCCTACGCACGGGCATGGATGGTACGCCGGTGGTTGCCACTGGAACTGCGCGGGGTATCCCAAGGGACCCCTGCGGCGCAGCATGCTGCTGTAGGGTGCCTTCGTGCATCAGGTGACACTGCCGAAGTGGAGGTGCGCCTACGAGCGTGATGGGCACGGTACCTATTCACCGTATCCCTACGGATTTTAACTTCGGCATCATGTCCAAGATCTTCCTCCTGATCGATGGCCCCATCGATGATCCCATCATCAATGCTGCGTTCACCAGCCGCACCGCAGCCGAGGCGGCGTTGCGCTTCGGTGATGATGAAGTCAGGCTGCACGAGGTGGAGTTGGATGGTGCCTTGCCACTCGCCCCCCCCGGCCATTCCCTGTGGGTGGTACAAGACTATGAGGCCATCTTTGCGGTACGGGTCAATGCCTTCCTGAACGATGAGGTGGTCGGTGTGGTGCGCTATGAGTACGAAGCGTACCAGGTTCTGGTCTGGGCGAAGGACGAAGAGCACGCACGCTCCGTAGGCATACCATTGATCAGGCAGGCGCAAGCGAACGGCTAGTGCCATGCCTGCCTCAGCGACCATCTGGACGGGTCCATGGCGCCAGTGAAGAGAGGGTGGGCTCATCAGCAGGCTTGCTGGTGAGGGCCGATGACGAATAAGACGCAGCGAATGATCCGCCCGCCGGACGATCCTGGATCAGGACACCATCCGAGGCCGGGCCCCACGTGCCTCAAGAGACAATGTGGAGGCTTGAAGTAGCGATCGACCGTGTACCGATCAGGGGTGACTTTCGCCCTTCTTCCCTACCCGGATCCATTGCACCAATACCCAAGCGCCCACGATCGCCCGTACATCGTGTCGCCACTGAAGGCCGACACTTCCGGAAGCGATGTGAGCGCTTTGGGTAAAGGCACTAGCGCTACCTATTGCTCGTGGCCCACTAGTGCGGATAGGCCAAGTGCGAAGGATGTGCGCTGCCAAGTTCTACTCGAGCAGGATCATTCTCTTGGTGTCCACCTCCACATCATCCAAGATGAGAGAATACAGGTACATGCCGGGTCGGAGCGTACCTCCTTCCAAGGTGATCTGTCCATCAGTACGAGGTGGAACGGTATAGGTTGACCGCAACGTTCCGTTCATGTCAAAGATGCAGATGAGCGCACTATTAGGGGTGCTGCCCTTCAGGTCGTAAGCGATCACGGTGCGCTCGTTGAAGGGGTTCGGTTTGTTCTGATGTAGGACAGGCCCTTGGGGCTTCATCACTTCTGCCTTGTCCACCCCTCCTTGAGCAAGTGCCGGCTTCATCGCATTCTTCGCACCTGGAGGCGCTCCCCACCCTTCAAGGATGGCCAGTACACGTTCGCAACAATCCCCTTCGAGGATGAAGTCATTGGCCAACGGACATGAGGCACCATCATTCGTTTCAATGATGTCTGCTGCAGGGAACGAGGTCGCGGTGAACGAGCTGGGCGAAGCGGCATTATCAGGTTCCAGTTTCGTGAGGATGCCGTCCGCATTGCAGTAGAAATAGAGCGTGCCATCGATCGTGGAGAAGGTCGCACCACAATTGGTCGCACAGCTGAAACCAGGAACAGCGAAATCTTGAAAGGTGACATTCGAGCCCGTGATAGTGAACTCACGGACCTGATCCGTGCCGGCTGAATAACCATAGTATTTACCATTCTGAGCCGAACGTGTGAAGTCGGCCACATCGAGCTGAGCACCTCCAACGATGGGCAAGGCCACGGCTGTGAGTGTTGCTACGTTCACACGGTAGACCGTATTCTGCCCCCCCTGACTCACATAAAGGTTGCCATCCAGGTCCATATCACCAGAATGCCAAAAGTTATTGCCACCTGAGCCAGGTGGAACAGGAAGATTCGTGACGGCCCCTACCACGGTCATGCCATTTTTTGAGATCCGCATGAGCTCATTTGAGGAGATGAAACCGGTTAAAGGAATCTGGCCCCCTCGAATCCCATAGATATAACCATCTTGGACATTGTAGCCGATGGCGTTGACCCTCGTGTTCAGGTTGTTCCACGGGGAGACTTGTTGCCATTGTGCTGCCGTGACATCATATACCCACAGTTGATTGCCACTGCGCACTTGATAGAGTTCCGGTTCCGGCAAACAGGGAAATGCATCCGTACAGTTCGCAGCGCAGTCCGGGTCTGCGCAGTCCACCAGGTTGTTGTTGTTGTTGTCGAAGTTGTCCCCGCACGTTTCCACGGTTTGGGCGGTGAGGTTGTGGACCACGAACATGAAGCAGGCGATGGTGAGGTATTTCATGTCGATGCAATTTATATGGAAGGTAGTTCGAGTCATTCCCTTTGTTCTGATTTCGAACACCACGTATGATCAACAGAATATGAACACGATATTGTACTGTCGCATCCGCCTATGCGCCAAGCACGGAACGAGGAGCAACTCACCCGCCCGCACTTCCCGAGCGAACCGCTTGGATGATACGCTGGCAGACCGTCGTATGCCGTGAAAGAGCAAGGTGTTTCTTACACGCGTTGCAGGTTGTTTGGCGTGCCCAAGAACCAAGAAGCCGGAACACCTTTCCGCTGCGCGGCCGGTTCAAGACTCAAGGATTCAAGGTTCACCGGCCTGCATCGCCGTACGACCATAAACCACTTGCGCTCCGCGCACCCACTGAAACCATCGGCCGTGTAGCGAGTGGCCGGAGGCCAGTGGTTCCTAGGTTGAGCGGCCGGTTCAAGACTCAATTCACATGACACAAAGGTCAAGGCATCAAGGCTCAATGGCCTGCATCGCCCAACGACCACAAAACCACTTGCGCTCCGCGCACCCACTGAAACCATCGGCCATGCAGCAAGTGGCCGGAGGCCAGCGGTTCCTAGGTTGAGTTCCGTGGTAGCGCGGCCGATGGACCTAGACCACCAGGACAGCCACGTGGGCACCCACCAAACCCACCTGCACATGGTGCTCGGGCACGGCCCACCAGTCGCCGGTGCAGCGCGGTTGGCGGAGCGGGGAAGGAGCGTGCAGGTACACGGCCACCTTGTCCAGCAGGCGCAAGCACGGGGCCACGGGCACCACCAGGCACAGCTGCACGGCCGGGTCGCCGGGGCGGCGCTGGTCGAAGATCTGGCGCAACAGCTGCAGGCGCACCACCTCGGGGATGGCAAAGGCCTTGAAGCGGTCGGTGAGTGGAACGCGCATGCGGTGCGGGGCCAGGTGCCGGGTGCGCACGTCGGCCATCCAGGCCTTGGTGCGGTCCCACAGCGCTTGTGCGGCGGCGGGGTCGCGCGCGGCCAGTTGGCGGGCCCGTTCGCGCATGGTGCGGCGATGCTCCCGCAGCAGCGTCTTCACCGCACGCACCACACGGCGCGGGGGGCACAAACGACCCGGGGACGGACCACCGAGGTGGATGGGCTGCTCGTCCATGAACACCAGAACGCAACTACCCGCCGGCAACGACCGGCGGCACGGGAGTTCCACACCGATATGTGCAGGACCGTCCATGGCGGTCCACAAATGAAATACACACGGAAAGAATAGGAGGGGGGTCATTTATGACCCCCCTGAACGGTTCCCGGCCTCTTGCACAGGTGCCTATGACCTGTATGTACGCGCGCGCACGCGCGCGCCTTCAGCACCATCCGCCACACCCCAACGCACCCCATGCGGGTGCTCGGCCACGCGGTGGACAATGCTCCGACCCTGGGCCGCCCGTGCGCGGTGATCCGTGCTCCGCTGCGCCTGTCGTGCAGTGGGTGTGTCCGGCACGGCGTAGCGCCCCGGTGCCGCCGCGCGCGCAACTCATCGGTGTGGAACCGAACGACTCCGCGCACTGCACGAACGCTGTGAACGTGCGCCTCCGGCTGCCGGTGCGGCACAGCACCTCCGCTTTCCTGCGCAGGAACCTGCCGATGATGCGCAAGGCAACCGCTGTCGTGCGCGTGTTCCTGATCATCCTGCGCAAGAAGACCGATACCATGCGCGTGATGACGCTCATTCTGCGCAGGAAGAACGGCGAAGTGCGCAGGAGATCGATCAACGTGCGCAAGTCATCCGATTCAATGCGCATGTCAGTGAACGGGTTGCGCAGAATAACCGCCAACTAGCCCAATACCGCCATCAACCTGCGCAACCGATCGGAAAATAGGCGCACGCGAGCCGCATTCATGCGCATGGAAACGGACCGGTTGCGGCGCGAAATGTTAAAAGTGCGCTCCCGCCTGAAAAAATATTCCTGAGGAATGACGTGGGTTCACGGTCGTCGGAAGTACGTTATTCACGATCCAGGCAACACACCGCACCCCCGCATCCGGTTAAAGGGCTTGGTCAGCGCGATCAACCACGATCCGCCGGGACCAGAGAAAACCAGAAGCTCTCGAAGTCGGACGGCAACACCAACACGAAGAACGATGAAACTCATCAAAGCAGGAACCTCTACGCTCAGCGCGGAAGCCCTCATTGGTAAGTCGGAGTACGTGGAAGGGAAGATGACCACCAACGCCAACTTCCCCACACCGAACCCGTCCATCGCTACGCTCACCGCAGCGCGTGAGGCCTTGGTGGCAGCGATCGCGCAAGCGGAAAGCCGTGCCATGGCCGACATCGCCATGCGCAACGAGCGGGCCTTGGTCCTTCGCAACCTCCTGGTGAACCTGGCGCGGTACGTGAACAACGTGGCGCAAGGGGACGTGGACATTGCCCTGAGCAGTGGGTTCGAACTGGCCAAGAAGCCGGAGCCGAGCACCACCCTGGGCGTGCCCATGAAACTGGAAGTGCGCCTCAGCGATTTCGAGGGCGCACTGAACGTGAGCTGGAAGGGTGTGGAGGATGCGCGCATGTACCAGGTGTACATGAACGCGACCGACCCCAGCGATGCCAATGCGTGGACCGTGGTAGCCGTGAGCAGCCGCACCCGCGTGCGCATCACGGACCTGGCGCCAGGCAAGTTCTACTCCTTCCGCGTTACCGCCCTGGGCCGCATCGGCGAGGGGCCGGCCAGCGAGGTCAGTGGACGCCGTGCCGCCTAGGACACACGTGCAGTACACAGCGACATCGCCCTCGGGAAAGCCCGGGGGCTTTGTCGTTCTGGGGGCATCAGAACCACGCGTCACAGCCGCGTGGGAGCGGGGCTATCGGCGCTGAAGAGCGACACTTCGAACCTCCGCAGGAACGTTCACCTGCGGATGCCCGGGCAGGTGCAACCCGACCCACCACCACTGCGTTGAACCGGGCACAAAAGCACCCATGTAAAACCCTGTAACACCAACACCCCGCCGCCATGAAAAGCTTCATACAGTACCTCAAGAAGAAACCCATCCCCGTGCGCCTCTACGCTCCCGGCGAACCGGGCCAGCATGAACAGCTCTACTGGTTGGTGCGCTTCGTACAGGAACTGAAGGCGCAGGTGAAGCAGCTCACGGAAGAGAAGAACGTGCTGCTGCTGCAGGTGAAAGGCCAGGAGCCCATCACCGATGTGGAGCAGGAAGTGCTGGACCTCCGCTACCAAGTGCAGATGCTGTGGCATGAACATGCCCGCCTGCATGCCAAGGCCGAATGGCTGCGCAAGCGCAACGCGGAACTGAACCGCGAGATCGACCAGCGCGACTGGGAGGCCTTGATGGCAGCGGCGTAAGGGACGCGAGTGCCTAGTGCAGCCGTGACCGGCTAGCGAGGTCAGTGGACGCCGTGCCGCCTAGGACCACGTGCAATACACAGCGACATCTCCCCTAGGATGGCCCGGGGGCTTTGTCGTTTATCTAGGGGTCAGCCAAGATGGCGATCGAGCGGACCACGAGTCACAGACTCGCGGGAGCGGGGCAGTTCATACTTGTCAAGGTTTTTAGTTTCCGATTATTATTTTGCCCATCCACTTTTCTCGGGTATTTTCATTGATAAGAATGTATAAATAAATTCCAGGCTGTTTGCCTTCTTTTGTTATAATAATTTCATTATTATTAGTACTAACAGTTTCTATTGTCCTCCCTGAAATATCACAGAGAGTGAAATGAAATTTTTCGTTATTGTTTATAAATGAAATATAGGCTCGTGTAGTGAAGGGATTTGGATAGACTAGAATTTTGTTGGATGATTCAAGATCTGGAATTCCGGTAACTGTATCAGGGAATAGTTTAAGTATCCAGTAATCATGTGTCAAAAGCGTGGGATCCCAATTGCCTTCTGTTTTATCTCCTGATATGCTTGAACTGGAACTTCCTCCACATATATATCCATTGTCAATTGTTTGGGCCATAAAGCTAAACGCATCACTCCTGTTTCCTCCGATCGTATTCTGCCATTCAATACTGTTAGACACATTGAGTTTTACTACCCAGTAATCACTACTACCCAAACTGTTTTCGGTTTTATCGCCAGATATATTTGAAGTAGAACTTCCCCCGCAGAAATATCCACTGTCAGAAGATTGAGAAATACACCATAATAAATCATTATTGCCTCCTCCGATTGTGTTTTGCCACTCGATATTGCCAACTTGATTAAGTTTTATTACCCAATAATCCCAACCTCCTAAACTATTTTCAGTTTTATCACCTGAAATATTTGACTTGGAAGATGCTCCACAAATATAACCTCCATCGATAGTTTGTGATACAGTATTATAGAATAGCCAATCATCATTATCCCCTCCAATTGTATTCTGCCATTGAATATCGCCTGATGAATCAAGTTTTACAATCCATAGATCAGAAAGGCCAATACAATCTTCCGTTTTATCCCATCCAATATTTGAATAAGATTGGCCACCACAAATATAGCCTTCATCAGTAGTTGGGACAATAGATCTAAGTACATCCCAACTACTTCCTCCAATAGTTTTTTGCCAAAGAATGCTACCTGATGCATCTAGCTTGACAACCCAATAATCGTAATCGCCATAGCTACTTTCTGTTTTGTCACCTGATATTCCTGACTTGGATCCTCCCCCACAAATATAACCGCCATCTGCGGTCTGGGAGATTGAATATAACTCATCATCAAAAATTCCACCAATTGTATTTTGCCATTGTATATTTCCGAATACATCTAATTTTATGATCCAGTAATCATAAGTTGCGGTCATGCCCATATTATTTTCAGTTTTATCCCCGGAAATATCTGACCACGAATTCCCGCCACAGATATAACCACCATCAGTAGTTTGAGAAATTGTAATTAAATCATCAACACTACTTCCTCCAATGGAATTTTGCCACTCTATGTTACCTGCAGAATCAAGTTTTATAATCCAATAATCAGCGCTGTTAAGGCAGTTTTCTGTTTTATCTCCTGAAATGTTAGACATTGACCAACCTCCGCAGATATAACCTCCGTCAGCAGTTTGAGATATGGAGAATAATTCGTCTTCATCATTTCCTCCAATCGTATTTTGCCATTGAATCCCTGGAGCAGCTTGCGAGAAACAAGTAAAATTTAAACAAGCACAATTCAAGATGGTCAGTACAATAACTTTAGAAACGTGTTTCATAATTTTTAATTTTAATTGTACATAACTACTCGGTTGTACCTAAATGTGGTTTATTTCTCCTTCATGCTGAGCATGGGAGTGGGTACTAATGCACTATTGGAGAGGGTAGAACCACAGTGGTGAGATACAAGCGGTTCAGGCGAAACGGCCACAGCCCAATGGCCTATCACAGAGTCGTTATGTCCGTGCCCCGGCATCATACCTCAACAGGCTTTTCCACTTTCCTCTTCCTCCCCCTCTTCTTCACCTCCGGCGCCTGGATATCCTCCCCACTGGCCAAGGCCTCCAGGATGCTTTCGGCATCCATGCCTTGCTGTAGGCCGTGAAGGAAATTGAGGAGTAGTTGGGTTGCCTCGGGCTTAGTGTTGTGGAAGCTGGGCGGGTTCTTCTTGAGGGTGGCGGCCACGTCGTTCACCACCTTCAGCGGGGTCTGTTTGCCCTTCAGCACGCCCTCGGTGATGCGTTTGTTCTTGCGTTTGCCGCTCTTGTACAGCTGCTCCACCTTGTCGCTGGCCTTGTTCAGGGCCTTCAGCAACTTGGCAGGTTCGGGGATCTCCTTGGCGAACTTCACGGCCGTGCTGGCCTTGATGCGGTCGGCCTTGATGAGCTCCTGCACCTCGGTAGGCAGGGCCAGCACGCTCAGCAGCAGCGCGAACTTGGGCTTGCCGAAGAACTCCTCCAGCTGCTGCACCTCCTGCCCGGCATCCAGCAGACTGCGCACCTGGGTGGCCACGTCCACCTCGTTCATCACATCGTGGAAGTTGTTCTCGATGATGGGCAGCATCAGGCGGCCCTTCTCATCGCCGGTGTAGAGGCGCACGGGCACGCGGTCCAGGTCCACGCCGTTCAGCTGGGCCAGGGCGGTGAGGGCCTTGTCGGCCTTCAGCTGGGCCAATGCGGCCATGCGGGTGTAGCCGGCCTGCAGGTGGTAACCATCGGCATGCTTTTCGGCGATGAGCGGCACCAGGATGCCATACATGGCGATGGAGCGGGCATATTCGTTGATGCGGTCCTTGGCAGGGCGGATGGTACGGGCGTTGGTGCCCAGTACGATGTCGCCCAAGGCGACCCATTCGATGGATTCGGTGCGTTTGCTCATGCGGTGGGACCGAATGTAGAAATTAATTTCAGTTGAGTTGCTACTCCGGGCTTGACCCGGAGTCGCGGGATGTTGAACGGAGTGCTGCTGGGTGTGTGGCTGTTAGCATTTGGTGCGACTCCGGGTCGAGCCCGGAGTGGCAAATCCCAAGCCCGGAGTGGCAAATCCAACGGCGGGGCCGGCATTCGCCGGGATGACAACCCGGAGTCGCCAGATGATGAGCATGCAGTCATCTGATGATGACCCGAGTGCTGCTGGGATGAAGAACCGGAGTGGCGGGGTGTGGGGCCATTGGGCATTTGGGCGACTCCGGGTCGAGCCCGGAGTGTCAAATCCAACGGCGGAGCCGGCATTCGCCGGGATGACAAGCCGGAGTAGCCAGATGTTGAGCGGAGTGGTGCTGGGTGTGGGGCTGGTAGGCATTGGTGCGACTCCGGGTCGAGCCCGGAGTGGCAAATCCCAAGCCCGGAGTGTCAAATGCCAAGGCCGGAGTGGCAAATGCGGAGTGGCAAATGCTAATACTAGCGCTGGCCGCTGGGGCCGCCCCACTGTTCATCGCGGTCCTGGGTGTAGAAGCCTTTGGGTGGGTTGGCGGGATCATACCAGCCGGTGTAGTCCCAGCCGATGCTGAGGTCGGACCAGGTGGGGTTCTCTTTTTCAATGAGGGCTTCCTTCCATTCGCGCTTCCAGTTCTTCAGTTGTTTTTCGCGGGCGAGGCCTTGCTTCACGTACTTGAAGGGTTCGAAATGGATGAGTGTCCAGCATTGGTAGCGCCACGCGAATCCGTTGGGGTCCCGGCCGGTGCGGTGTTCGAAGATGCGCCGGTGGAGGTTGTTGGTGAAGCCGATGTAGACGGTGCTACGGCCTTTGTTGGTGATGAGGTAGACCCAGTATTGGTGGATGCGGGGCATGGATCGAAACTAATGCAATGGTGTGCATTGGGTGGTGGGGGAATGCCTGTGGGGACTTTGGGCGACTCCGGGTCAAGCCCGGAGTGTCAAATCCAGCGACGGAGCTGGCATGCGCCGGGATGACAGCCCGGAGTGGCAAATCCAACGGCGGGACATTTGGGCGACTCCGGGTCAGGCCCGGAGTGGCAAATGCGGAGTGGCAAATGCGCGGCTAGTCGGCGATGTCGTGGACGATGAGGGCGGTGCTGTCGGCGCGGAGGTGGAGGGTGCGCCAGTGCTTGCCTTCGAGCAGGGTGGCCTGCAGGGTGATGGCGTCGGAGCCGAGGAGGGTGGTGGCGAAGCGGGAGGGGACGTTGTCCGTAGCGTAGGCGGCGGTGCTGTCGCGCGTGTAGCTGGCGGTGGCGAGGATGCGGCGCACTTCGGCGGGGCAGGTGCGCGCGTGGAGGTGGATGACGTTGTCCAGCTTGGGGAGCAAGGCATCGTCGAATGCGATGAGGTGGACGCAGGGGTCGGGCGGGCCGAAGAGGGCGGTGTAGACCTCGGGTCCGGTGCGGGGTGTGGTGAGGGCGCGCAGCTCATCCACGGAGCGCTCGGCGAAGCGGTACATGGCCACGGCACCGGCGAGCCCCGAGAAAGCCAGCACCACCAGGGCCGCATAGAGCACGCTGAACTTGCGGGCGAGGATGGCCCAGATGAACAGGACCATGCACAGTGCGCCGAGGCCGATGGCGGCCAGTACCCATGGGAGAATGGTGGACATACGAAGGGCCGCGAAGTTCGTGGAGGGCGGGGTGGGATGCAATGACTTCGTGGTGAGCGGTCGGTACGCGGGTGTGCAGGTGCGCGGGGGGAGATTTGGAAATGGGAGGGGAGTGATGTTACCTTCAGATTATCCTAAACCTCGAACCCATGCGACAGCTACTCCTTCTTGTGGTGATGTGTGCAGGAACTTCCTTGGTGGCACGCGACCTTTTTGTGGTGGTACACACCACGGACGCGGTGGTGGACCGGTTCGTTCGCACCCGTGGGTCGAACACGGTGGAGAACGGAGCGACCGAACGAACGGTGGTGCGGCGCGCGGGCAGTGTGGATTGGCATGCCGTTGGTGGCCGAGCGCCCTACACGGTGATCAACCATGCGCGTAGTGCGGATGGAACGGTGTGTGTGACCGTGATCGATGCGGATGGTGCGGTGGCCACGGGCTGCGGGGTGATGCAGGTGCAGACCCAGGTGGTGGTCATACCGTGCGCGGCCGATGATGCCACACCGGTGCCGGAAGCCATTTCACGCTCCTCCCACCAGGAGCAACGTGCCCTGCACCAAGAGGAGCGGAACTTCATGAACACCCAGCGCCACCCGGTCCGGGAACGCCCGGTGACCCGCTCTGCCACCGATACCGATCGGACCGGGACCACGGGTGTGCAACGTGAGCGCACCCCTGCGCGCACCACCACACCCGGAGGTGGGACACCCGCACGCAACCCGGGAACGGCACCCGTGAGGCGGTACTGAGCGTCGGCAACCCGCGATCGACTTGCGGTCCCTTCCGGATCGCTTCCGTTGGCTTCGCTGATCGCGCAGGATGACAATGATCGAAGCGGATCGAATGGCGATGGGTCCGGAAGGATCGTCGACGAACGGGGTGTTGATCGGCTTCGATGTGCATGCGGTGCCAGGGGGTGATCCCGTGGGGATCCAATGATCAGCCCACACGGGGTTGTTGACAACTGCGAACGGTGTATGCGAATGACCGCAATGGGCCGGGTCTAGGTTTGCGACGCACCTGCCTGCTCTCCGTTCCGTGCTGTCCGAAAGTGGTGTTCTTGCCCGTGAACAGCGGACAAATGCACTTTGATCGGACCGTGATCGACCCCCTGAAGGGGCGAAGGAACGGCGGACGGTGATGGGTGCTCCGATACCGACCGGTACATGGCAGAACCACGACGCCTTTCGCATGCGGCACGCCAGTTTGGCGCCGCGCTGACCTCCACCGTACGTACCCTGTTGCCCGCCGTGGCGGCGCTGCTGCTGTGGCAGGGCGAGGCCAAGGCCACGCACGCCATGGGTGGCGAGCTCACCTACGAGTGCATCGGCAACGGCCTCTACCGGGTGCGGCTGAACTTCTACCGCGATTGCAACGGGGTGGCCGCGCCCACCAACTGCAGCAACGGCCGCGAGTTCCGCTTGGTGAGCCCCACCTGCAACGCCACGGTGAACGCTTGCTTCGGCCTGGATGGTGTGGACCTGGTGACCCCGATCTGCGTCTCCGCGACGGACCGGTGCAACAGCAGCTCCGGCCAGTACGGCATCCAGCGCTACCGCTACAGTGCCGTGGTGAACCTGAGCTCCTACACCAATTGCGGTGCGGACTGGACCATCAGCTGGGACCTGTGCTGCCGGAACAACGCGATCACCTCGCTGAACAACCCCGGTAACCGCAACCTGTACCTCACGGCCACACTGAACAACACCATCGCGCCGTGCAACAACTCACCGCGCTACCTCAACACCCCCACGCCCTTCGCGTGCGTCGGTCAAGCGGTGAGCTACAACCACGGCTTCAACGACGTGGACGGTGACTCGCTCTCCTTCGAACTGGCCCCCGCATTGGGCGCCAACGGTGCCACCATCCCTTACAATGCAGGTTACTCCTTCACCCAGCCGGTGATCACCGCCGGTGGTGCCAACGCGGTGCAAGTGAACCCGGTGACCGGTACCATCAACTTCGTGCCGAGCATCCAGCAGTTCGCGGTGGTGACGGTGCGTGTGCGTGAGTGGCGCAACGGCGTGCAGATCGGCTCGTACCTGCGCGATGTGCAGTTCGCGATCATCGCCTGCAGTAACAACCTGCCCACGGTGAGCGGGGTGAACGGAACGAACGCCTACACCACCACCATCTGCGCCGGGGAGCAACTCTGTTTCAACGTGAACAGCGGTGATGCCGACGCGGGCCAGACGGTGACCATGACCTGGAACAACGGTATCCCGGGTGCCACCTTCTCCACCACGGCCGGTAGCCTGCCCGTGGGTACGTTCTGCTGGACACCGACCGCCGCCGACATCGGGCAGAACCTCTTCTCGGTGAACGTGGTGGACGATGCCTGCCCGCAGACCGGGGTGAACAACTTCGGTTTCTCCATCCAAGTGACGCCGCCTTTCACGCCCGCCAACGCCGGGCCGGACCAGAGCGTCTGCGGCTTCTCCACCCCGCTGGCAGGCCTGTTGCCCTTCCCACAGGTACAAGGAACGTGGACCGTGGTGAGCGGTACGGGCACCTTCGCCAACGCGAACAACCCCACCACCACGGTGAGCGGCCTTTCCACCGGACCCAACGTGTTCCGCTGGACGGTGAACTACGGCACCTGCGGTACCACGAGCGATGACGTGACGGTGAACGCCTTCAACCCCGCGCAACCCGTGGCCAACGCCGGCCCGGACCAGAACCTGTGCGGTGCACCGGGCAATGGCACGAACGCCACCCTGGCCGCGAACGTGGCGGTGACGCCCGCCGTGGGCACGTGGACCGTGGTGACCGGCTCGGGTACGTTCGCGAACGCGAACAGCCCCACCACCGCGGTCAGCGGATTGGGCATCGGTGCCAACACCTTCCGCTGGACCATCGTGAACGGTGCCTGCGATCCGCCCACGAGCGACCAGGTCACCGTCTTCGTGTTCAGCAATGCGCAGCCCGCGGCCAATGCCGGTCCGGACCAGCAGCTGTGCCAACCCACCACGAGTGCGACCCTCGCGGGCAACGCGGTCACCTTCCCGGCCACGGGCCTGTGGACGGTGGTGAGCGGCACGGGCACCTTCGCCAATGCCAGTCAGCGCAACACCACGGTGAGCGGCCTCTCGGTAGGTGTGAACACCTTCCGCTGGACGATCAACAACGGACCCTGCACGCCACCGACCACGCAGGACGAGGTGAGCATCACGGTCTTCAACCCGGCCAGCCCGAACGCCAACGCCGGTGCCGATCAGCAGGTGTGTGCCGCCAACTCCACCTTGGGTGGCAACGCGCCACTGGCACCCGCCACCGGCCAGTGGACCCTGGTGAGCGGTGCGGGCACCATCACCACGCCCACCAGCCCCAGCAGCACCGTCACCGGATTGGGCTTCGGTACCAACGTGTTCCAGTGGACCTTGAACAACGGCCCCTGCGCGAACGGAGTGACCACCGATCAGGTGACCATCGTCCGCTTCGACCCCAACACCCCTGCGGCCACGGCCGGGCCCGATCAGGACCTGTGCCTGCTGGGTGCGAGCACCACCACGGTGATGGCCGCGAACGCCGCCGTGTTCCCCGCCACGGGCCTGTGGACGGTGGTATCCGGTACGGCCACCCTATCCACACCCACCAGCCCCACCACCACGGTCACCAACCTCACCACGGGTACGGTGGTGTTGCGCTGGACGATCAGCAACGGCCCCTGCACGCCACAGACCACGTCGGATGACGTGACGTTGCGCATCTTCAACGGTGCTGCACCCGCCGCGAACGCCGGTCCGGACCAGGACCGTTGCGCACCCGTGGCCTCGGTAACGCTCGCGGCCAATGCGGCCACGGCACCCGCCACGGGCACCTGGACGGTGGTGAGTGGTACGGGCACCTTCGCCAATGCGAACAGCCCCACCACCACGGTGAGCGGCATGGGCATAGGCAGCAACGTGTACCGCTGGACGATCAACAACGGCCCCTGCGCCGGTGCCATCACCAGCGACGATGTGCTGATCCGCCTGTTCGATCCGGCCACAGCCACGGCCAATGCGGGTCCCGATCAGCAACTGTGCGGCAGCACGGGCAGCAACCTGGCGGGTAGTGCGGTGAACGCACCAGCCGTCGGCACGTGGACCTTGGTCAGTGGTGCGGGCGCCATCGTGGACCCGAACAACCCGGGTGCATCGGTGACCGGTCTCGGCATCGGCGCCAACGTGTTCCGCTGGACGGTGAACAACGGTCCATGCGGCACCAGCAACGACGAGGTCACCATCCTGCGATTCGATCCTGACAACGCCAGCGCCAACGCCGGTCCGGACCAGAGCATCTGCGTGCCCACGGCACCGAACCTGGTGACCCTGGCCGGCAGTGCGGTGACCTTCCCCGCGACCGGTACGTGGACGGTGGTGAGCGGTGGCGGCACCTTCGCCGATGCGAGCAGCCCCACCACCACGGTGAGCGCCATGCCGATCGGCATCAACGAATTCCGGTGGACGGTGAGCAATGGTCCCTGCCCCAATGGTGTGACCAACGATGTGGTACGCGTGCTGGTGTTCAGCAACGCCAACCCCGTGGCGAACGCAGGTCCGGACGTGAGCCTGTGCTCAGCCAGTGGCACCATCACCATGGCGGGCAGTTCGCTCATCGTACCCGCCACCGGGCAGTGGACCCTGGTGAGCGGCACGGGTACCATCACCAACCCTGCCAGCCCCACCACCACGGTCACGGGCATCGGTGTGGGCCAGAGCATCTTCCAATGGACGGTGAGCAATGGTCCGTGCAGCGCGGTGACCACCGACCAGATGAGCGTGTTCGTGTACGACCCGAACAACCCGGCCGCCAACGCCGGTGCGGACCAGAGCTTCTGCACGCCGCTGACCAGCACCACGCTGGCCGGTAGTGCGGTCGCCTTCCCCGCCACGGGCGTGTGGAGCATCGTGAGCGGCAGTGGCACCTTCACCAACGCCAACGATCCGAACACCACGGTGACCGCGCTCGGCCTGGGCACCAACCAGTTCGCCTGGACCGTGAACAACGGGGTATGCCCCAATGCAGTGACCACGGACGTGGTGCAGGTCGAACTCTTCAACGGTAACGCACAGGCGGCCGATGCCGGACCCGACCAGAGCGTGTGCGGCACCAGCAGCACCGTGGTGATGAGCGCCACAGCGGCCACCGGACTGGCCACGGGGTCGTGGTCGGTGGTGCAGGGAACGGCCACCTTCAGCAACATCGCCTCGCCGACCGCCACCGTGAGCGGACTGAGCATCGGCATCAACGTATTGCGCTGGAGCATCAACAACGGTGCGTGCGGCATCACCACCGACCAAGTGACCATCCTGGTGTACGATCCGAACAACCCGGTGGCGAACGCCGGCCCGGACCAGGAACTGTGTACACCCAACACGAGCACCACCCTCACGGGTAGCGCGCTCATGGTGCCCGCTGTGGGCACGTGGAGCCTGGTGAGCGGCAGTGGTACGCTGGCCAACCCCACCGCACCGACCACGGCCGTGAGCGGTCTGGCCTTGGGCGCGAACGTGTTCCGCTGGCAGGTGAACAACGGTGCCTGCCCGAGCCCCATCACGCAGGACGAGGTGACCATCTTCGTCTTCGAACTCGACGCCCCTGCCGCGAACGCCGGTCCCGACCAGGAGATCTGCACGCCGGTGACCAGCGTATCGATGGCGGCCAACAGTCCGGTGGCATCCGCACTGGGCACATGGACGCTGGTGAGCGGTGGTGGCACCATCACCAACGTGAACAACCCGAACACCACCATCACGGCATTGCCCGTGGGCATCAACGTGTTCGAATGGACGATCGACAACGGCCCCTGCGGTACCACCAGTGATGTGGTGCGCATCCTGGTGTTCGATGCGAACAACCCGGTGGCCGATGCGGGCGCCGATCAGGAGCTCTGCACACCGGCCAGCACAGCCACCCTCACGGGTAGCGCCTTGACCGTGCCCGCGACGGGCTTGTGGACCTTGGTGAGCGGAACGGGTGTGATCACCGACCCCACGGCAGTGAGCACCACGGTGACGGGCCTCGGCGTAGGCGAGAACATCTTCCAGTGGACCGTGAGCAACGGGCCCTGCGTGAACGGGATCACGTCGGACCAGGTGATCATCCGCGTGTTCGACGATGCCAATGCGGTGGCCGATGCGGGTGCCGATCAGGAGTTCTGCACGCCGGTGAGCACCACCACGGTCAATGGCAGCCCGGTCATCTTCCCGGCCCAAGGGCGTTGGGAGGTGGTGAGCGGCAGCGCTGTGATCACCTCGCCCAACAGCCCCACCACCACGGTGACGGGATTGGGAGTGGGTGAGACCGTGCTGCGTTACATCGTGGCGAACGGCCCGTGCAGCAACCCCGAGACGGAGGACCTGGTGAGCATCTTCATCTTCGATGCCAACAACGCGGCGGCCGATGCCGGTGCGGACCAGGAGCTCTGCACACCGAACACATCCACCGCCTTCCAAGGCAGTGCCGTCACCTTCCCGGCATCCGGCCTGTGGACCTTGGTGAGCGGTGGTGGCACCATCACCGACCCAACGAGCCCCACGAGCACCGTGACCGGATTGCCGGTGGGTGAGAACGTATTCCAATGGTCCGTGGCGAACGGCCCTTGCGCGAACGGCAACACCACCGATCAGGTGACCATCCGTGTGTTCGACGAGACGAACCCGGTGGCCGCTGCCGGTGCGGACCAGGAGCTCTGCACACCGAACACCATCATCACGCTGACGGGCAGTTCGATCATCTTCCCGGCCACCGGAACGTGGACCCTGGTGAACGGTGCGGGCACCATCACCTCGCCGAACAGTCCCACCACCACGGTGACGGACCTGGGCGTGGGCGAGAACATCTTCGAGTGGACCGTGAGCAACGGACCGTGTGCCAATGGCCTCACCACGGACCGCGTGAGCATCTTCGTCTTCGACCAGGGCAACAACTCGGCGAACGCGGGTCCCGATCAGCAACTGTGCTCGCCGGTGGCCTCGGTATCCATGGCGGGCAGCAGCGTCACTTTCCCTGCACAAGGAACGTGGACGTTGATCACCGGCAGTGGTACCATCGTGGCGCCGAACTCGCCCACCACCGCGATCCTGAACCCCGGTGTGGGTGAGAACATCTTCCAGTGGTCGGTGGACAACGGCCCCTGCGAGAGTGGAGCCGGTGTGGACCAGGTGAGCATCTTCGTCTTCGACGTGGACAATGCCGTGGCCGATGCGGGTGCCGATCAGGAGCATTGCTCGCCCAACATCTTCACCACCCAATTGACCGGTAGTCCGGTGACCTTCCCTGCGGTGGGTACGTGGACCTTGGTCAGCGGCACCGGTACCATCGCCAACCCGAACGACCCGAACACCGCCGTCTTCGACATCGCCATCGGTGAGAGCGTCTTCCTGTGGACGGTGGACAACGGACCGTGCGCATCGGGCATCACCACGGACGAGGTGCGCGTGCGCATCTTCGACGAGAACAACCCGAACGCGGACGCCGGTGCGGACCAGGACCTGTGTACGCCGGTGACCTCCGCGGTGCTCACGGGCAGCGCGGTCACCTTCCCGGCCCTGGGCACGTGGGCGGTGGTGAGCGGCAGCGGTGTGATCACCGATGTGAACAACCCGAACACCACCATCACCGGCATGACGCCCGGTGTGACCGTGGTGGCGTGGACGGTGAGCAACGGACCGTGCGCGAACGGCATCACCAGCGATCAATTGGTGATCACCCTGTACGACCAGAACAACCCGCTGGCCAACGCCGGTGCGGACCAGGAACTGTGTACGCCAACGGGCACCACCACCAACACGACCTTGCAGGGCAGCTCCATCATCTTCCCGGCGCAAGGCACCTGGACCTTGGTGGGAGGAACGGGCAACATCACGGATCCGAACGATCCGAACACCGCGGTGGACGGCTTGAGCATCGGGGAGAACCTCTTCCTGTGGACCGTCACCAACGGCGTATGCAACGATCCCATCACCACCGACCTGGTGAGCGTCTTCGTGTTCGACGAGAACAACCCGGATGCGGTGGCCGGCCCGAGCCAGCAGATCTGCACCCCGGTGACCAACGCCTTCATGGCCGGTAGCTCCATCACGTTCCCCGCCGTGGGTACGTGGACCCTGGTGAGCGGACAAGGCACCATCGTGGATGCGAACGATCCATTGACCGAGATCACCGACCTGGGCCTGGGTGTGAACGTCTTCGAGTGGACGGTTGACAACGGTGCCTGCCCGAACGGCATCACCACCGATCAGGTGACCCTGGTGCTCTTCGATGCACAGGCACCACCTGCCGATGCCGGACCCGACCAGGAACTGTGTGCACCGGACGACAGTGCCGTGCTGGTGGCCAATCCACCCGTGGGCGCGGCCTTCGGTACCTGGACCATCCTGCAAGGCAGCGGTAGCGTAGCAGATGAGAACAACCCCAATACCACCGTCAGTGGAATGGAAGTGGGTGAGACCATCCTCACCTGGACCTTGTCCAGCGGGGTGTGCGTGACCACCGTGGATTCCGTGAGCATCTTCGTCTTCGATCCGAACAACCCGATCGCCAACGCGGGCTTGGACCAGGAGCTTTGTGTGCCGCAGGACAGCGTGTTCATGGCCGGCAGCAACCTGATCTTCCCGGCACAGGGCACATGGACCTTGGTGAGCGGTACGGGTACGCCAGTGGCTCCGAACGATCCGGGTACCTTGATCAGTGGCCTGAGCGTCGGCCAGAACGTGTTCCAGTGGGAAGTGTACAACGGCCCCTGCGCGAATTCGCTCACCTCCGATCAGGTGACCATCACCCTGTTCAGTGACTCCACCTCCGCCGCCAACGCCGGTCCGGACCTGGAGTCGTGCTTGCCGATCACGACCGTGACCATGCAAGGTGAGCAGCCCATCGCCCCGGGTGAAGGCACGTGGACCTTGATCTCCGGCACGGGCGCCATCGCGGACCCCAACGACCCGAACACGCAAGTGAGCGGATTGAGCCAGGGTGAGAACGTGTTGGTGTGGACCTTGAACTGGGATCCTTGCCCGAACAACGGTCTGCTCACCGATACGGTGACCGTGCGCATCTACAACGCCTTCGCACCTGCGGCCGACGCGGGTCCGGACCAGGACCTGTGCAGTCCGACCAACACCAGTGTACTGGCGGGCAACACGCCGGAGATCCCCGGTGTGGGCACTTGGACGGTGAACAGCGGAACGGCCGTGGTCACCTCACCCAACGATCCCACGAGCGAAGTGACGAACCTGACCGTGGGTGTACACGAACTGGTGTGGACGATCTTCAACGGCACCTGCGGATTCGGACCGCCCACCACGGACACCTTGTTCATCCGGGTGTATGATAACGAGGCGCCTCCTGCGCAGGCCGGTAACGACATCAGCTGGTGCACCCCGCAGGACAACGCGGTGTTGAGCGCGAACGATCCGGTGTTCCCCGCCGTGGGTACATGGACCGTATTGAGTGGCACGGGCACCATCGCGAACCCGAACGACCCCAACACCGCGGTCTTCGGTCTGGGTGTGGGTCAGCACGACTTCCTGTGGACCATCGACAACGGTTCCTGTGGTAGCAGCTCGGATGCGATCAGCGTGTTCATCTACGACGGTGAGAGCGCTGATGCCAACGCCGGTGCGGACCAGGAGCTGTGTACGCCGGACACCGATGCGGACCTGCAGGGCAATGCGGCCGTGTTCCCCGCCACCGGTCTTTGGACAGTGACCGCCGGTACGGGCTCTTTCGCGGATGCCACGAACCCCACCTCCACGGTGAGCGGCCTTTCCATCGGCACCAACACCTTCGTGTGGACCATCACCAACGGCCCGTGCGGTACCACGAGCGATGAGGTGACGATCACCGTCTTCGATGCGGACCAGGCACCGGCCGATGCGGGTGCGGATCAGCAACTGTGTACGCCGGTGAGCAGTACCACGCTGAGTGGAAGTGCCGTGAGCTTCCCTGCCGTGGGCACGTGGGAGATCATCAATGGTACGGGTACGTTGAGCGATCCCAACGCGCCGAACGCGACGCTCTCGGGCATCGGTGTCGGTCAGGTGGTGCTCCGTTGGACGGTGGACAATGGTCCTTGCGCGACCGGGAATACCAGCGATGAGGTGACCATCAACATCTACGACAACACCGCGCCCAACGCGTTGGCCGGACCCGATCAGGCCTTCTGCACACCGATCGGACAACCGGTGACCATGCTGGCCTCCTCGGCGCCGTTCCCTGCCATCGGCACGTGGAACCTGGTGAGTGGCAGTGGTACCATCACCAACGTGAACAACGAGTTCACCAGCATCACCGGTCTTGGTCTTGGTGCCAATCTCTTCCAGTGGACCGTGGACAACGGAGCGTGTGGAAGCACCAGCGACGAGGTGCTCATCGCGGTCTTCGATCACACCGTGCCTGCTGCTGACGCGGGTGTCGACCAGGAGTTCTGCCAGGACGTGACCTTCACGGACCTGGATGCGGTACCGGCCACCAGCACGGCCTCGGGCACCTGGACGTTGATCGCTGGAGCAGGCACCATCGCCAACGCCGGCGACGCGAACACGGAAGTGACGGGATTGCTGTTGGGCAACAATTGGTTCACGTGGACCATCACCAATGGCCCCTGTCCATCCTCCACCGACAGCATGGTGGTGTTCATCCGCGACTGCCTCACCATCAACATCCCGAACGCCTATTCGCCGAACGGTGACGGTGTGAACGATGTGTTCCGCATCACCAATGTCGATTCCTATCCGCAAAGCAGCTTCCAGGTCTTCAACCGCTGGGGCAGCAAGGTGCTCGACCAGAGCCCGTATGCCAACGATTGGGATGGACGCAACCAGTTCGGGTCGGCCTTCGGCGAACTGTTGCCGGAGAGCACGTACTACTACATCCTTGACCTCGGTGATGGCAGCGAAGCCTACACCGGCTACATCTACCTGCGCCGATGAACACCTCCATGAGCAACCATCGATCCGCCATGCAACGCACCGTGAACCGCTGGCTGGGCCTGGTGTTCGCTTGCGGGCTGACCACCGCCGTGGTGGCCCAGCAGGACCCGCAGTTCACCCAGTACATGTTCAACATGCTGGCCTTGAACCCCGCCTATGCGGGCAGTGCGGACCGCGTGAGCCTGAAGGGCCTGACCCGCCACCAGTGGGTGGGCTTCGAAGGGGCGCCGACCACGCAGACGCTCACCATACACAGTCCGGTGTGGCATGAGAGCCTGGGCGTGGGAGGGACCATCATGCGTGATAGTCACGGCCCCATCACCCAATACACGTTCATGGCCGATGTGGCCTACCGCATCTTCATGGGTGATGCCAAGCTGGCCTTCGGTATAAAGGGTGGTCTGAACCTGTTGCAGGGCAAGTACGGCGAACTGAGCCCCGAGGTGGCCGGTGATGCGGTGTTCCAGCAGAACGTGAACACCAAGCTGGATCCCCAGTTCGGTTTCGGTGTGATGTATTACAGCGACCGGTACTACATCGGGCTGAGCACCCCCAAGTTGTTGCGCACCCAGTTCTTCGACACCGACTCGCTCGCCTTCATCTCCGAGCCCGGGCAACGACCACACTACTTCCTGAGCGGTGGATATGTGTTCGACATGGGCCTCTACCACAAGTTCAAGCCCACCTTCCTGGTGAAGGCCGTGGAGGGTGCGCCGATCAGCTTCGACCTGAGCGCGAACTTCCTCTTCTTCGAGAAGTTCTGGTTGGGCGCCATGTACCGCCATACCGATGCGGTGGGTGCGCTCGCACAGTACCACCTGACCAACGACCTGAGCGTGGGTTATGCCTATGACTATCCGCTGTCGCCTTTGCGCAACTACAGCGGTGGTTCGCACGAGATCATGGTCGGGTTCGAGTTCGGCAACAAGTTGAAAGGGATCCGTTCACCGCGCTATTTCTGATCATGCACCAACGCACGCCACCCATGAGCCGCTTCCTCCTGCTCACCACCCTGCTGCTGGCCGGTGCCGGTTCCTCCTTCGAGGTCCACGCCCAGAAGTTGCAACAACGTATGGCCGACCGCTACGGCGAGGTGTTCGACTACCCCAAGGTGGCCGCCATCTATGAGGACCTCGAGGCCTCGGGCAAGGCCGATGCTTCCGTGATGCGCCGACTGGCCTTGGCCTACCGCAAGATGGACCAACCCATCAAGGCCGAGGGAGTGTACACCCGGCTCATGGCCAAGGGAGGCGGACAGCCCGATGACATGTTGGCCTATGCCGACCTGCTCCGTGCCAACGGCAAGTACAAGGAGGCCATGGACTGGTACGGGAACTACGATGCCATGACCCCGGGCAACGCAAGGGTGCAGAGCTACCTGAAGCAACCCGGCGTCTTCGATCGGTTGATGCGCGATAGCACGCGCTCCAGCATCCGCACCGTGCCGATCAATTCCCCGCAGGCGGACCTCGGTATGAGCGTACTGAACGAACTGCTGTTGTTCTCCAGTGCGCGTGGTGAGGGAGCGGGTGGAAGCCGCACCTATGCGTGGGACGAGGAACCATATTTGAACCTGTACTCCGCCTTGTTGAAGGGCACCACGGCCGAAGAGCCCCTCGTGATGCGCAACGACATCAACAGCCGTTACCACGATGGTACGGTGAGCTATGATTCGCTGGCCAAGCGCATGTACTACACCCGCAACCAGTACTACTACGGCGTGTTGAACAAGAGCCAGCGCGGCGAACTGAACCTGGGGATCTACTTCTGCGATGTGGTGATCGGTGAGTTCGGCCAGCAGGAGTGGGGCAACCTCGTTCCCTTCGACCACAACGATGTGGACCAGAACAATGGACATCCGTTCGTGTCGCCCGATGGCCGTCGGCTCTACTTCACTAGCGACCGCCCGGGTGGTGAGGGGGGCACCGACATCTGGTTCTGTGATAACCTGGGCAACCAATGGGGCGCACCCCAGAACATGGGTCCCAAGGTGAACACGGCCGGTGATGAGATGTACCCCATGATCACGGCGGACAGTGTGTTCCACTTCGCCAGCGATGGACATCCCGGTCTCGGTGGGCTCGACCTCTTCCGCACCCGCTTGAAGAAGGATGGTCCGGGCTATGTGTTCAACCTGGGCTATCCCGTGAACACGCGCTGGAACGATCACAGTTTGATCCTGTTGAACGACAGCGTGGGCTTCCTGGCCAGCGACCGCAGCGGTGGCATGGGCAGTGACGACATCTACGGTTGCACCATCAGTCCGCCCATGATGTACCTGGCCGGCACGGTCATCGACAAGGAGACCAAACAACCCATCGAAGGGGCGGTGATCACCCTGAAGGATGGCGACGGCAACTTCGTGAAGAAGTACGATGTGAAGAGCGAACCCGGCGGGCGCTTCATGATCGACACCGAATACCACGACAAGTACGTCGTCATCGCCAATCAGGCCGGTTACCTACAGGGCGAGATGGCCGTGGTCACCGACGTGGACCCCTTGGAGAACATCGTCATCGAATTGATGAAGTACGATTACGCGGCCGAGGGACTGGTGTTGAACGGCGAGACCGGACAACCGATCGCCGGTGCGTTGGTGACCCTGACCGATGCCGATGGCAATGTGCTAGGTACGGTGACCACCGATGCGACAGGTGGATACAGCTTCCCGTTGAAGCCGGACACGGACTACCGCGTGAAGGTGGAGCGTGATGGCTTCTTCAAGCAGAGCTTGCGCATCACCACCAAGGGCAAGGCGAATGGCATCATCCGGAACGACTTCCGCCTGTTCCCGCTGGCGCTGAACACCGTGGTGCGCTTGGAGAACATCCTCTACGACTACGCGAAGTGGAACATCCGCCCGGATGCCGCGCTGGAATTGGACAAGTTGGTGGAGACCTTGCGCGAGAACCCCACGGTGCGGATCGAGTTGAGCTCGCACACCGATTGCCGTGGCAAGGACGCATACAACCTCAGCCTATCGGAGAAGCGGGCCAAGAGCGCGGTCGACTACATCATCAGCAAAGGGATCGGCAAGGACCGCGTGGTGAGCAAGGGGTATGGCGAGATCAAGCCGAGCGAAACGTGTGCATGCACCACGTGCACCGAGGAACAACATCAACGCAACCGTCGCACCGAATTCAAGGTGTTGGGGTTGTAGGAGCGTAGGATCGGGATCAGGGAAGCGAATGGGTCGCGGCGCAGGCTGCGGCCCATTCTTCCTTTTCGGTCCATGGGACCGCTTCTGCTGAACGCTGATCAGTGTGCCTGGCGCGTGATGCGCGAATTCGGGATCCAGGGATGTGACCATTATGCATGCATACCATCCAAAGGGGGAACCATCATGCTCCCCTCATGAACGAACCGATCGAAATTTCCGGTGCCGTGCTCGAATGCATCCATCCGGATGTGCTGGAAGTGCGCTTCAAGGAAGGCATGGCCATATCGAACGAAGTGATCGCCGAGCTGCAACAAGCCCGCATGGAACACTTCGCTCAACGCCCACATCACTTACTGCTCATCGTACCGGAGGACTTCGACTTCCACGTACGGGTGATGAACCGTGACCATTGTGCGGAGGTGGGCCATGCACGTATCACCACCAGTGTGGCATGGGTCACCACCACTCCGTTGGCCCGTTCGCTGGTGGACCTGTACTATGCTTATTACCCGAGTGCCAAGGAGGTGCGGATGTTCGACCGGGCGGAGGATGCGCGTGATCGTTTGCTGCGCGAGGTCCCGCTGCCTTCGGACAATTGAGCGTGTCGGGCATCGCGACAGGATAACCCAGCGGTAAGATCCGGGTAGTGCCCGATGCGCACCTTGCACCCCGTCATGCGGCCTGCGATGCGATCACCCCTCTGGCGGTTCCGTTACCTGATGCGGGGCAGGCCGATCTATTTCAGCACCATCCGCTGTCCTTCCTGCGGCCGATCGAGCCACGATCAGATGCCCGGGAATGCCAGTGTGCATTTCTACCGCTGCTTGAAGTGCCAGACGATCCTACGGCCTCTTCCGGGATCATGCTGTGTGTATTGCAGCTACGGGGATGTGCCATGTCCTTGGGTGCAACGCGAACGCATGGCCCGGTTGATGCACCTACGCGGCTCTGCGAACCTTCACACACGACCAAGTTCAACCGCCGAACACGGTGTCGCTCCACGTGCGCACGGCCCTACGCAACACGGACCGTAGGTCGTCGATGCTCAGCGGGGTGAGGCGACCACGGTGCAACATGCTGTGGCAATTGGGGCACACGGGCACGAGGTCGCGTTGTGGATCGAACTCGGCGCGTGGGTCTCGTGTGGGCACTTCGTGGATCTCGATGAACTCCTCTGCGATCGGTCCATAGCGCTGCGCCAGGTCAACACCACAGGCCATGCAGCGCAAGCCATGGTGTTCGATACACTGGGCGCGTGCGAGCGGGTCACGTTCCCGGGCATTCACCCGAACGGTCGTTGAACGCTCGTCCGGTAGCGCCCCGAGCTCCCCTGGAGGTCGCTCGTGATAGAGGTCGCGCGGTACCGCGTCGCAGGCCTTGCATCGGCTGATCACCACCAGGGGTGCCTTTCGCTCCTGTACGAAATGGTGCACCAATCGATCCAGGTCGGTACCAGCGTACTTGACCCAGTTGCGTAGGGTGAAGCTTCCTGTCTGGTCGCTGTTCCGCAAGGACCGGATGTGTGGACAGTGCGCGCGATGCACCATGGCCGCCCCCTGTTCCTCCTTGCGGCGTGCATTGATCACATACCCGCGCGGATGCTCTTGGAGCCATGCCAGGTAAGGCGCGTCGCCAGCGTCGAATCGTACGGGATCGGAGTGCATGGAGGCGATCGCATGGATGCCGATGGTGCACAGGCTCCGTTGCGTTCGAGTGCCCGAAACTAGATGCTGCCGTTACTGAGGGAGGTATGCCGCCGATCATTTGATGTGGTCGTAACAGCAGGCTCATGCGGATCGAACAGTATGTTCACATTGACACGTTCCGGGTGACGCCATGACCGCACGTACCCCTTGATGGACGCTGGTTCCAGCAGGAAGGAGCAAGATCACGGAAAGTGTGAGGGCCGATGCGATGCGCGGTGATGAAACATAACGATCGGCTAACAACCTGCTTCGTTGTGCATTCCACCTTCGCGCCCTCGCTCCAACGAAGTATCCATGAAGCACGCCTTGATCCTCCTGTTGCTCACGCTCCTATCCAGCGTTTCCTGGTGCCAGGGTACCGTGCGCGGCAAAGTGTCCGACACGCAGGGTGAGACCCTGATCGGAGCGACCGTTGTGGTGAAGACCGACCCGGGCGTGGGCACCACCACCGACCTGGACGGGAACTACAGCTTGCGGTTGGAACGCACGGGTCCGGTGGTGCTGGTGTATTCCTTCGTGGGCTATGGTTCGCTGGAGCGAACGGTCACTCTTGCCGCTGGAGGTGTTGTGGTGGAGAACGTGGTGATGGGTGAACAACGTGTGGAGATCAAGGAGTTCGAGGTCCAGGCGAAGGCCAAGCGCAGCAGCGATGGTTACTTGGACCGCATGAAGGCCAACGCCCCGGCCTCGCTGGACTTCATCTCGCGCGATGTGATGTTGAAGACGGGTGACACGGACGCTGCTGCAGCGGTGCGTCGGGTGAGCGGTGTGAGCACGGTGGGTGCCTTCGTGAGTGTACGTGGACTGGCGGACCGCTATCTGGTGACCACGGTGAACGGAGGACGCGTGCCCACGCTGGACCCCTTCACCAACAACCTGCGACTGGACCTTTTTCCCACCGGCCTGATGGACAACATCATCATCACCAAGACGCTCACCCCCGATCTGCCGGGTGATTGGGCGGGGGCTTTCCTGTCCATGAACACCAGCGACTATCCCGAGCGGCTGCAGGTGAGCGTTTCCACCACCATCGGATACAACCCCAACAGTTCGTTCAAGGAGATCGTGAGTGGTTCCAGTGGATCGACTGATGCGTGGGGTAGGGACGATGGCACGCGCGCTGTTCCGGAAGGAGTGCCCGATGCGGTGGAGGACTATCCACGTTTCCTGGATCCCAACCTGTACCAGCAACTGGGTGTACTTGGTTTGGGTGGATACCTGACCGGCTTCGGCATCACGGAGACCACGCCCGGGTTCAGTTCCAACACGATGTCGGCGAACAATACGCTGCAACATCTTGCACTCACCGAGTTGGGTCTGCTCGCGCCGGGCTTGATCAATACGCCCAACGCCGTGGCCAATGCGCTCCAGGCATACAATGGCACCTACGACCTGGCGTACTTCTCACCGATCGTCAATGCGGACCTCGCCCGGCTCAACACCGCATGGGACAACTCCCGCTGGCGTGTCAGTACCACCACCGCTGGACCCAACTACAATGCCTCGTTCAACATCGGCAACCAGATCGAACTGTTCAAGAAGGCCAAGGAATCGAAACAGCTCGGCTTCCTGGTCGGCTTCCGCTATGGCACGGAGACCCAGAACGACGAGAACAGCACCGTGCTACGGGTCAATGAGTCCTTCGATGACCCTGATCCAGGCTCCTTCTTCAATCGCAAGGGCGAGCAACGGGTCAGCGTGATCTCCGCTGGTTGGAACGCCTTGGGCAACGTATCATTGAAGTGGAACCGCAACAACTCCTTCTCGCTGATGGCCATGGCCAACGTGCTCGGCCAGAACAATGCGCGGTACCTGGAGTTCCTGGATCCCGGTGTGAGCGGGGAGACCTTCGTGAGCGAAGAGCAGTTCTGGGAGCAACGGCGCTTGTTCGTGTACCAATATGCCAGTAAGCACGTCATCCCGGCGTTGAACATCACGGCCAATGCCGATGTGTCCTATTCCACCGGCGACCGTGATCTGCTCGACCTGATGATCGTGCAGTACGTGAAGCCGCCCGAGGGCCAACCGATCACGGATGTGGATGGTGCCTTGCGCCCACCGGGCAGGATCTATCGCTTCTTGAACGAGGAGCTCATGGACGCCCGGTTGAGCTTCGATCTGCCGTTGAGCGATCGACCGGAACTGGTGCGTAAGTTGAAATTCGGTGGCGCTTACCGCTGGAACCAACGGCGGAACGATCAGAAATACTATCAGGTGGTTGGGGCGCCTGGTCCGACCCAATGGGAGGAGGCCGGCCGTTTCGAGATGCGCTCTGATGGTCGATTCTCCAGTGTCTATGCACCATTCGGGTCGTTCAAGGACAACGACATCGGGGTCCTCGACGTGATCTCAGCGTTCGCGATGGCCGACTACTCGGTGAGCAAGCGGGTGCGCTTGGCCGTTGGTGCGCGCTTGGAGCATACCGAGCTCATCAGCGATATCTATCAGTTCTGGAAGGAGGGCGTGGCCCCCGAGGATCCCATCCGTGGTACTGTGGGCGACAATGCGATCGGTGGTGCCGGAGCACCGGAGCCCAAACCCGCCGTGCCCGCGAACATCGATCAGTGGGATGTGCTCCCTTCCTTGAACATGATGTGGAAGTTGCGCGATGCGGAGAAGGTGCCCCTCAACCTGCGCCTCAGCTATTTCCGCTCCATCAGCCGGCCGAGCTTCCGAGAGATCTCAGTGGTGCAGTACTACGACTACCTGCTGCAAGCACCCATCTATGGGAATCCCGATCTGCGCATGACCAGCGTGGACAACTACGACCTACGACTGGAGCGCTTCTTCAAGAACACGGATAACGTGTCGTTGAGCACCTTCTACAAGCGGTTCACCGATCACATCGAACTGCTCCAGACCGCGGCCGGTGGATTCACCTGGCGCAATGCCGGCCTCTCCGAGGTGTTCGGATTGGAACTGGAAGGCAAGTTCCGGTTGATGCGTCAATTGGAGTGGCGTGGCAACCTCACGTTCATGAACTCACGCTCGCAACTGACCACCTTCCTCGATGGTCAGCAGGTGGATTACGAGACCCCGATGTTCGGTCAGGCACCTTACATCGTGAACACGACACTCACCTACACGCTGGACAGCGCGGCCATGAACCTGAGCGTATCCTACAATGTCCAGGGACCGAAGTTGGCGGTGACCAATGCCGAACTGGACCCCAACGGCATCCGTGCCTACGAGATGCCCCGCCACGTCATCGATATGACGCTCAACAAGCGATTCGGAGAACATTGGAACGTGAGCCTTCGGGCCAGGGACCTGTTGAACTCCCCGATGCTACGGACCTACAAGTATGCGTCCGGGTACACGGGTGATTTCGATCGTTTCGCATACGGCACCGAATACCTCCTCACCCTAGGCTATACCATCCGTTGATCATGAACCTGCTCAAAGCCATCCTTCTTCCGGCGTGCCTCGTTGCCTCCGGACCCCTCGCTTTCGCGCAAGCGGACATCGAAGCGGTGATCGTGGAGACCTATTACATCTCCGATGCCAACGATGCCACCGATGTGATCGGTGGGAATCTGCCCGAAGGATCGCGCACCTACCGTGTGTACCTCGATCTCTGCGACGGTTGTTCCCTGCGGGCCTTGTATGGCGATGTCAACCATCCGTTGCGGATCACAAGTACTGCACCGTTCTTCAACCACGCCGATCGTGGAAAGGCCTATGGTCACCAGATCAGCACGGGTTGGTTGGATGAAGGCACCGTGGCCGTCGAGTCCTGGTTGGCGCTCGGTGGTGCGAGCAATCAACGCTTCGGTGTGCTGAAGGTGGAAGACCCGGACGGTTCCATCGTCGGCGGAGCGAACAATGATGGTGGTAGTGAAACGGTGGTCGGTGGGCTGTTGGTGAATGCCGACGTGGCAGCAGGGATCGCACTCACGCAAGGGGATGGCTTGATGACCGTTGAAGGCGCCGTTGTGCTTCCCCCCCAATTCAATGTGATCGGTGATGATCCCGAGGTGGCCTTCGGTGATCTGGCCGGACAGAGCAGCTTCATCTCCTTCGACGTACGTATCGGATGTTCCATACCGGGGGTGGTCGGGCCCACCGCGGCGAACCAGGTGTTGGTGGCACAGCTGACCACCACGGGTGAACTGGCTTTCTCCCTGAACGTCGAGGTACAGCGGCCCAATGGTGATCTGGTACGGTACGTGGCCTCGGACAGCGTGTTGCTCGCAGGGGAGACGGCCTTCGGCCAGCTGAACTACCCTCCGCAATGCGGCTGTACGGATCCGAACTTCCTGGAGTACGACCCCGCGGCCGGATGCGATGACGGATCCTGCGCCACCACGATCATCTTCGGTTGCCTGGATATGCTGGCATGCAACTACGACCCTTCGGCCAACTTCAACATCCCACAGTTATGCTGCTACGGTCCTGGCAATTGCAATGGCCTGGACGTGGGCCTGATCTGCCCGGATGTGGGGATCGATGAGGAGTCGGACCGCGGTGCATTGATCGTGGCGCCGAACCCGGTGGGCGATGTGGTGCATGTGCAGTTGCCCATTCTCGTGGATGTTGCGGAACACCGTATCACCGATGTATCCGGAAGGACCTTGCGAAACGGTCGTGTACAGCGCATCGATCAAGGCGCTTCCGTGGATGTCCGCGACCTGCCTGCAGGGACCTACGTGATCATGCTGCATACGGAGCAGGGCCGTTACCACGCGCGCTTCGTCAAGCCCTGACGCAACACCGATAACCCTTCTTAACAGTGGGCTAACCCAAGCATCACGCGTGCTACACATGGTCCGCTGTGGACCCGGATAGCTTCGCCCCCATTCTTGAATGACCATGTTCCGATCGCTTTCCTTCCTGCTCCTTGCCACGATGGCTCCCATCGCCATCGCACAATACGCGCCGCCGGACCCCTCCGGTTTGCAGCGCATCATCGTGGAGCCTTACTACATCGCGGATGCCAATGATGCTGCCGATCTGGACGGTGGCGAAAGCGTGCCCCAGGGAGCCCGCACCTACCGGGTGTTCGTCGACCTCAAGCCGGGATACAAGCTCCTCACCGTGGGCGGCTTCGAACAGCATCCCATCACCTTCTCCACGAGCACCTCGTTCTTCAATAACGATGACCGCGGGGGAAGCTGGGGTGAGGACATCAACGACATCCACTTGAACAAGAACACCGTGGCCATCGATACCTGGTTGTCCTTCGGGCCTGCGTCGGACGCACATGTCGGTGTGCTGAAGGTGGACGATACGGATGGTTCCTTGGTGGGTGGACCCAACAACGATGGTGGAAGCACGGGCACGCCCTTGTTGGTGAACAACGCTCCTGAGATGGGCATTCCCTTGACCACCTCGGATGGTCTCATCGCCGCAACGACCATTCCCTCCGTCGTATCCGTTGGTACCCTGCCCGATCTCACGGAGAGCGGTGGTTCCAACACCTACAGCAATGACAACATGGGTTGGGCGGTTCTCGGTGGCTATGAGTCCCCCGATACGACCAATCGCATCCTGATCGGTCAGTTCACCACGGACGGTGAGTTCACGTTCTGCCTCAACCTCTGGGTGCGACTGCCGGATGAATTGATCTGTAGCGCTCCTGAGTGTCACGAGTACATGGAGTTCTATGCCGACCTGCTCCCGTCCGATACTGCAGGTACTGCGGTGTCCGGCGATAACAAGTTCACACACCCCACGCTGTGCTTCAATTCGTCCGCGCCCGTGGTGGATTGCCTCGGTGTGCCCGGTGGAATAGCGCAACCAGGGACCACTTGCGATGACGGTAATGCGGACACCTCCAACGATGTGTACAATGTTGATTGTGCCTGTGTTGGAGAGGATTGCGAAGGTGTGTTGGGTGGTGGTGCCTTGCCTGGCACACCTTGCGACGACGGTGACCCGGAGACGTTGGACGATACGTGGGTGACCGGTTGTACATGCGATGGCATCGTCGGTGTGCAGGAGCATACGAGCAATACACTCCTCTCCGTGATGCCGAACCCCACTGAGGGCACGGTGCGCGTACGCATGGACCTGCGCGAGGGTGCAGCGGTAAGTTATGTGGTGCGGGATGCCGTCGGCCGGTCGATCATGGGTCAGGAGCTGGGCATCCGTGGTGGAGAGCTGACCTTGGCCTTGGACCTTTCGGGACAAGCCGCAGGGATCTATTTGCTGGAAGTGCGTACCGGCGATGAACTCGCACAGTCCCGCATCATCAAGCAGTAAGGTGGAACGTCGTTGCTGGGCTGCGGTCCTCGTGGCGTGGTGCTTACATGCACTGCCATTGATGGCGCAAGATCCTGCGTTGGATAGTGTGTGGGTGGAACGGTTCCATCGGGCTGTGGTGGGTACCGACACATTGGACACGTTCCGCATCTATGCCCACATCGCTACCGACCATCGGATGCAGATGGTGTATGGTGCGGAGCGGCATCCGCTTGCGATCTCGGCATCCACCCCGTTCCACAATCAGACCGATCCGGCATGGAGCTTCGCACATGAGGTGGAGAGTTCACTAGGGATCGATGCCAATGGTATCCCGGATTCATGGGTCACCATCGGAGCGGTGGATGCGGCCCATTGGGCGTTGCCACTGCACTTGGACACCAAGGGTTCGCAGTACGCGAAACATGGCCGATGCCGGGGACCCCGGAAAGGACGCCCTGCCTGGTGTGCGCGTGATGGATCGATCGATGCCGACTCGGTGCCCCAGTTGGTGACCTTCCGCTTCACGCCCAGCTACCTCGGCACGATCAAGGGGACGGAGTTGCACACCCTCGACGGTGCATGGGCCGTGTTGGGTGGTGTCAGTGGAGCACGTACACAGGGCCATGTGCTCCTCGCGCAGCTTACCACCAGTGGCCCACTGTCCTTCCAGTTCAATGTACAGATCGGGCTTCCCGATGGATCCTTCCAGCGTTACGTCCATGCGGATCCCGAACCAGGCGAGATCGTTCACCCGACACTGCGACAGACCGTGGCGTGGGAACCGACCCGGTAGTGTGGTTCGCCTGAGGCTCAGCGGTTGCCGATGGGCATGTTAAGGGATCCACCGGATCGATCTAAGTGGGTCTTAAGCGAAGGTGAATTCTTAACGTGGATCGTTAGATCGGTAAGGTGGGAAGGGCGGAAGGATAAGCGAATGATAGCCTTTCTGTAACCCGCGCTGGACAAGGGTTGGATCAGCTTTGTGGCGCTCAAAAGAGCATGTTCCGAAAACTCAAAAACCCTAAGTCCTGACCAATGAGTACCCTGAAGAAACTTTCCATGGCGGTGGGCCTTGCCACTGTCGGAGCCGGTGCTGGGCATGCCCAGTCCATCGGTGCCTCCTGCGGCTGTCCCGATGTATCGGTCCGTACCCAGGTGAACGTCTCCACCTTGGTGGATGTGAACGGTAACCTGCTGAACCCCACGACCACCCTTACTTGCAACAACCTCTACATCCTGAACGCACGGATGTACGTGAACGCTGGTCAGGACCTCTTCATCGAACCCGGTACGGTGGTGAAGGCGCTTTCGAACCCCGGTGCGGCACACGCCATCATCGTGGCCCGCAACGGCCAGATCTGGGCCAATGGTAGCGAGAGCTGCCCCATCATCATGACCGCGAACGCCGATCCGTTGGACGGTTCCTACGCAGTGACCAACCGCGGTCAGTGGGGAAGCCTGGTCGTTTTGGGCAATGCCTATACCAACAAGCGTACGACGGACGGTGATGTCACCGCTACGGCTACGAACGGCGTCGGCACCATTGAAGGTCTCGCGTCCGGTGATGCCCGTCACCTCTACGGTGCTGCGGTCGGCGCAGAGATCAACACCGACAACAGCGGTGTGATCCGTTACGTGTCACTCCGTCATGGTGGACAGGTCATCGGTGCCAACAACGAGATCAACGGCCTCACCTTGGGTGGCGTTGGTAGCGGCACCACGATCGACCACGTGGAAGTGATCGCCAACCTGGATGACGCGTTCGAAATGTTCGGTGGCACGGTCAATCTGAAGTACATCGTCGGTATGCACTGCGACGATGACTACATCGACTACGACCAGGGCTGGAACGGCAAGATCCAGTTCTTCTACGGTCTGCAGGGCCCCGACAACAGCGGTGGTGCCTTCAACCAGGGCGACAACGGATTCGAGGCGGATGGTGATGACAACGCGACCAACATCGCGAACGGTGGTCTCTCCAGCAACCCCACGATCTACAACGCCACGTTCATCGCCCGTAACCTCAACGACGAGGGCATCGAAGCGAAGGAGCGTACCCTCGGTACCCTCGCCAACTGCGTGTTCGCTCGTTACGCTCGTGGTCTGAACATGACCACCGCCGTTGCTGCTTCATGGAACAGCAACGCGTTCAAGGTGTTGAACTCCACCTTCCAGGAAGTGACCACGCCGCTGCAGATCAACGCGGTGCCCGTCGTCAACGGAAGCCCTGAGCAGATCAAGTTCAACACCACGGATGGTAACCTCGTGGTGGCTGCACAAAGCCTCATCGATGCCACGTATGCCCTCACCGGCAACAACGTGCTCACCGACCGCGTGAATCCTGTTCCTGCTGCCGGTACCGCCACCACCACCCTCAATGCCCCTGTGGACGGCTTCTTCACCGGTGCCAAGTACCGTGGTGCCTTCCAGCCCGGTGCTGAGCCTTGGACCACCGGTTGGACCTTGGCCAGCCAGATCGGTTCCGACGTGAGCGCCACCGCTGGTTGCGCTGGTGATCTGAACCGCGATGGTGTGGTGAACTCCACCGACTTCGGTCAGTTCGTGAACGCTTTCGGTTCCACCTGCTACTAAACCCCGATCGATGCGGGCGGCCCGCCTGGGCCTTACCAGGCGGGCCGGCCCCATCACCCTTCAAAACAAACCCATGAAAAAGTCGATCTGTACAACCCTGCTCAGTGCCGGATTGGTCCTTACGGGCCTGTCCACCAAGGCGCAAGGCCTCGAGGGGGTGATCGTGGAAGAGTTCCACACCATCACTCAAGCCGACGCCGATCTCCTGAACAACGATCTGGGCAATAGCTCCTTCCCGATCGTGGCCGGTTCCAAAGTGTACCGCGTGTACGTGGACATGGCCCCCAACTACCGCTTCCTGCAGGTCTATAGCACCAATGCAGGCAACGCGGCCGATTTCTCGACCACCACCGCCTTCTGGAACGATGACAACTTCGGGTCGGAATTCCCCGCCCAGACGCGTCGTGCTTCCACGGGTACCCTGTTCGATTCCTACATCACCTTGGGTTCCACCGGTACCGCCGGTGGTGCTTCCCCTTGCGGTGCACTGGGTTCGAACGCTGCCCAGGTCGGTGTGCCTCGTACCGCTGATACCAACGGCGACCTCACCTCCTGCGGTGTGTTCCCCGGCTTCAGCGGCAACGACGGTAGCATCCCCGGAGTGGTGCCAGCGCTCACCACCAACCTGAGCGGTGCGCTGGACTTCACGGCCCTCACCGGGTCGGGTAACACCTTCACCTGGATCGATGATGCCTATGCGACCCTGCCCGCTGGAACGGGTGTGGATCCCGCTGGTACCAACCGTATCCTGATCGGTCAGTTCACCACGGACGGTGCGTTCTCCTTCCACCTGAACGTTGACATCTCCGATCCCAACAACGTCATCGAGAGCTACTTCTGGGCGAACCCGGTGGCCGGTGGATCGGTATCCCCGTTCCTGACCTACCCCAGCGCTTGCAACGCTCCTGTGCTCAGCGCCCCGACCAGCAATGGTCCCATCTGCGCTGGTCAAGCATTGAACCTGAACGCCTCTGCCACCGGTGACGCCACGATCACCTACAGCTGGAGCGGTCCGAACTCGTTCAGCTCCATTGCGCAGAACCCGACCATCGCTGCTGCCACTGTAGCTGCGAGCGGAACCTACACCGTAACGGCATCGAACGGTTGCGCACCCAATGCTGTAGCCTCCGTCAACGTCCTGGTGAACCCCTCCACCAACAATACCACCACCATCAGTGCATGCGACAGCTACACATGGACGGTGAACGGCACTACCTACACGCAGAGCGGTACCTATACGAGCGTGAACGGTTGCGGTACGGAGACCTTGGTGCTGACGATCACGCCTAGCACGAACAACACCACGACGGTGAGCGAGTGCGACAGCTACACCTGGGCCGTGAACGGAACCACCTACACCGCCAGCGGTACCTACACCAACGTGGTGGGTTGCGCTACGG
>Ga0209097_10000440_pt1 | contig 42347 bp, 40 predicted proteins | sample AD_UKC052_MetaG_FD_184419 | JGI IMG/M metagenome (GOLD analysis project Ga0209097, IMG submission 184419) | Active sludge microbial communities of municipal wastewater-treating anaerobic digesters from USA - AD_UKC052_MetaG (SPAdes) (version 2) | ecosystem: Engineered > Bioreactor > Anaerobic >... | reverse complement strand
CTCATCCGTAGCGGAAAAGGAGTCTTTTTTGCATAATTTTTGGCGTCGACTGGCGGGTTGGCTCAGGCCAAAACCTGCTTTCAATCTTGTGTTTGGTTGTTAAAGTACAACTTTTTGCAGAGGACTCAAAGATCGTTAATCACTGGAAATCATGATTGCAAAGGAGTATGCCATGGTTGGAAGTATTTCAGGAATGCGCCCGATGATGCCGATGAATGAGGCTCGGAGCCTGACCACGGATCAAAAGAACAAGCTGCAGGAAATCCTGTCGAAGGTTGATCCGGAAAGCATCACGGCGAATGATGCCCAAGAGTTGTTTTCTGCCCTGGATGAGGCCGGAATTCGCGGCCCGGAGGTTCGCGATGCAATCAAGGCCGCCGGATTTGATGCCGAGCAGCTCTGGTCGCTGGGGCATGACGGTCAGAAGCCGCCTCAGGGTCCGCCCCCAGGCGGAGGCCCTGGAGGGCCGGGCGGCGGCATGAATGTCAATATGAACAATCTGCAAACCTTGAAGGAAATTCTGAGCCAGTATGATCTTTCCAACCTTTCGGAAGATGATTCAAGCCAGCTGATGCAGCTGCTGAACAAGGCCGGTTTGTTTACCCCGGGCAGCATGATTGATACCGGCGCTTAGCCAGCCATTCCAGCTAATCTGTTGATCACTTCTTCCTGCGGCCAGCCCAGCCTGGCCGCAGGATTTTTTTCTTTTCCCGGCCGCAACCACAGCCCAGAACGCAGCAGCCCTTCACCGGGGGCGGCGAAGGGCTGCACAACACCTTGCGAACCGATTGCCAGCAAGGTCACCAGGGGAGGGGGCATGTTCAGCCGAGTTTTTCCAGATAGCGGATGGCCTGCATGGCTGCGGCAACTCCCATGCCAGCCGAGGTGGCTACCTGGCGGTAATGGGGATCGGCGGCCTCACCGGCGGCAAAGACGCCGGGAATGTTGGTTTCCATGGTCACGCCGGTGCGGATAAAACCGCGTTCGTCCATATCGATCTGGCCTTTGAAAAGCTCGGTGTTGGGGGTGTGGCCGATGAAGATGAACAGGCCGTCGGTGGCGTGCTCGGTTTCTTCGCCGGTTTTTACGTTGCCCAGCCGCAAAGCCTTGAGGGCCTGATCGCCGGTGATTTCGGTGATGATGCTGTTGAGGATGAAGTGGATTTTGGGGTTTTCCTGAGCGCGGCGCTGCAGCAGGGCGCTGGCGCGGAAGCCTTCGCGGCGGTGGATGATGGTGACGGAGGCAGCATAGCGGGTGAGGAAAAGGGCTTCCTCAAAGGCGCTGTCGCCGCCGCCCACCACGCAGACATGCTTTTCGCGGAAGAAATAACCGTCGCAGGTGGCGCAGTAGGACACGCCGCGGCCGGTGAATTCTTTTTCGCCGGGCACCTGCAGCAGCACCGGCGAAGCCCCCGTGGCGATGATGAGGGTTTCACAGGCATAGGTGCGGCCGTAGGTGCTGACTTTGAAGGGGCGCTGTGAAAGGTCCACTTTTGTGGCACTGTCAAATTCCATCCGCGCGCCGAATTTTTCGGCCTGTTTTTGAATGGCTTCGCCGAGGGCGTCTCCGCCGATGCCATCCGGGAAGCCAGGGTAGTTTTCAATGAGGTGGGTGAGGGAGGCCTGACCGTGCAGGGTCATGCCGCTGAGCACCAGCGGGGCCAGTTCGGCGCGGGCGGCGTAGAGCGCGGCTGAAAGACCGGCCGGGCCTGAGCCGAGGATGAGGACTTTTTGTGCGGGTTCATCAGTCATGGCAGAATCTCCGGATGAAAAGGAACACCTGCTCAGGCCAGGCTTTGATCGGCGAGGGTCAGGGCTTCGTCGAGGGCATTGAAGCCTTCGGCAAGCTGCTTTTCGTTGATGATCAGGGGCGGGATGATCAGGATGGTGTGCCAGTGGAGGTAAAGGAACACGCCGCGATCCATCAGGAAATTGCGGATGGCGGTCATGATGGGGCTGGAACCGTTAAAGGGCACCAGGGGCTCGCGGGTTTCGCGGTTTTTCACCAGTTCGATGATGCCAAAGAGGCCAATGGAGCGTACCTCGCCCACGGAAGGATGGCGTTCGACCAGCTCGGCCAGCATATCAGCCATGACCTTGCCCATGGCCGCGGAATTTTCGACCAGCTTTTCATCACGCATCACTTCGATGTTGGCGATGGCGGCAGCCAGAGAAACCGGGTGACCGTTGTAGGTGAGACCGCCCTGGTAGACTTTATCCTTGAAGTGCTCGAAAATGTGCGGGCGCATGGCCACTGCGCCGAGGGGCGCATAACCAGAGGTGAGGCCCTTGGCCATGGTCATGAGATCGGGCACCACGTCCCATTGATCCACGGCAAACCAGCGGCCGGTGCGGCCAAAACCGCTCATCACTTCATCAGCGATCATCTGAATGCCATATTTATCGCACAGGGCGCGTACGCCCTGCATATAACCGGCCGGGGGAATGATGATGCCGTTGGTGCCGGTGACGCTTTCCATGAGAATGGCCGCGATGGACTGCGGGCCTTCATAGAGGATGATCTCTTCGAGGTGGTTGAGGTAATCCTGGCAGAATTCCGCTTCGGAAATGTTGGGGTTGGTGCGGTGGAAGGTGGAGCGGTAGCGATAGGGATCGAGGAAATGCACCACGCCCGGCATGACGGTGGGTTCCCAGGCCACGCGGCGCGGATCGCCGGAGGCTGCCACAGCACCGTAGGTGGCGCCGTGATAGGAGCGGTAGCGTGCCAGAATTTTGGGGCGGCCGGTGTAAGCGCGGGCCATTTTGATGGCATTTTCGTTGGCTTCGGCGCCGCCGAGGGTATAGAGAAAGTGGTTCAGGTCGCCCGGGGTGACCTCAGAGAGCAGTTTGCCCAGCACAGCGCGCGGGCGGGTGGCCATGCCGGGGCCGGCAAAGGGCAGCTCGCGGATTTGCTCGATCATGGCGTTCATCACGCGCTGGTTGCCGTGACCGATGTTGACACACATCACCATTGAGTTGAAATCGAGGTAACGCTTGCCGTTCACATCCCAAAAATAGACGCCTTCAGCCTTTTTTACCGGAATGGGAGAAACCTTGCCCTGAGCGGACCAGGTCCAGAAGTTGTGTTCCATTGAGAGGGGAAGAATATCATTATCTGAACAATCAAACATAGTGCCTCCAGTTAGTTAAATCCTATCATAAAACCGCGAATATGGCATATAATCAGGATACTTCTAACAGGAGAATGGGAAGAAAAACATGGATTTTTTGACAAAAGCAATCTCATATTTAAAGGTGAATGAAGAACGCTTTCTGGAAGAATTGAAGGAGATCTGTACCATTCCATCCGTCTCAACCAGCCCGGCGCATGAAACAGACATGCTCAAAACCGCTGAAACTCTGGCAGCGCATATGCGCCGGATTGGCCTGTCGAACGTGCAGGTGATTGCCACCCAGCGGCATCCGGTGGTCTATGGCGAAAGCCTGGCTGGCAAACCGGGCCAGCCGGTGGTGCTGGTTTATGGACATTATGATGTACAGCCGGCCGAACCGTTGGAACTCTGGCGCACGCCGGCTTTTGAGCCAACCCTGCGCGGCGATGAACTGGTGGCCCGCGGTGCATCAGACATGAAGGGACAGGTGATGGCCAGCCTGAACGCCGTCGAAGCATTGCTGCAAAACGGCCCCCTGCCGGTGAATGTCAAATTCATGATCGAAGGTGAGGAAGAAATTGGCTCGCCGAGCCTGCCAAAGTTCCTGCGGGACCATAAAGAGCTGCTGGCCTGCGACGTGGTTTTTAACCCGGATGCCGGGATGATTTCGCCGGAATGCCCGACCATCGTGTACGGCCTGCGGGGCCTGGCTTATTTTGAACTGCGGGTTTCAGGCCCGGAACACGATTTGCATTCAGGTGTTTTTGGCGGGGTGGTTCACAATCCGGCGCAGGCGCTGTGCGAACTGGTGGCCGGGATGCATGATGCAGAGGGGCGCATCACCCTGCCCGGTTTTTACGACAGCGTGGCAGCACTGGATTCCGCTGAACGCGAAGAGATGGCCAGCCTACCGGTGGATGAAGCCTACTATCAGAAGCAAGCAGGCGTGCCCGCGCTGTGGGGTGAGGCCGGGTTCAGCGCCGTGGAAAGGGTGGGAGGCCGCCCTTCACTGGATGTCAACGGCATCTATTCCGGCTTCACGGGCTCCGGCTCGAAAACAGTGATCCCGGCCGCGGCCATGGCAAAAATTTCCATGCGCCTGGTTCCCAACCAGCGTCCGGACGAGGTTTATGAGCAGTTTATTGCCTATCTTGAAAAAAAGGCTCCGCCAACCATCCGTTGGGAACTGATTCCCATGCCGGGTGGACCGGCCTGCATGGTCAGTCGGGACCTGCCTGCCGTGACGGCGCTGGAGCAGGCACTCAAAACCGTCTGGCAGCAGCCCGTCTGCTACAAGCGCGAGGGGGGCAGCGTGCCGGTGGTGACGGAGATGCAGGAGATTTTAAACGTCGAATCTGTGCTGACCGGTTTTGGTCTGCCGGATGATCAAATTCACGGGCCGAATGAACGTCTGCACCTGCCAACCTGGCGGCGCGGCACGGAAGCCCTGGTACATTTCTTTATTAATATGGGACAGTCATGAAAGATCGCTTACCTTCTTACGGCGGCCAGGCACTCATCGAAGGCGTGATGATGCGCGGCTCTAAAAATGTGGCCCTGGCCATGCGTTCTCCGGACGGCTCGATTGTGATTCAGACCGAATCATTGGGTGGAATCTACAAAAGCTGGGTGGCGCGGGTGCCTTTTGTGCGCGGATTGATTTTGCTGTGGGATTCGCTGGTGCTGGGCATGCGCATGCTGACCATTTCAGCCAACCTGCAGGGTGAAGAAGATGAAAAGCTGGAAGGCCCGGCGCTTTACGGCACCCTGGCCGTGTCCATCATCATTGCGGTGGCGCTGTTCATGCTTTTACCGGCTGCCATTGGGCAGCTTGCCGAGAGCTGGCTGGGCTGGAATGCCTGGTGGAGCAATTTGCTGGAAGGGCTGTCGCGCCTGGCCATTGTGATTGGCTATATCTGGGCGGTGGGCCTGGTGCCGGATGTGCGGCGGGTGTTTGCCTATCACGGCGCAGAACACAAGACCATCAATGCTTTTGAAGCTGGCGAAGAGCTGACTCCGGAGAAAGTGGCTGCCTATTCGGTGGAACATCCGCGCTGCGGCACGGCCTTTTTGCTGACCCTGGTGCTGCTTTCGGTGATTTTGTTTGCTTTGCTGGGGCCGCTGCCGCCGGCGGTTCGCCTGGGCAGCCGCATCCTCCTATTGCCGCTGCTGGCAGGGGCGGCTTATGAATATATCCGCCTGACCGCGCGCCACCTGGGTTCGCCGTTGGTGAAGATGCTGGTGAAACCCAACCTGGCCCTGCAGCACCTGACCACCCGCGAACCTTCGCTGGATATGCTGGAAGTTTCCATCGCCGCCTTTAAGGCCATGTACGAAAAGGAGAACGACGCCCCTGTACCCGTGCCATGAAAAGCTGGCATTTGCTTGCCCTCGGAATTGTGCTTGGTTTGCTGGCCGCAGGCGTGGTCGCGGTGGCCATCAGCCCGCCGCGCGGGCAGCCTATCATGCTGACCCCGCCGCCAAGCCCTGCACCGTTGATGGTGCATGTGACCGGAGCGGTTGAAAACCCGGGGGTCTATGCCCTGCCAGCCGGCAGCCGCCTGCAGGATGCCATCAATGCGGCTGGCGGTCTGTTGCCGGGGGCCAAGGCCGATCAATTGAACCTGGCCAGCCCGGTGAAAGACGGTGAACGGGTGTTTGTGCCGGTGCCGGCGGCCACCCTGCCGGCGCGTTCTGTTCAGATATGGGATACGCCAGCGCCAACTCTGGCAGGTGTGTTGAACATCAACACGGCCACGGTTGAAGAATTGGACGGTTTGCCGGGCATTGGTCCAAGCAAAGCTGAGGCCATTATCCAATACCGGCAGCAAAACGGCCTGTTCACCGATATTGAACAGCTCAAAAATGTGCCTGGCATTGGCGAGAGTATTTTCAGTCAAATTAAAGACCGGGTGACGGTGCAATAATGAATGAACCTTACCATAGAAGCATCACAAAAAAAGCCTGCGCAGATAGGATGAGTCCGGCAGCCCTGCGATCGGTGGTGGCGGGCAACCTCTGGCAAGATTTTGTCACGGGACAGGTGGGGCATCCGGAATATCATTTCACCGATATTCCGATGACAGCCTGCCTGGCTTATGTGGAACGGGAACACCAGCTGGCTTTACGCGCCTTAAGGCGGGGTTATCCGCGGTTGGCGCGGCATGCGTTTGGCCGCCTGAGCCACGCGGTGCAGGATTTTTATGCGCATAGCAACTATGTCCAGCTCTGGGTGGAAGCCCACCCGGACGGCGTTCAGCCTGAACCGCTGGAGGAAGCGGTGCTGCGCCACCCCAGGCTGCATCTTGCGCGCACCTACCCGATTGAATTCCTCTGCTGGCTGCCCGGCTGGGATTTATTGATGAAACGCTTTTTGGCGCCCGATTCGCACACCTGGATGAACCTGGATACGCCCAAAAGCCTGGGCTGCCGGCATCCGCGCGCCTTTGAACTGGCTGTGCGCGCAGCCGAACTGCGAACCAGAACTGAACTGGACCATTTATTGGCCCTGATTGGGGCGGAATTGGGTGAACCCGGTCTGTCCCTGTTTTTAGATCAAGGAGAATCACATGGAACCCAAACAAAAAATTGAAACTGCCCTGCAAGACGCCATGCGCGCCAAAGATGAAGCTCGCAAGCGCACCCTGCGCATGGTGCTGGCCGCCGTCAAGCTGGCTGAGGTTGAAAAACACGGCCCTATTGACGAGGCCGGTCTGCTTTCCATTTTGCAAAAAGAGGTCAAGAATCGTCACGAATCCATTCAGGACGCCCAAAAAGCCGGACGGCCTGATTTACTTCCAGATTTGGAAGCTGAGATTGCCATTTTGAATGAATACCTGCCCAAGCAGCTTTCCCGGGAAGAAGTGACAGCTCTGGCTCAGGCAGCCATCGCCGAAGTGGGTGCCGTTTCTCCAGCGGATATGGGCAAGGTGATGAAGGTGCTGGTGCCGCGCGTGCAGAGTCAGGCCCCTGGCGACCTGGTGAGCCAGGTGGTGCGCGGACTGCTGCAGCCAAAAGCCTGAACCATCTCAGCATGAAAGAACTTTACCGCAGGTTGTGGAGCCACCGGCCCAGCCACCGTGCATCGCGAATCATCATTCTCGCGGTGACGGGGCTGGCGATTTTTGCTTCCTATGTGCTGCCCCTGGCCTTCAGGCCATCGGGTTATGAACTTGCGGTGGGCGATGTGGCCCCCTATGACATTCAGGCGCCCTATGCGCTGTCATACGAAAGCGAAGTGCTGACAGAGCGGGCGCGGGCGGAGATGGAAAAAAAGGTTTCATCGGTGTATTTGCCAGCTGACCCGGCCATTTCACGCCAGCAAATTGAGAAGATGCGCTCCATTCTGTATTTCATCAACACCGTGCGCCAGGATGCGTATGCCTCGTTCCAGCAAAAAGTGGAAGATCTCTCCATGATGGTGGATATTAAGATCACCCCGGCTGTGGCTGAGCAGCTCATCAACCTCAGCACCAGCCGCTGGGAAAGCGTGCAGCGTGAGGCGGAAAGCGTGCTGGAGCAGATGATGCGCAACACCATCCGCGAAGACCGGCTGGCGGAATACCGGCGCAATGTTCCATCCCTGATCAGTTATTCTGTTCCCCCAGAGGCTTCAGAAGTGATCATCAACCTGGTCACGCCGATGGTGGTAGCCAACAGCCTGTTCAGTCAGGAGCAGACGGAGGCCGCCCGGCAGGATGCGCGGGAATCGGTGGCTCCGGTGATGCAAAGCTTTATGGTCGATGAGGCGATTGTGCTGCGCGGGCAGGTGATTGGCGCCAAGGAATGGGAAGCCTTGTTGAAATATGAACTGGTGCAGCTTAAGACGGGAATCCGGGAAATGGCCGGGGCAGCCGCGGTGATTATCCTGATGGGCGGGTTTCTGACCCTGTATTTCCGGCGGCGGTTCATTGCCCCAGCCGACAACCTGCTGGCCTTGATGGTGATTGCTGCGATGATGATTTTGTTTTTGCTGGCGGCGCGGATATTCATTCCTAACCGGGCAGTGCTGCCTTATCTGTTCCCTCTGCCTGCCTTTGGCCTGACCCTGGCAGCGATGTATTCCAGCGTGGAAATTGCGATGATTTTCTCGCTGGTGATCAGCATTCTGGCGGCTTACGGGCTGCCCAACACGCTGGATTTGACCGTGTTTTATTTCATGTCCAGCCTGTGCGGCGTGCTGATTTTGGGGCGCGGCCGGCGCATGGTTTCGTTTGTTTTTTCAGCGCTGGCGGTGGGCGTGGCAGGTGGGACGGTGGTGCTGGCTTATCGCCTGCCGGACGGCCTGACGGATTGGTTTGGCCTGGCCACCTTGCTGGGAACCGCGTTTTTAAACGGGGTGTTTTCCACCAGCCTGGCACTGGTGCTGCAATTCCTGTTCTCATGGCTGACCGGAACCACCACAGCCCTGCAGCTGCTGGAGCTTTCGCGGCCTGACCATCCCCTGCTGCAGTATATTTTACGCAATGCACCGGGAACCTACCAGCACAGCCTGCAGGTGGCCAACCTGGCCGAACAGGCGGCTGAGGCCATTGGTGCCGATGCCTTACTGGTGCGGGTGGGGGCGCTTTATCACGACGCTGGCAAGGCCAACAATCCGCAATTCTTTATCGAGAACCAGGCAGGATCGCGTTTGAATCCGCACGATGACCTGGACCCGGCTTTCAGCGCTTCGGTGATCATCCAGCACGTATCTGACGGGGATATCCTGGCGCGCAAGCACCGCCTGCCGGCCGGGATCAGGGCTTTCATCCTTGAACATCACGGCACACTGCTCACTCGCTACCAGTATGCGCGCGCGATTGAAAAATCAGATGGACATGCTGAGCTGGTCAGCCAGGCCGCCTTCCGCTATCCAGGTCCGCGGCCAAAATCGCGTGAAACGGCGCTGTTGATGCTGGCAGATGGCGTTGAGGCGCGGGCGCGAGCCACGGTTCCCAAAAACCACGAAGAACTGCGCGACCTGATCAAACAGGCATTTGATTATTACGAACACGAAGGGCAGCTGGATGAAACTCGCCTGACCCTGCGGGATTTGAACCTGGCCTCGGAATCTTTCTTTAACACCTTAAAGGGAATGTACCATCCGCGGATTCACTATCCTGAAATCAAACAGAAGCAGCCAGCTGCCGGGCAACCGCAGCCGGAGCCGGAAAAATTGCCCGGAAACGGCTCATAATCGAGGTTTCTGGGGTGTATGGAGAAAAAAGGATGATCAATTTACAAATTCTGGAAACCTTTGAGGAAAAGGTGGCGACTGAACTGTTGGAAAAGGCAGCCCTGGCCGTTTTAAAGCACGAAGAGCAGCCCGCAGCAGTTGAATTGACGATTGTAATCACAGATGATGCTGAGATCCGTTACCTGAACCAGCAGTTCCGCGATGTGGACGCACCGACGGATGTGCTGTCGTTCCCGGCAGACGAGGTCGATCCGGATACGGGCAACACCTACCTGGGAGATATCATCATCTCCTACCCGCGGGTCTGCCGCCAATCTGAAGCCGGCGGCCACGCCCCCGAGCACGAGCTGGAGTTGCTGGTGGTGCACGGCGTTCTGCACCTGCTGGGTTATGATCACGCAGAAGCAGACGAAAAAGAGACCATGTGGGCAGCGCAGGCTGAGATTCTGGCCGGTCTGGGGAACCCGCTGCAAAATCCGGGGTAGGATGATGGTGGAATTTGTCATTTCCCGTTTACATTCATTCAAAAATGCGTTTGCCGGCTGGTGGTATGTTGTTCGCACTCAGCGCAACGCCTGGATTCACATGCTGGCCACCATTTGCGTGGTTCTGATGGCCTCATGGTTGAATGTGTCGCTGATAGATTGGGCGCTGCTGGTTTTTGCCATTGCACTGGTGTGGATTTCGGAATTCTTGAACACTGCGTTGGAAGCGGTGGTGGATCTGGCCAGCCCACAGCGCCATCCGCTGGCCAAGGTGGGTAAGGATGTGGGCGCGGCTGCTGTGCTGATTGCAGCTGCTTCTGCCGTGGTGATTGGTTTGCTGGTGATGGGGCCGCCGTTGTGGCATAAATTCTTTTAGGCAAATGATCTGGCTCTGGAAAATTACCGGTTGTCTTTTGCATCATGTGTGATCGGAGACTGCTTGTTGAGGTGTTAAATTTACGACGCAAAAAATATGGGGATCATTTATATATTTTGCGCTATACTGATTGCATAAGGAGCATGCCGTATGAAAGTTGAGCAATCCAAGCGCACGATCGATGGATGGGTGATTCCTCCAATGGGTAAGTTAAAAGAGAAGGCCCAATGGGTTCTTGTTTTTGGCTCTCCCGCCATGCTGACAGATCAGAAGAGCCTTCTGGCTGTGCAGGCGGCATACCCTGCGGCACAAATCATGGGATGCTCGACGGCCGGCGAAATCTGTGATGTGCATGTTGCAGATGAGACGCTGGTTGTGACAGCTGTTTACTTTGAACACACCCGCCTGGAAATAGCGCATGCCGAAGCCAACCATATCCGCCAGAGCGGATTTGCCGGGGAAGCCCTGGGAAGGGTTTTAAATCAATCTGGGTTGACCCATGTTTTTGTCCTCTCAGATGGTCTGACGGTGAATGGAAGCGAACTGGTGAACGGTCTGATGCGCCAGCTGCCTGCCAAAGTGGCTGTCACCGGGGGCCTGGCAGGGGATGGCGTGCGGTTTAGGCGCACATATGTGTCCATTAACGGTGAGTCGCGCCCCAATTATGTTTCTGCGGTGGGATTCTACGGCAATCATCTGAAAGTGGGGTATGGGTCAGTGGGTGGATGGGATCCTTTTGGCGCTGAATGGACCATCACCCGCTCTGAAGGCAGCATCCTGTATGAACTGGACGGTATTTCTGCTTTGAACCTGTACAAACGTTACCTGGGTGATGAGGTAGCGGGCCTGCCGGCCAGTGCATTGCTTTTCCCCCTGAGCCTGGAAGTGCCGGGAGCCGATCAGCCGGTGGTGCGCACCATTCTGGCAGTAGACGAGACAAATGGCACCATGACTTTTGCTGGAGATATGCCGGTGGGAGCCAGAGCCCGCCTGATGAAAGCCAACTTTGAGCGCCTGGTTGAAGGGGCCAACACGGCCGCAAAAATCAGCCGGGGGGAAAACGATACCCCGGCGGACCTGGCCATTTTGATCAGCTGTGTGGGCCGGAAGCTGGTGTTGAAACAGCGGGTTGAAGAAGAGGTGGAAACAGTGCGCGAAATGCTGGGACCAGCCGCAGTGATGACTGGTTTTTATTCATATGGCGAAATTTCTCCGTTCAAACCAGGCGTGCGCTGCGCACTGCATAACCAGACCATGACCGTGACCACTTTTACGGAGATTTGAGCAGCATGCATAAATTATTGTTGCGGCAAATCAAACGTCAGTTTGGTGAGCTGGAGCAGGTGCCTCCAGAGCTGCAACCTTTCCTGGATATGGTCAATGATGCTTACAGCCAGGCAGATGCGGACCGGGCCATGCTGGAGCGTTCGCTGGAACTATCTTCTGGCATGATGATGGAAAAGAACCGGGAGTTGCAGCGGGCCAAGGAAGCCGCTGAAAAAGCCAGCCAGGAAAAGAGCGAATTGCTGGGGCACCTGGGTGAGCTGGTGGATGAACGCACGGAAGCCCTGAAAACGCTGACCGAAATTGGCCAGGCTCTGGCGGCCACGCTGGATATTCAGAGCCTGTTTGAGCTGATTGCACAGCAAACGCTCCGGCTTTTGGGGGCGGGTTCGCTGTATATTGCGCTTTATCATAAAGAGACCAACCAGATTGAATTTATTCTGGACACCCGGCCAGGATACCCGCGTACCGGGCGGACACGCGCGTTTGCCAACGGCCTGACCGAACATATCATCACCACGGCGCAACCTTTATTGATGGTGGGGGGAAACCTGGATGACAAACTGAAAGCATTGGGCATTGACCGGATTGGCGGACCGGCGGAATGCTGGCTGGGGGTTCCCATGACGGCCAAAAACCAGGTGCTCGGGGTTTTGAGTATTGAAGATTATGAGAATCCCTATGCATACAACGAAAATCATCTGGAACTGCTGCAGGCCATCGGGCACCAGGGTGCCATTGCACTGGATAACGGACGCCTGTTTGTAACCGAACGCATTGCCCGTGAACGAGCCGAAGCGCAGGCCAGGCAGCTGGCTGCCATGAACCGGGTGGCGCAGGCGGTGACGGAGTTAAAAGATTTGCAGAGCACCCTGCATGCCGTGGTGCGCGAGATCACCACCGTTTTTAAAGCATTGCGATGCGGCATTGCCCTGATTAACACCCGGCGGACAGAATTGAAGGTGGTGGCCGATTATTCTTCGCAGAAAACGCCCAGCGGCGTGGGCATTCTCATTCCCATTAAGGGTAATATTTCGTCTGAAATGGTCATTGAATCCCGCACCACATTGATCATCCATGACGCGCAAGCAGACCCACGCATGGCGGCCATTGTGGACGTCATGGCTGAACGTGGGGTGCACGGCATGATGATTGCGCCCCTGTTGGCGCGGGGCGAAGTGATTGGCACTATTGGCGTGGACAGCGACCAGATTGGTATTTTTACAGAGGCGGAAGCCACCCTGCTGCAGACCATGGCCAGTCACATTGCCGGGGCCATTGAGAATGCCCGCATGTTTGATGAGATGGTGGCGGCGAAGGAACGCGCTGAGGCGGCCACCCGCGCCAAGAGCGAATTTTTGGCCAGCATGAGCCATGAAATCCGCACCCCATTAAATGCTATTGTGGGGATGACGCGCCTGATGTTGGACACCAACCTGGATGAACAGCAGCGCGGTTATGTGCAGATGGTCCATTCAGGCAGCGACATGCTGCTGGCTGTGATCAATGAAATTCTTGATTTTTCTAAGATTGAGGCTGGCAAGATCGAGCTGGAATACCAGCCGTTTAATTTGCGCGAGTGCATTGAATCAGCGTTTGATATCATGTCTTTCAGGGTCCAGGAGAAGGGTTTGAAGCTGGCTCTGATGATGGATGCGCATACACCGGATGTGATTGTGGGAGATATGGCCCGGGTCAGGCAAATTATCCTGAACCTGCTCTCAAATGCGGTCAAGTTCACAGATAGCGGCGAAATCACTGTGATGGTGAGCGGCCATCACCTGGTATCAGATCAGCCAGAGCACCCTGTTCCGGGTTTCTTTGCTGCCCAGGAATATATCTTTAACCCACATTACATGTTGAAGATAGCTGTGCGCGACACCGGGGTGGGCATTGCGCCTGAAAAAGCCCAGAGGCTGTTTGAGATGTTCAACCAGCTTGATGTATCCACCACACGCCGTTACGGCGGCACCGGCCTCGGGCTGGCCATTTGCAAACGCTACTGTGAAATGATGGGCGGCACCATCTGGGCTGAGAGCGAGGGGGTGCCTGGAAAAGGCTCCACCTTCACTTTCACCATTCTGGTTCAGGTGGCTGAAAACGCTCAGCCCATTTTCATGCAGCATGAGCAGCCGCAATTGAAGAACCGGCGGGTGCTGGTGGTGGACGATAACCAGGCAAACCGGAAAATTCTGGAACGCCAGCTTCAATCATGGAATATGGAAGTGGTGGCGGCACAATCGGGACCACAGGCGCTGGATGAATTTGGCGCCAAGGGACCATTTGACCTGGCCATTCTTGACCTGAACATGCCGGATATGGACGGTCTGATGCTCAGCGAGCATTTACGCGCCATGCCCGGGGCCGATCAACTGCCCATGATCATGTTTTCATCAGGCGACCGCATTCCAGACCCCCGTTCACGCGATTTTGCCTTCTGGATGCAGAAACCGGTTGAGTCATCCTCGCTTTACAATGCCCTGAGCAAGGTGTTCAAGCAGCATTTGCTGAGTGAGACTTTGCAGATCCAGGATGAAACCTCGGGTCTTGATGAAACCATGGGTCAGCGCCATCCCCTGCGCATATTGCTGGCTGAGGATAACCTGACCAACCAGCGGCTGGTGCAAATCATCCTTGAACGCATTGGCTACCATGCCGACATGGTGGAAAATGGTTTGATGGCCCTGGAAAAGGCCAAAGAGAATGATTATGACGTGATTTTGATGGATATCCAGATGCCTGAGATGGATGGTCTGGAGGCCACACGGCAGATTCACAACCAACTGCCGCCGGAAAAATGCCCGCGCATCATTGCGCTGACGGCCAATGCCATCATTGGAGACAGGGAGCATTACCTGGCCGCCGGTCTGGATGATTACATCAGCAAGCCGATTGATTTTAATGACCTGGTGAGGGCGCTGGAAAAATGCAAAGCACATTCCAGCAAACTTCTGGTTGATAAAAAGCAGTCAGAGCAGCCGGAACTCGCGGCTGAAGCGGCGGAGAAAGAAGCTGCCGCAGAACTGGCTGTCCTGAATCCCAAAGGCCTGGAGCGGCTGCGCAAAACCCTGGGAAAACGGGCCGAGGAGATGCTGCCGGAGGTGCTGGAACAGTTTTTTGTGGATGCTGAGGAGATGCTGAAACAGGCGCATCAGGCGCTGGCAGATAAGCAGCTTGAGAACCTGCGCCGGGCAGCCCACACTTTAAAATCTAATGCCTTGAGCTTTGGCGCAGTGAGATTGGGTGAAAGCTGCCGTCAGCTTGAACTGCTGGCCAAACAGGGCAGCAGCGATGGCGCCCAGGATTTGTTGGCGGGCATTGAGAAGGATTTTCTCGATGCACAGGAAGCTTTACGCCGGGTAGTATAGGAGGGCGGCATGGTGGATAAAGCGACGGGAAAAATACTGGTAGTGGATGACGACCGTCTGGCGCGCCTGTTGTTGAGTACCAGCCTTGAAGAAGAAGGCTATGAGGTTGACACGGCTGAAAACGGCAAGACGGGTCTGATAATGTTGGATGCAAAAGAATATGACATGCTGCTGCTGGATCTGCTGATGCCGGAGATGAATGGTTATGAAGTTTTGGAGCAGTTGAATGCCAATGGACTGCTTTACCGGATGCCGGTGGTGGTGATTTCGGCGCTTGACGACCTGGAAAGCACCGTGAAATGCATAGAAATGGGGGCAGATGATTACATTTTCAAGCCTTTTGAGCGGGTGCTGTTGAAGGCCAGGGTTTCGGCCAGCCTGGAGAAAAAAACGCCTGCGCGACCGCGAGATCATGTACCGCAAGCAAATCGAGGACTATAACCTTTACCTGGAACAGCGGGTGCGCGAACAGGTGCAGGAGATCAGCGCGGCGCAGCTGGCCACCAACCTGGCGCTGGCCAAACTGGCCGAGTCGCGTGACCATGAAACAGGCATGCATCTGGAGCGTGTGCGGGAATATACGCGGGTGCTGCTGCAGCAGCTGCGCCAGCGGCCGGCTTACGCCAAGGCCATTGATGACCAGTTTATTGAAAGCGTCTATGCGGCCAGCGTTTTGCACGATATTGGCAAGGTGGGTATTCCTGATTCAATTCTGCTCAAACCCAGCGCCTTATCGGTGGACGAATTTGAGCTCATGAAGAAACACACCATCATCGGCGCGGAAACCCTGCGCACGGTGGACCGCTTGTATCCGCGCAACCGCTTCATCATTATTGGCATTCAAATTGCGGAAAGTCATCATGAACACTGGAACGGTCAGGGTTACCCCTTTGGCTTGAGCAAGACGGCTATCCCGCTGGCCGGCCGGGTGATGGCGCTGGCAGATGTGTATGATGCCCTGATTTCAAAGCGGGTTTACAAGGTTCCGTGGAGCCATCAGGCCAGCGCGCGGCATATTTTGGAACAGCGGGGGATCCATTTTGACCCGGATGTGGTGGATTGTTTTATTGAACTGGAACAGGTCTTTGTGGATATTGCCACGCGCTTCAAGGATTAATCCGGCGCCTGATCTGATCCTGAGCCCAGGCTGCCGCTTCCCGTAATTCCGGATCCATTTCATATTGCACGAAGTTTTCCAACGCTGGCAGGTGAACGGCGGTGCCGCTGTTGCCCAGCACGGCAAAGGCGCTGCGCAGCAGCCCGCGGCGGCGCGCCCGCTGCAGCGGGGTGGCGCTGTAGCGGGTTTTAAATTCAGCCGGCGAAAGATGAATGGTTTCCAACAGGTCAATTTCATTGTCACAGGTTGGGGCGGCATGGCTGCGAGCGTTCCAGGGGCAGACCGTCTGGCAGATATCACAACCGAAAACCTGGCTTTTGAGCGCCGGACGCAGTTCAGGGGGAATGGATTCCCTGTTTTCAATGGTCAGGTATGAGAGGCAGCGGCGGGCATCGAGCTGGCGGTTTTCGCCCAGGCAGCCGGTGGGGCAGGCTTCGATGCAGCGGCGGCAGGCGCCGCAGAAGTGATCTGTATATGGAAGATCGGGGGGCAGTTCCAGGGTGAGCATCAATTCAGCCAGAAAGAACCATGAGCCCAGGCGCGGATGGATGAGGCAGGTGTTGCGGCCAACCCAGCCGAGGCCGGCCTGCACGGCCAGGTCGCGTTCCAGCAGGTGAGCGGAATCCACGCAGGCTTTCCAGGCAAAGGGCTGCGGTGTGAGGGTCTGAAGGAAGCATGCCAGCCGCTCTAGGCGGGGCGGCAAAGTGTTGTGATAATCGGGGCCGGCGGCATAAGCAGCAATTTTACCGTAACCCGGACGGGGTGGGACTGGCGTCGGAGGGGCATAGGGGAAAGCCAGCACCAGAATGCTGCGGCAGCCAGGTAAAAGGCTGGCGGGATCCCGGCGGCCGGTCAGGGCGCGCTCGCTGCCCAGGTAAGCCATGCCGGCATGAAGCCCGGCCTTAAGCCAGGCTTCATAAGCAGGAAAATGCGGGGTTTGAAGAGGTAGGGTGACGCCGGCAAGCACAAAGCCGAGGCGGAGAGCCTCGGCTTTAAGCTGGTTTTTGATCTCAACAGGATCGGCCACGCTGCTATGACGCTTCAGGGAACATCCGTTGAAGCCGCCGGAGTGGGGGTTTCTGTGGGGGTGAGGGTGGGGGTAGCAGCGATGGTAGTGCTGGTGGAAGCCAAGCTGCTGACCACTTCAATTTCCACCCAGACGATAGGTTTGAAATTCTGGCCTTTGTCATTCTGTAGGGTCCAGTTGCCGTGCTTGATGCCAGTGGAAGCGGGGGCGGTGAAGGTGACAGAAATATCGATGGTTTCACCGGGCTTGACCTCATGCGGCAGGTTCACATCCGCGCCGCCCATCTGATCGCCGCCAAAGAAGCGCAGGGCATAAGCGGTGGTCCAGGTGGTGGTGCCGGTGTTGCGCAGCGTCCAGGTTTTGGTGAAGCTGGTTCCGGCCACAAACTTGGTTTTATCGGGGATGTTCTCGCTGACATATTCCGCGCGGTCCGGGGCAAATTCGGTGGTGGGGGTGGGGGGCAGCGGGGTGTTGGTGGCCGTGCCAACCGGCGGGAGAGGGGTGTTGGTGGCTGCCGGGGTGGAAGTGGGTGGTTCAGGGGTGAAAGTGGCAGTGGCCGGCGGCGTGGGGGTGGATGAGGGGGTCAGGTTGGCGATGCGGGTCAGTTCGGCCTGCACGGTGATGGCAGATTCGGTATACCGAACATTGGGGTCGGTGGTGGCTGCGGGCGAACCGCAGGCGGCCAGGAAAAGCAGGCTGGCAGCAGCCAGCGTCCAGGCCAATTTTCTTACTTGAAACATGCAAATCCTCCAAAAGGGTAAAAAAACTTGAGCGGGCGTAATTGTCCTACCTATAAACGAAATTGTCAAGGTGGCGAGGAGGATTGGTGCAGGATAAAAGCGGGCCGGAGGGGGTATCTCCGGCCCGCTTTTTGAGGCGAGACTCAGGCCCAGAATTCAGACGGGGCCTTTTCCAGCGGCAGAACCGCCGGAATAAAGCTGATTTCCTGAGGCTGTGTGAGATCAAAGCGTCGCCAGGGGTTGTGGGTGGGCGCGCCAAAGCACACCTCCATCACCTGGCTGGCCGGATCGAAGACCATGCTGTGGAGGGTGCCAAAGTATTCGTCATAGTAGGGACAGCACAGCCCTTTGGGGTAGGGTTCGGCAAGGATATCTTTTATCGAAGCAAGGGTGACATCCGGCGCATTCTGCTGCAGGCGGCTGCCGATCTGGTGGTAGCGCACGAAGGAGTTGGGGAAAACCGGATAGGGCGAAGATTGCAGAACGGTATGGTTGGTGGAGATGAGCGCGGTTTCCGCACCGGGTTCGCCCAGCCAGCGCACGGCATGGCGGGGGCCGTCCACTTCAACCAGGGCTGCCCGGCCATCGGCGCTGCTGATGATGAGGTTGGTGTTGCAGCTGAGCGGCAGCGAACGGAGAATGTTCAGGCCGTCTTCAACGCTGGCGGCGTTTTCCAGGATGGCGCGCACCAGCACCCAGAACTGGAAACCTGCCTGGGGCGGAGCGGAGAGGGGCGGTTTGTAACCCACCGGCAGGCCGCCGGAGGAAGTGGTCACGCACAGGCCGCGTTCATTCATGCCATCCATGCGCCCGAGCACCATCAGTGAAAAACCACTGTGGCGCAGGCGGCCGTTCACGGCGGTGGTGCAGAGGCGCAGGTCATCTTCGCGGTCGGCGAATTCGTAGCTGCGGCCGATGAGGATGCGGCCTTCACGGGTGATGGAGGAATGGACGGCAAACTGGCTGCAGGCGCCGGGGACGAGGTAACTTTGAACAAAAAAGATCAATTCTTCCGGGTCGGCGCGCAGGCCGGCCGCCAGGCCTTCGGCTTCGGCATACAGGTCAGGCACATATTGCTGGAAGAGGCTGGCAAGCGACCTGGCCTGTTCGCGGGTGACCAGTTGGCGCCCGGAGCGCATAAATTCCACCCAGGCGGGGACGCCGCGCAGCGCGGCGCCCTGCAGGGCGCCGATATCATAAGGGCTGCCCTGCATCACAATATGCGAGAAGGTTGCGTTTCTTTGTTGGGGGGTGTGGGTCATTTGATAAGCTCCTGTGTTTGATTGAGATGCTTCAAGGATACCGCGAAGCGGCCAGGGCTGCTTCTCAAATCGAGCGCATCGCTTTGCAATTCTTGCGAAACCCTACAGGGGGAGAATGGGGCAGCGAATTTCGATGCAATAGAGCTGGCGCGGGTGGTTTTCGGGGGTGGCCAGATAGATTTCATAGATGGGCGCGTTGCCGGGCTGGCAGCTGCTGTCGAGCAGCCAGGTGCGGAAAAAATCATGATAAACATGCTGGATTTCATCGGCGCGGCATTCCACCGTGAACACGGCATAGCGGCCCGCCGGAAGATCCATCACGCTGATGTGCCGGTCAGGGTGAACGGCTTCAGGCACGGTCAGGCAGGCGTAGTAGCGGCATTTTTCCTGCGGGGTGATGCGCGGATCGTCATAGGAGACGCCTAGCGCCAGGGTTTCGGGCCGGGCCCAGCCGCGCGCCTGGGCCCATTTCCACAGGCGGCCCCAGGCTTTGCAAATTTTTTCAAGGCTGTAACCTTCAAGGTTGGCAATATAGGCCACATGCAAGGCCGGGCAGGTGGTGATTTTCACTGTATTGGGGTCGAAAGGAGAGGGCTGACTGGCGGCAGGCATTTCGACAGCAGGCGCCGCCGGCCAATTTTTTCGACCGCGAAAGGCGCTGGCTGAGGCCCCAAAATATCCTTTGAAAGCGCGGGCAAAGGTGGATGGCGAAGAGAAGCCGCACTGGCAGGCAATATCCGTGATGGACAGGCCGGGGGCCTTGAGAAGCAGATTGGCGGCATGCTCCAGGCGCAGGCGCAGGATAAAATCGTGCGGGGTTTCGCCGGTCACTGAGGTGAAAATGCGGTGAAAGTGATAGGGCGAAAAACCGGCAGCCGCGGCCACGTTTTCGAGGTTCAAGTCCGTATCAAGGTGGCCGGCGATGTAGGTGACGGCGGTTTCCGTGCGGGCGCGGTAGAGGGTTGCCGAGGGAGTCAGGTTTTCCATGATGATTAGATTATACCTGATTAAGACAGCTCATTTTTGGATGACCTGGTTTGTCCGTTAGAATTTGATATGATCATGGATTCTTTCACTTGCCAAAGCGCCCTGCATCGGTTATGCTTAATGGCGGGAGTGGTAGAGTTCCGGTGGGCTCCCCGGTCTTCAAAATCGGTGGCGGGTCGCGTTGCGGGCCGCTGTGGGTTCGACTCCCATCCATTCCCGCCTTTCAAGAATGAGGTGAACAACGATGAATTTCGATCAAGTTGAAGTACTGACTCCCCTGGTGGAGCGGATTTTTACCGTCGAAGACATGACGCTGGGGGAGAAGCCGGTGGTGGTGCGCTACGGCGGCCGCCTGCGCAGTGCGGATTCGGCGGCGGCTTATGACCAGCTTTCTGAATGGCTCAAGCCTTATCATTTGACGCCTTATTTCTATGCGGAAGAAGGGCGGCAGGTGGTGATGCTGGCAGAGGAAGTGCAGATTGCTCCTTCCAATCCGCGCATCAACCTGATCATGTTTGTGCTGACCTTTTTCAGCGTCTGGCTGACCGGCGCCATGATCAGCACGGATGGCGACCCTTTCGCCAACGGAGTGAACCTGAGTGTGCTGCTGGGCATGGCCTGGAACGGCCTGCCCTACACCATCAGCCTGCTGGCCATTCTGGTGGCGCACGAGTTTGGCCATTACCTGATGGGACGCAAACATGGCACGCCAGTGACCCTGCCTTACCTTATTCCCTTCCCGTTCAGCGCCTTTGGCACATTGGGCGCTTTCATTAATATGAAAGATCAGCCGAAAAACAAGCGCGACCTGCTGGATATTGGCCTGGCAGGCCCCCTGAGTGGGCTGGCAGTGGCCATTCCGGTGCTGGTGGTAGGGCTGGCGCTTTCGCGCGTGGTGCCCACGCCTTTGAGCTTTCCGGCCGGGGAGGGCATTCAGTTTGAGGGCAACTCACTGCTCTATTTGCTGGTGAAATATCTCATGTTTGGCCAGCTGCTGCCGGCGCCGGCTTCGTATGGGGATGTGCCGCCGCTGCTTTACTGGCTGGGTTATTTTTTCACCGGTTCGCCAGTGCCGCTGGGTGGGGTGGATGTGCAGCTGCATTCGGTGGCCTGGGCGGGGTGGGCCGGTCTGCTGGTGACGGCGATGAATTTGATCCCGGCCGGACAGCTGGACGGCGGCCATGTGCTTTACACCCTGGTGGGCGAGCGCAACGCCAAAAAGATTTTCTGGGGTATTCTGGCAGCCATGCTGCTGCTGGGGGTGGCCTGGAACGGCTGGTGGCTGTGGGCGGGGCTGATCTTTTTGATGGGCCGGGCTTTTGCCCAGCCGCGCGATCAGATCACAGAGCTGGACGGCAGGCGCAAGGTGCTGGCCGTGCTGGCGCTGATTTTGCTGGTGCTGGTGTTTATACCGGTGCCGATTATTCTGGTGATGGGTTCGTAAGATTATAAAGGAGCTGTTATGCAATACCGGACTTTTGGCAGGCATGGTTTTGAGGTTTCGGCGCTGGGCTTTGGCTGCATGCGCCTGCCCACCTTGCAGGGCGATCAGATTGATGAACAGAAGGCCACGCAGATGCTGCGCGATGCGATTGACGCCGGAGTGAATTACGTGGATACCGCTTACCCCTATCACAACGGGCTGAGCGAACCCTTTGTGGGGCGGGCGCTCAAGGATGGCTACCGCCAGAAGGTGAAACTGGCCACCAAAATGCCCACCTGGTTGACCAAAACCACGGCTGATTTTGATAAATACCTTGATGAACAGCTTGCCCGCCTGCAGACGGACCATATTGATCTTTACCTGCTGCATGCTTTACACCGCACGCGCTGGGATGAGATCAAGGCGCTGGGCGTGCTGGAATGGGGCCAGAAGGCCAAAGCCAGCGGCAAAATTGGTCTGCTGGGCTTTTCCTTCCACGATACCTACCCGGTTTTTGAGACCATCATCAACGATTATGACGGCTGGGATTTCTGCCAGATTCAGTACAACTATGTGGATATTGAAGAGCAGGCCGGATTGAAAGGCCTGAAGCTGGCGGCCGGGCGGGGCATTCCGGTGGTGATTATGGAACCGCTGCTGGGCGGAAAACTGGCCGCGCCGCCGGAAAATGTCAAAAAGGTGTTTGAATCTGCCCCCGTCAAGCGCACCCCGGCGGATTGGGCGCTGCAGTGGCTGTGGGACCAGCCTGAGGTGAGCGTGGTGCTGAGCGGGATGAGCGATCTGCAGCAGGTGAAAGAAAACCTGGCCAGCGCCAGTGCTTCGGGCGTGGGAAGCCTGAACCAGGCTGACCAGCAGGTGATTGCCGAAGCCTACCGCGTTTTTCGCAGCACCTGCCCCATTCCCTGCACCAAGTGCGGTTATTGCAAACCCTGCCCGCAGGGTGTGGATATTCCTCGCAACTTTGAATACTTTAATGAAGGGACGATGGATTTGTGGGGGCAGGCGCGCTTCCGCTACAGCCAGATCCCAAAGGATGAACAGGCTTCAGCCTGCATTGGCTGCCGCGAGTGTGAAAGCAAATGCCCGCAGAACATCCCGATCAGCGAGTGGATGCCTTATGTGCATGAGGTGATGGCGCTGGAGAAGGCCTATGACGGCCGGCGAAATCCTTAGCCGCCCGCTTTTTTGACCGCGAAACCGCGTTTTTTCAATTCATCAAAAATCACATCCCGATGGTCGCCCTGGATTTCCAGGGCGCCATCTTTAACAGCGCCGCCAGTGCCGCACATGCGCTTGAGGTCGCTGAGCAGCTTGCGCAGGGCTTCCTCATCCAGGGGCAGGCCGGTGATGAGGGTGACGGTTTTGCCCTTGCGGCCTTTGGCGTCGCGAAAAATGCGGGCAATGCCGTCGCCCTGGGGGCGGGCAGCCTGCTTTTTACAGGTGCAGTCTGCCTGCGGGCGTCCGCATTGGGGGCAAATGCGCCCGCTTTCGGTGGAATAAACGGTGGGGTTTTCAGTTCTCATAGGTAATGGCATCAGTAATGTTGAAAGGGTTTTGACACAGAGGTGATTATACCCTTATAATAAATTATCGGACACATGTTTATCAGTGGCGAAAGGCAAATTTTATGAGTAATTCAGAGAGTGGTGATCCTCGCTCGTATGAAGATCTGCGGCTGGAACTGGAGCAACTGCGCCAGAAAGTGGCAGAAATGGAAGCCCTTGAGGCAGAGCGCCAGGAGGCGGTGAACGCGCTGCGCGAGAGCGAGGAGAAATACCGCATTTTGCTGGATGAATCGAGCGACCCCATATTTGCTTTTTACCCGGACGGACAGTATCGCTATGTGAACCGGGCTTTTGCCGATGGGGTGGGGCGGCGCCTGGAAGAGATCATTCACAAAAAAATTTGGGATGTGTTTCCCAAGGACGAAGCCGACAAGCGCTACGCGGTGGTGAAGTGGGTGTTTGAAAACGCCCAAAGCAAGGTGATTGAGGTGCGTGTGCCGCGGCCGGACGGTGACCGTTATTACATCACCACCGCCAAGCCGGTTCTGGGCGAGCGCGGTGAGGTGCTTTCAGTGATCTGCATTTCAAAAGAGATTACCGAGCGCAAGCAAATGGAACAAAAACTGCTGCTGTTTAGTACGCACGATATTCTGACCGGCCTGTATAATCGCAATTATTATGAGCTGGAACTGGAACGCCTGCAGCGCGAAGGGCAGTTCCCCATCAGCATTGTGATTGCCGATGTAGATCAGCTCAAATCCATCAATGACCGCTGGGGGCATGCGGCGGGGGATGAGGTGATCCGACTGGCGGCGGATTCACTGAGGCATGCCTTCCGGGCGGAAGATGTGGTGGCGCGCATTGGCGGCGACGAATTTGCTGTGCTGCTGATGGGCACCAGCGAAGCGGTGGCAGTGGAGCGGGTATTGAATCTGCGCAGCAGGCTGGATGAATTTAAGGAAAAGCGCCTGCAAATGTCAATAGGGCTGACCACCGGCGAAGAAGGCTGCAGCCTGGTGGAGGTGATGCGCCAGGCGGATGACCGGATGTATCAGGAAAAGGACCGCCACCGCCGTGAGGCGGCCCAAGGGTAAAAATAACGGCCAGCCGGAAGGCTGGCCGTTATGATGCGGTGAAGCAATGTTAAGGGTAAGGATAAGGGTTGGGGTTGGGGTTCTCCCATTTTTCGTTGTTGCCCTGGACGAACTGGGGCAGGAAAGTGCGCTGCAGGGGGATGGGGCGCGTGCCGGCGATGACGCCGCCGCCGGTGGGCAGCCAGGTGGTGAGGAAATTGCTCAGGTTCACCACCTTGATGACATTGACTGGAAGAATAAAGCCCGTGGACATGGTGGGGTGGCCCACATAGAGCCTGCCGTTGCTGTAGGCAATGCCATCCACGCCAAAAAGCTGAGAACCTGAAATTTGGTAGAGAAGGGCGGCATTTTCTTTCTCAACCGTCACCACGCCGGGGGCGCTGATGTTGAGGATGGAAATGGAATCCAGCTCAATATAATCATAATCCGACATCCAATTGTCGTCCGTGGGATCTGTTCCCGGAATGGCAACCCCATTGTTGCCCAGTGCATAGACCTTGGTGCCGTCTTCGCTGAAGGTCATTGACTGCACGGCGCGGGTGAGGGTGATGACATTCTGAAATTCAAGCTGCCCGGGCGCGGTGATGGTATAGACGAGGATGGGAAAATGCCGCGATACGCCCACTTCAGGGTCGGGGACATCGTTCATACGGCTTTCGAGGGAAGTGATATCAGGGACCAGAACAGTCTTGCCATCAGGGGCCACATAGGCATTGACCGATCTGCCTGGAAGCGTCTCAGGTCCAATTTCATCGTGAGGGTTGCCCGATGGATCAAGGAACACTTTATATGAAGTGCTGTAGGTGAGGGAGCCGTTGTCCTGCATCAGCAGGGTGGTGATGGAGGCGCCGAAGTAATCGACGCCAATGATGGTGCCGTCAGGAGCGCTGTCGAGGGCGTTGAAATAGGCTATATTCACACCCAGGGTGCCGTAATCAAACACAAAGGACGAAGCGGCCGTAATTTCCTGTTTGGCAATATCAATGGCCACCACCCAGCTTGCAAAGCCGCCGTCAGTGACGAGGGCGTATTTGCCGTCTGCGGTCAGGGTGATATCTTCGGCAAACATGGAGACTTCTTTGGTGCTGCCTTCAGGGATGAAGGTGATGGGCACTGAGGCAATGTAGGTCACATCGGTGGGCCGCGAGACATCCACCAAATAAACCACTTTGTCAACAAAGTTGGACACCAGGGCGGTCTTGCCGTCGGGGGTCACCACAGCATCCAATAAACTGTTATTCCCATATTGAGGCACACCCAGCTGCCCCTTCAGGAATGGACCATAGACATGGTTGTTCTGGGTGTTGACGGTGTAGAGGGCTTTCATGTCGCTGTCGAGGGCGAGCACATATTTGGAAGGCAGCGGGGCGGTATCCCCCGCAATGGGGTCGTCGGGCGGGGTGGGGCCGGCCGCCTGGGCGGTGAAGCCGGCGGCAGCCAGCTGCAGCATCACCCCCAGCAGAAGGATGAAGAAACCTGGCTTGAGCCAATAACGGATAAACTGCTTCATGCGAAACTCCTTTCTGAAAGTTCAAAAGGTGAAGGCTGCATTCTCATTTGCCGATCAGCGGCAGGAAGAATTTCTGCAGGGGGAGGGCGCGGGTGCTGGAGATGATGGCGCCGGGGAAAGGCTGGAAGGTGGTGGTGAAATCGGAGAGATCCACCACTCTGACAACGCCAACCGGCATTCTAAATGTAGTGCTGATGGTGGGGTGTCCAACGATCAGCTTGCCGTTGGCATAAGCAGCCACATCCACGCCAAAGAGTTGAGAGGTGGAATGCTGGTAAAGGAGGGCGGCATTCTCATTTTCCACCAAAACCTGACCTGTGCCGCTGAGCTTCAGCACGGAGATGGAATCCAGTTCAATATAGGCATACTCGTCCGGGTATTTTGGCAGAGGAATTTTCGGATCAATTACAAAATTGCCGTTGTTGCCCACTGCGTAGGCTTTGGTGCCGTCCTCGCTGAAGGTGATAGACTGCACGGCGCGGGTGAGGACCACATAACCCTCATATTTCAACTTGCCTGGAGAGACAATGGTGTAGATCTGAATGGGAAAATGATCAGGTGTGGCTTTTTTGGGATCTAAAACGAACGTTGGGTCGCGTTCCTCCAGCGAGGTCAGCTCGGGCACCAGGACGGTCTTGCCGTCAGGGGCCACATAGGCATTGACGGACCGGCCGGGGGCGTAGTAATTATTCCATTTCACTTTGCTGGTTCGGCCATCAGAGGTCATAAAGAGCTGGTAGGGGGTGGTTTCAGAGATGCTTCCGTCGCTGTCGATCACAGAGGCGGTGATGGAAGCGCCAAAATAATCCACGCCAATCACCGTGCCGTCGGGGGCAGTATCGGTGGCCTGGAAGTTAAAGTGATCTGATTGGAACACATTGGCGAAACTGTGATTTTCGACATCCACCACGTAGATGTAAGGGCTGAAACCGCCGTCAGTGACCAGGGCATACTTGCCGTCGGCGGTCATGGTGATATCTTCGGCAAACATGGTTCTTGTGGAGACCTTGCCGAAATAATCCACAGTGGTAAAACGAACGGGCAGGGAAGCGATATACGTCAGATCATAAGGATTGGAGATATCGACAAAGAAGAGATTGCTATCGCCAAAATTGGAAAGAATGGCGGTTTTGCCATCGGGGGTGACGGTGACATCAAAGAGACCGCCGCCTTCCGATCCGAGCTTGTTTTCGAGGAAGGGACCAAAAACCTCATCGGTATTGGTGTTGATGGTGTAAAGGCCGTTCTCAGCGTTGTCGAGCATCAAGACAAAATTGGCCGGAAAAGGCTTAATTTCGGCCGCCGTAACGGGGTCGTCAGGCGGGGTGGGGCCGGCAGCCTGGGCGGTCAGGCCAGTGGCTGCGGAGAGGAGCATGACGGCTGTGAGCAGCAGGAACAGGCCTGGCTTGAGCCAAAAACGGATAAAATGGTTCATGTAATACTCCTTTCTAACCTGAATAAGGGGAGGACAGATACTATCATTGTAGTGTAATTAACCAAAAAAGCCATTCGATTCAGGATCATTTTTGAACAAATTAAACAATTGCTTAAATCAAAACAGCCTGCCACAAGACAGGCTGTTTTGATGAAGGGCGAAGAATCAGGGCGCGGCGCTGCCCAGAAGGACCAGGGGCAGGAAGAGGCGCTTTTGCAAGGGGAGCACGCGCGTGCCAAAGAGAGGCCCACCGCCGGTGGGCAGCCAGGTGGTTTCATAGCTGCTCAGGTCCACCACCCTGAACACATTCAGATAACCACCGAACTGGTTGGATTTGGACAGATTGCCGACGACAAGTTTGCCGCGGCCGTAAGCCACCACATCCACCCCAAAGTGCTGGTTTACAGACCGCTGGTAAAGGGTAACGGCATTTTCTTTTTCAATGGTCACATTGCCAGGAGCGTTGATGTTGAGCACTGAAACTGAGTCAAGTTCAATGTATTCGAAATCGGAAATGACATTATCCCATCTTATGAAATCACCAATAATGGCGATGCCGTTGTTGCCCACCGCATAGGCCTGGGCGCCATTATCGTTATATGCGATGGACTGGATGGCGCGGGTGAGGGTGACCACGCCCTGATATGCCAGCTGGCCGGGGGCGGTGATGGTGTAGATGAAAACAGGATAGTGGAAAGGGACGCCCGCTTCAGGGGCAGGCGGCGAAGCCAGGCGGCTTTCAAGGGACAGGCTGTCGGGCGCCAGAACGGTTTTTCCATCAGGGGCCACAAAGATATTCATGATGGATGGGGCTTTGGTGTCTGTGCCAGGCGCATCATGCACGCCACCATAGGGATCAATATAGACCTGGGTGAGCGTGCCAAAGGCCAGAGATCCGTCATCCTGCAGCAGCATGGTGGTCAGCGAGGTGCCTGGGGCGATGATCGTGCCATCGGGGGCGCTTTCAACGGCATTGAACACAGGCGAGAAATCTTCGCCGCTGGATCCATCCTGAAGGACGAAAGAGGTCATGGAGGCGACTTCGCGTTTTTCAATGTCGATGGTGATCACCTGGGTGGCGCCGCCTGAGCTGGTGATGAGGGCATAACGGCCGTCGCTGGAGAGAACGATATCGTTGGGCTGTATGGAAACGGGTTCCGTGCTGCCTTCAGGGATGAAGGCGGTGGGGACAGAAGTGATGTAAGTGAGATCGGTCGGATCGGACACATCCACAAAATAAATGACCTCATCGCTGGTGGAAGAGATCAGCGCGGTTTTGCGTCCGGGGTGACCTCAATATCGCGCAGGGCATATTCAGTGGGTGTGACGTCGCCAAGCTGCTTAAACAGGAAGGGACCATAAACCTGGTTGGTGCTGGTGTTGAGGGTGAAAAGGGCCTTCATTTCGCTGTCCACGGAGATGACATAATTCGAGGGCAGCAAAGCCGCATCGCCTGCAAGCGGGGCAGTGGGTGGGGTGGGGGCGGCGGCCTGGGCGGTCAGCCCGGCGGCTGCCGAGAACAGCATGACAGCTGTCAGCAGCATGAACAGGCCTGGCTTGAGCCAGAAACGCATCAAATGGTTCATTTTTCTCCTTAAGTAAACGTGGGTATAAGATTAAGCGCGATTAATTTTATAAAATAAAGCAAAAAAACAATTGATGGGTGATACTTTTTTTAATACCCTTCGAATCGCCCATTTTGCCGGCTGTCTTCTCAACCGCCTTCAAAGGAAGTGCTTTCCATTTCAACCAGCCCGGCAAAGGAAAGGGCCGGTTTCAGCCCGGCGCGGCGCAGAGCTGAAAAAAGGGCGGCAGACCGGGCCTGGCAGTTAAGTGATTTTTGCGGATTGAACACAATATCGGTAAATGCATTAAAGCCGGACAAAGCCGTGGCCAGTTCAGGATTTTGCTGCAGGGCGGTGAGGTACAGCCAGTCGTAGAAGGCGGTTGGCGGATTGAGGGGGAAGACTTGGCCCTGCCACTGAAAGCCGGTCAGCGGGCCTGAAGCGCGCAGGCGCGGGTCAGATCGGGCTGCTGGTGATGAGCCTTCGTATAAATCAACGAAAGGGCCGCCCTGGCTGAACACCTTGCTGCCCTGAAAGGCGCATTCCACCGGCATGGTTTTTCCTCCCACCTGCAGCCGCAGGTTAAAGGCGCTGAGGGCCACCCCCAGAGGATCCATGGAAAAGGATGAGATTTCGAGCAAAGGAGTCAGCCCGCGGCTGGCCGCCGCCTGATGCAGCGATTGAACGCATTTCTGACGCTGAGAGGCAGCCAGGCCAGCAATCCAGGCAAATTCCACCTGTGTGCTGATCACATAGGGCGGGCCTTCAGGGTGGGGGCAAAACACGGGCCGCTGCGCCATGAAAGGGAGGGGAAGTGGTTAGACGTCAAAAGTGATTTGCGGATGGGCGGCGCTGATGAGGTCCACGCGGGTCTCTCCGCCGCAAAAGCGCTGCACCAGGCCGGCCACTTCGCTGCAAATGAGCTGCACTTCGTCATCGGGGATGACGGGCAGGGCGTCAATGTTGAATTCAACAGCCGTGGTTTCGGGGAGGGTGAGGGTGTGGTTTGACTGCCGCCAGGCCCAGCGCCGGGTGAGGACGGTTTGATCTTCCACGAAAATCCATTCATCCGGTTCGGGATGTTCGAGGGTCTCGGAGCCAAAGGGGATGAAATTTTCGCTGCCGCTGGCAGGGCGCAGGGAGATATCTTTGGTAAGGTGATCAATGGCGTGGCTGCCGGTGGGCACCAGGTGGCGCAGGGAAATGAGGTTGCCAATATCCACCAGGGTATTAATGGACGGCAGAGCTTCGCCGCGCAGCACGCGCCGGGCCATGGCGTCAATGGAGGGGCGGAAATCGGCGGGCTTGATGCCCACGCTGCGGAAAGCTTCGCGCCAGGCTTTAATGCGCGGGTGTTCATTGGCTTCGGCAGCCGGAAGGCGGCCGCGCAGGGCTTCTTCTTCCTTGCGCAGCAGGGCCAGCAGCGCCTCAGATGAAGGGCCGTTGGTCAGGTTCCAGGCCAGGACAATGCCGCGCTGGAAGGCTGGAAATTGGGCGAAGATGGCGGGATGGATGCTGTAAGTGATGGTGGGCATGATGGTTTCCTTATGGTGGGTTTCTTTGGCCAGGCTGCTGGCGGTGCTGCTTGCGCCAAATGGCGTCGATGGCAGCCTTGACCGCCTGGCGGTTGATGTCGGTGCGCTTGATCATATCCAGAAGGGGGTTGGTGGCGCGGGGATCGCCGATTTCCCCCAGAATGACCATCAGCGATTCGCAGAAGGTGGGGTTGTAAGTGCGCTGCATGGCGATGACCACCGGCTGGACGGCGGCGGAGCCAAACCGCACCAAAATGCCGCTCAGGTAAACCCGGTCGGCGGGCTGCTTTTCGAGGGCGTTGATGAGGGGTTGGATGGCGGGCTTGCCGATGGCCAGCAGGGCTTCTTCGGCGTTGTCGCGGATTTCGGTGCCGAAGCGGCCGCTGTATAGGGTGGAGAGAATGGCTTCGGCGGATTCGGGATCCTGAATGTGACCCAGGGCAATGATCATCACGCCGGCGTCAAATTCTTTGGAGCGCATGGCTTTGATGATATCCTCGCGGATGGGTGCGCCGATTTCGCCCAGGGCCAGGCCGGCGGCTTTGGCATCGGCATCAGGCCCGCGCAGAATTTCAAGGATGGGTTCGAAAGCGGGGCGCCCGATGCTGCCGAGGGCATGGGCAGCGGCTTCACGCACGGGCCAGGCATGTTCATGCGTCAGGCGGGCTGCCAGGGGTTTGGCGGCGCGTTCGTCGCCGATCAGGCCGAGGGCCTGGATGACCGGCAGGGTTTCATATTTGCCATCTTGAAGCCCCTGCAGCAGGGGGTCCAGGGCAGGCAGGCCGAGCGCAGCCACAGCCTGGGCCAGTTCGCGCTGCACGGAGGCGTGTTTGCCGGTCATGGATTCGAGCAGGGGAATCACAGCGCGCGGGTCGCCAATTTGGGCCAGAGCCTGGGCCGCCGAAAGGACGGTTTGCGGCTGCTTCAATTCTTCGATCAGCAAATCAACCGTGGTTTCACCTGCCTGTGAGGCGCTGCTCCAGTCGCGGCGCGCCACGGCCAGGGCGGCAACCTCAGCCTCATTTTGCGGGGTCCAGCCCATTTTTGCCAGCACTTCTGAGGCGCGGCCGCGCACCTTGGCATCAGGCAGCTTGAGGGCGGCCACCAGGGGTTCAATGGCCGCTTTGCCCATGCTGATCAGGGCGGACATCACCGACGGGTAGATCAGGTCGCCAATCAGGGCGCCGATGAGGGTTTTGAACACGCGCGGGGTGGGATAGTGAGAAAGGGCTTCCACCACCGCCTGACGGATTTCCAGGGAAGAATCTTTCAGAGATTGAATGAGCGGCTCTACAGCTGCCTCATCACCCATCAGGCCCAGAGCTTGAATGGCGCCGCGGCGCACCTGCACAGAGGGATCTTTGGCAGCTTCACTCAGAGGGCCGAGAGCCGCCTTGCCAAGCTGGGCCACCTGGGCCCAGGCCTGGTGAGCCAGCAGGTAACGGACGCCGGCTTCATCGCGGGTGGGAGTCCACTGCAGCACATCGAGGGTGGAAGCTGCCAGGGTGCGGATATCCATATCGTGGTTCTTTAACCCCTGAAAGAGATAGGGCAGGGCAGGCTGGCCCATGCGGGCAATGGCGCGCACCACAGCGATGCTGACGCGGCCGTCTTTGCCGGCCTGGAGCATGGCCGGAATGGCGGCGGGGTTGGCAAGCTGCCCGAGGGTTTCGATGATTTCGATCGTGTGGGCCGGGTCGCTTGAAAGCGCCTGCACCAGCACCGGGACGGCCGGAGCGCCGATATCCACGCATTTGCGCGGCTGGCCTTTGGCAATCCAGTAAGCGGCGCCGGCAGCATTGGCGCCCGGAGGCCAGTTCATTTCCTCAAGCACCTGCAGGGCTGTGTTTCGCAGGGTGGGGATGGCGCTGGTGAGATAGGGCGCCAGGGCATTGGCTGCCGGCCGGCCGACGGCTTTCATGGCGCGGATGACGGCAGGGCGCAGTGCATCTTGCTGGAAAGCAGATTGCAAATAGGGCAGGATGGCCTCGCCCGCCAGGGGCATGAGATTGACGAGGTGATTTTGCAGGTTTTCCGGGCTGACGTTGAGACTGGATACCAGACCTTCTAGTGCATCGGGGCTGGCCAGTTCCAGCAAGGCATCGGCGGCTTCCCAGCGGCGCTGGATGGAGGTGTTGGAATCCTCGAGGATTTCCACCAGTTCATCCACCTGACCGTTGGCTTTGAGCGAGCCAATACTGACCGGCCGCTGCACGAGCAGCGCAGTGATGACAATAATGACGATCAGGGTCAGAACCCCTCCGGCGATCAAATACAGCTCCATGAGGCCTCAACCTGCAAAAGTTATACCCTCATTCTACGCTTGATTGGCAGGCGAGACAAGCCCAAAGAGGGCTGAGCCTTGACTTAATCGAATAATAAGTTAAGATTAACATATCTTATGGAGGCCTGATGATTGAAAATGTGATCCTGGGTATACTCAGTTTACAGCCGCTCACCGGATATGACCTGAAAAAGGTGTTCATGGATTCTACCCTGCTCTACTGGTCAGGGAATAACAATGAAATTTACCGGACCCTGCTGGCGCTGCACCGGCGCGGTTTGCTATCCTGCGAGGTGCAATATCAGGAGAGCCGGCCGCCGCGCAAGGTCTATGCGCTAACGGAGGCCGGCGAAACGGCGCTGGCAGAATGGGTGAAGGCAGGGGCTGAAGAACCGCAGCTGCGCCACAGTTTGTTAGCCCGGCTGGCCTGGGCGGATGCTTTACAGAATGATGAACTGGATCACGTGCTGATGGAAGCCGAGGATGATGCGAAAAACCGGCTGCTCCTGTGCCAGGTGCAGCAGCGGGCGGCGCCATATTTGAACCCGCAGAAGGCGCGCACGGAAAGGGAAAGGCAGCTGTGGGAGGGCATTTGGGATTACTGGCTGGATTTCTATAAACATGAAGTGGATTGGCTGGCCCGGCTGCGGGCTGGATTGAAGGCAGATCAGGATGGAAAAGAACACACTGCAGAGGGATGATACTTTTGTGCAGTCAGGCCGGCAGGGCCGGACCGATGATGTCATTTTCTTAATGAACGCCCTGGAAATGCAGGATGATCTGGCGACCTCAAGATGGGTGGATTTTGCTTTGAGCCTGGTGCGGGGTCAGGAAGGCGTGGGGCAGACCCTGCATTTCCTGTTTCATGGATCATTGCGCCAGAGGAATGTTGCGGCCCTGTATTTTAAGCGCCGCGGCTGGTTTGACGAACTTGAGGAGGCCTTGCAGCAAGGCCTGGTGGATGCAGTGCAGGGGTATGCCCAATGAAAACAATTAACCGCCCTTCCATTGTGGAAGGGCGGTTTTACGAGGCAAGGCGGTCAGAAGCCAGGCCTTATCCGTTGAAAGAATCCATATGGATGCGCTCGGCGGTGCTGACGGCCACCTGGCGGGCGCGGGCTGCGCCTTCGGCAGGGTAACCCAGGGCCAGGTAGCAGGGAAATTCATAATCGGAAGTGATGCCGAGAAAATCTTTGGCCGTCTGGCATTCTGCGCCGCTGGGAATGCGGGTGACGCCGAAAATGCCTTCGGCTGCCGCGGCAATGAGAATGTTTTCGATGCAGCACCAGATGGAAGCAAAACCATTCAAGGCAAAGATGTCTTTTTTCTTGAAAAGAGGCACAGGCTGGCGGAACATGGGAAAAATCAGCAGGGGGGCGTTGAAAAGCATGCTGTATTGCAGGGGAATGGCATCAATATACATGGCGCGCTGGTCTTCATCGCTCATTTGCCAGCGGTTGACGATGCCCACAGCGCCTTTGCGGCTGACCGGCCGGATGACGGCATCGAGCAGGGCCTGGCGGCGGGCGGGATCCTGCAGGAGGATGAAATGCCACTCGCGCAGGTGGTTGTGAGAGGGGGCCTGCATGCCGGCGTGGATGATCTTTTCGATCAGCGCGGGCTCAACCGGCTGTGGGGCAAACTGGCGGATGGTCTGGCGGCGGGCAATGGCTTCATAGGTATCCATAACTTTTTCTCCGTGAATGCGTTACGCTGGAAATAAACGGAATATATGTTCTATTATACACCCGATTCCGGAGGTGTCAAACAAAAAAAGCCCCGAATTTGGCGATCAATCCGGGGCAGATGGAACTGGGCAGGGTTATTCTTGGGGCATATCCACTTTGATATGCAGTTCGCGCAGCTGTTTGTCGGTGGCTGTGGAGGGGGCATCGGCCATCAGGTCGCGGGCGGCCTGGTTTTTGGGGAAGGCGATGACTTCGCGAATGTTGGGTTCGTCAGCCAGCAGCATCACCAGGCGGTCAATGCCGGGGGCCATGCCGCCGTGCGGCGGGGCACCGTATTCAAAGGCTTCGAGCAGGTGGCCGAACTTGGCCTGGATATCGGCTTCCTGGATGCCCAGAAGCTGGAAGATTTTGAACTGAATGTCGCGGCGGTGGATACGGATGGAGCCGGAGGCCATTTCATAGCCGTTGCAAACCATGTCGTAGGCATCAGAAAGCACTTCGGCGGGGTTGGTATCGAACTTGGGCAGGTCTTCCATTTTGGGCATGGTGAAGGGATGGTGAGCAGCGTCCCACTTCTTATCTTCTTCATTCCACTCGAACATGGGGAAATCGACCACCCAGGCAAAGGCCATCAGGTCCTTATCGGCCAGGTTCAGACGGTCGCGGAAGAGCAGGCGGAGCTGGCCGAGGGTTTTGTTGGCCACGGCGCGCTGGTCGGCCACGAAGAGGATCAGGTCGCCTTCTTTGGCGCCGGTGCGCTGCTGCAGGGCAGCCACTTCTTCGGGCCTGACAAATTTTTGAGCGGTGCCTTTGACGCCTTCAGCAGTGAGGGCCAGGGTGGCCAGACCCTTGGCGCCCTGTTCTTTGGCGAAGGTGGTGAGGTCGTCCACTTCCTTGCGGGTGTAGGCGGCGCAGCCAGGAACCACCAGACATTTGATGACGCCGCCAGCCTTGAGGGTGGCCTGGAAAACCATGAAATCAGAGGCAGCAAAAATATCGCCGACATTGACCAGTTCCATGCCGAAGCGCATATCCGGCTTGTCTGAGCCAAAGCGGTCCACGGCTTCGGTGTAGGTGAGCATGGGCCAGGGGCTGGAAAGCAGGCGTTTGTGAGGGGTGACGGCCGGGATCATGGCGGTGAAGAGGCCCTCGACCAGGGCCAGCACGTCATCGCGGTGCACAAAGGACATTTCAAGGTCGAGCTGGGTAAATTCAGGCTGGCGGTCGCCGCGCAGGTCTTCATCGCGGAAGCAGCGGGCAATCTGGAAATAGCGTTCGGTGCCGGCCACCTGCAGAAGCTGTTTGAGTTGCTGGGGCGACTGGGGCAGGGCGTAGAAGCAGCCGGGGTGAACGCGAGAGGGCACCAGGTAATCGCGGGCGCCTTCGGGGGTGGTTTTGAAGAGGATGGGGGTTTCCACTTCGATGAAGCCGTGCTCATCCAGGTAATCGCGCATGAACTTGATGACCTTGTGGCGCAGCTTCAGGTTGCGCTGCATGCGTTCGCGGCGCAGGTCCAGGTAACGGTATTTGAGGCGCACGGACTCTTCCGTATCTTCATCTTTCGAGATCATGAAGGGCAGGGGTTTGGCGGGGTTGAGGACTTCGCAAACCTTCACGTCCACTTCAATTTCGCCGGTGGGCAGGTTGGGGTTTTCGGCACCGGCCGGGCGGCGGCGCACTTCGCCAGTGACCTGCAGCACCCATTCCGAGCGCACGTTCTGAATCATTTCCAGGTTGGGCGCGGCAGGATTGGCGACAATTTGCACGAGGCCGGAACGGTCGCGCAAATCAATGAAGGTCACGCCGCCGTGATCGCGCTGGCGGTGGACCCAGCCGGCCAGGGTGACGGTCTGGCCGATATGAGCAGAGCGGATTTCGCCGCAGGAATGGGTTTTGTACATGGGATTCTCCTTGATATAAATGCCAATAAAAGCACAATGGCCTATTTTACCCGGAAACCGTCATTTTGCGGGAGAAAACGGGGAAATTGGGCGGGTAGAATCAGACCTTACGGCATTTCTGCTTCAGGCGCATGGATTCATTGATGTGGATGAAGTTGTGCCGGGTGGGGGGCATGAGCAGCAGGCCAGCCAGGGTCAGGCCGCCCCAGTAGGCCAGCACTTCCTGCGCCGCCGGGACAACCGCGCCTTCATCCAGCAGTCGCTGCAGGCGTTCGGGTTGCACTTTTTGCGTGATTTCAGCCGGGGTGAGGGTCTGAACGGCAGCGCGGGTGCGGCGGCCAACGGCGCTGCGGTAAGCGCGCAGGGCGGGCAGATCAATGGCTGTGCTGAGGGCAGCAATTTCATCCGGGGGCATGCTGTTGCCGGTGTGACGGAAGGGCACGGCCAGCTGCTCCAGCCAGCCGCCGGAGGTCAGTTCCTGATCGCCGCCGGCCAGAAGCACATTCATGGTCACGTCTTCGATGCGTGCCAGGTGCCAGAGGTTCCAGGCGATGGAATGTTCGCTGCCGGTGGGAATGCAGCGGGCCGCGGTCGGGCTGAGGCCGTCCCAAAGTTCTTCTTCAAAGGAATAAGGGCCGGGCGCCACTTCGAAGGCATGCAGCGCGGCATGGTGGGACATGAAGAGGCCGATGGCCTCAGGTAGGGTTTGCGGTTTGGCCAGCGCCTGGCGTAAAGCCTGGTGGCGGGCATTCCATTCAGCGTGTTGATCGTTCATGGTTGGGCCTTTGGATAAAGGAAAATTTTCAGGCTGCTTCGGGTGAGAAATCGATGCAGAAGCGGCGGCATTCTTCAATAAGCGCCTGAACACCCTCTCCAGCCTGGGCCAGGCTGCGGCCTTCAGCACAGGCAAGGTCAAAATCAGCCTGGGTACAGTGCTGAAGGATGAGGCCGCGAATTGCCTCACAATCTTCAAGATCAAAGGGCGTGGCCAGGTTGTTTTCGGCCAGAAAAACGCCGCCATACCAGCGGGCTGCCAGCAGAGGCCGGGTTTTGGCGGCGTGGGCGGCCATGGCCAGCAGGCAGTAATCGCTGTTTTCGACGGCATTTTCGCTGAAGATCATCTCTTTGACATATTCAAAGGAGCGGACAGTATCCCCCATAAAAAAGGTGACAAAGCCCATGTTAATTAGATGGACGGTGTAGGCCACCTGGTAGGGGGGAATGCCTTCGGGATGTTCGCGCCGGATGGCAATGGCGGTTTCGTAGGCCTCAATGGCGCGTTGATACTCTTTTTCGCCGCGCAGCAGTTCGCCGCGCAGGGTGTAGGCATTGGCGATGGCGATGGGGTTGCCAGTATCTTTGGAGATTTCAATGGTCTCTTCGATCAGGCTGGTGGCTTCGGCCAGGTTGCCTTCGCCGAGGTACAATCCGCCGAGCCAGGAAACCGCCTGCAAAATGCCCGGGCGGTCGTTGGCCTGGCGGTAAAGTTGCAGGGCTTCGCTGATGGTGGCTTTGGCTTTGGCGCGGTTGTTGGCATGCACTTCAATGCGGTACAGGGAGATGAGCGCATTGGCGATGCCGAGGAGGTGCTGGTGGGCGCGGCAGAGGGTCAGGGCGCGGCCGTAATATTCAAGGCCAGCCTGCGGCTGGTGGGCGCCCACGGCGGCCCAACCGAGATTGGAAAGGGCCTCAATTTGGCCGAGCACATGGCCTTCAGCTTCAAAAATGGCCAGAGCGGCCTCATTTTGCCCCAAACCAGAGAGGGCAAAACCTTCCTGCACCCTGGAACCGCAGTTCCGGCTGATGGCCAGGGCCTGTTCAAAACAGGGAGCAGCTTTTTCAGGGTAGCCCTGAAGCTGGTAGAATTTTCCCAGTTCATTGAAGCCACGGGCATGCAGTTCCGTCACCAGCTGGCTGGCCGGCTGCTGCAGCAGGTGAGTCAGGCGTTCCACCGCCTCTTGCCAGTGGCCGCGCACCTGCCAAAAGCGCGCAATGTTGCAGGCCAGTTCCAGAGCGAAAGCTGGAATGCCCGGGCTGCGGGCGGCAAAACTCCACTCGATGGCGGCGCGCAGGTTATCATGTTCCATTTCCAGACGGTTCAGCCATTCGATGGCGCCGGCCTGCCAGAGCTGGCTTTCAGCCTGGCGGGAAAAATCCAGAAAATATTCCAGGTGCGCCGTGTGGGCCAGGGTGGTGCCGCCAGATTGCTGCAGGCGGTCCATGGCATAACGGCGGATGGTTTCCAGCATGCGGTAGCGGGTTTGCCCGGAGGGCTGGGGTTCAGCAATCACCAGTGATTTATTGACCAGGCTGATCAGAATATCCAGGCCTTCGGGCTCATTGGCGGCCTGGCAAAGGGCCTCGGCAGCTTCAAGGGTCCAGCCGTTGGAGAAAGCTGAAAACCAGCACAGAATTTTGCGCTCGCTGGCGCTGAGCAGATCATAACTCCAGTCGATGAGCGCGCGCAGGGTTTGCTGGCGCGGCAGGGCCGAGCGGCTGCCGCCGGTGAGCAGGCGGAAGCGGTCATCGAGGCGGGCGGCAATCTGTTCCACCGTCAACACCCGGACGCGGGCGGCGGCCAGCTCAAGGGCCAGGGGAATGCCATCCAGCCGGTGGCAAATTTGGGCGATGGCCGGGGCGTTCTGGCGGTTGACCTGAAAGCCGTCGGAATAGGATTCAGCCCGGTCAATGAACAGGCGTACGGCTTCATATTGGGTCAGCCGGCCGGGATCCTGCGTTTCATGGGGGCCAGGCAGGGTGAGCGAGGGAACGTGGATGATGGCTTCGCCAGGGACGCTGAGGGCTTCGCGGGTGGAGGTGAGCAGAGTGACGCGCGGACAGGCCTGCAGCACTTTTTCGACAAACAGGGCGCAGGCCACCACCAGGTGTTCGCAGTTATCGAGGATCAGCAGCAGTTCTTTATCGCGCAGGTAATTAATGAAGCTGTGTTCAATGGTGCTGTCCTGTTCGGTGCGCAGGCCAAAAGTGGCGGCGGCGGTGGAAAGCACCCGCTCAGGTTCGCTTACCGGGGCCAGCTCCACCAGCCAGACGCCATCTTCAAAAGCTTCGACCATTTCGGCGCCCACCTGAAGGGAGAGGCGGGTTTTGCCGGTGCCGCCAGGGCCTGAGAGGGTGACCAGGCGGTGCTGAGCGAGATGTTCCTTGACAAGCTGAATTTCGCGCTCGCGGCCGATGAAGCTGGTGTTCTGAATGGGCAGGTTGTGGCGGAAGACTTCGAGGGTGCGCAGGGCTGGGAAATCGGCAGGCAGGCCGGGACCCACCACCTGGAAAATGCGTTCCGGGCGGATCAGGTCTTTCAGGCGGCGCTCTCCGAGATCCTTGAGGGAGACGAGGGGGGGCAGGTCGTCGCGCAGCAGTTCCTGGCAGGCCTGTGAGAGCAAAATTTGCCCGCCGTGCCCCGCGGAAACCAGGCGCGCCACGCGGTTGACCGGCTGGCCGAAATAATCGCCGTCGCGTTCTTCGGCGGCGCCGGTGTGCAGGGCCATGCGCACACGGATGGCTGCAGGCTGCCAGGGTTCGGCCAGGCAGGCGCGCTGGGCGCTCAGGGCAGCGCGTAGGGCATCGATGGGGGTTGAGAAGGTGGCGCAGAAGGCATCGCCCACCGTTTTGAAGATCAGTCCGTTGTGGGTGTTGATGGCCTCGCGCAGGATGGCATCGTGGCGCTGCAGGGCCAGCTTCATGCTCTGCGGGTCGTTTTCCCAAAGGCGGGTGCTGCCTTCAATATCGGTGAACAGGAAGGTGGGCGTTGTTTTATTGGTCATAAAACGGCAAACCTTTCTCTGGCCGGAATAGCGACGTTAAAATCGCACCTTCATTATACAGGATTTTTAGCCTGAGCCGGGGTGATTTCAGGGCGGGGGCAGGGTGAAACGTAGCGGTTGGGCATAATCGCGGCCCATCACCAGGGTGATCTCCTTCTTCGCCAGGTTATAGACCACAGACCAGCGGGTGGTTGGCTGCGAAACCTCTTTAAGCAGGGTGAGGCCCTGGGGTGCATCCAGCCGGCCGGCGCTGCCCTGCAGCACGGAAAACATGTGGTTATAGCGGTTGCAGGATGAATTGGCGCCTTCGGGTTTTTCTTCGGCGACAATGAAGTTGGTGGAAACCAGGCCGTTGGCGTCGCCGTATTGAACCACGGGTTTGCCATCCACAAATTCCACCAGGGCGGCGGCGCCGGAAGCATCGGCCACCAGGTAATGCAGGGGCACTTCCTCGAACCGCAGGTTGAAGCCATCCAGCAGTTGAATGGCCTCGGGCACGTTGTGGGCCCGGTCGAGCCACAGGCGGATGAGATCGAGGTCTTCGAGGGTGGTTTTGGCAGGGTCGCTGCCGCCTTCGGCATGGTTGACCGCCATCATGCCCACAGCCAGCCCGGCCTCGTTCATGCCGTCAAAAGGCAGGAAGGGGGCGCGCTGGAGGGCGGCTGGGTCCTGCAAGGGGGTCTTTTCAGCGGAGTAACCCAGGTAGTGAAGATCAACCATGGAGACCGATGCCAGAGCGTCGGGGGGATCGGTGAAGAGAAGCATGGCAGGGTGCAGATCCCAATCGAAGTTGCGCCCCAGCAGCGCCTGGCCATCCACACCTGGAACGGCAAAAACTGAACAGGCAAAGGGTGAAAACTGGCTGCCGGAGGGGGCGTTTTTCTTCAAATAGTCATCCAGGCCGGTGCTGCCGGTGTAGTGCAACTCGTAGAGGGGGTAATCGGAAACCTGGTGCAGGGCGCCGAATTCGAGCTGCATGAATGAGGTATCGGGCGTGGAGGCCGGTGTGGGCGAAGGCTGCTGGCAGGCTGAAAGGGCGATGAACAGGCCGGATAACAGAAAGAGCGGGTATAAGCGGCGGATCATGTTTCCTCCTCGGAAAGCAAAAAGACAGGTCTCAGAAACAGGTGGACGGCCCCATAGGGCCGGAGGGATAGCAGTTGAGCAGGGTGAGATAAGCGGCAAAGACGCCGGCAAGGCACAGGCCCAGCACTGCGGCGTTTCCGGCCAGGCTGGTGAAGGCGCCGATGATAAATTCATTGCGGGAACTGCGCATGAAAAAAAGGTCTCCACGAAAGATGATGATGTTGATTATAGCACCCGCGCAGCAGATAGAAAAAGCTCTGTGATGTCATCAATACATCACGGTTAGAGCCACCCTGCAGAAGGAGACGGAGCCATCTTCTTTTACGATAAAGGCGCAGAGATGTTACAATAAGATGGATCAGATCTTGATGCCTGGAGATTAATTCAGGCGGCAGGCATGGGTGAACACACTGGGCTGGAGGGCAGTTATGAAAAGAAAAATCATTTGGATGATCGCACTTAATATAATCCTGATTCTGGCCAACCCGGCGGCCAGCCCGGCGCTGGCCCAGGATGGCACGCCGCCGCCGGTGATTGCGGAAGGACAGACGGCCGTTTCGCTGCCGTGGTTTGTCCCTGTGATTCTGGTCATCGCGCTGGTCATTGGGGTCACCCTCTTAAATCAACGCATCGCGGCGGCCACCAAAAAGCCGTTCAACCCCAGCAGCTGCGTGCCGCTGATGGATGATGAGCCGGGTGAGAAGAAAAAGTGAACCGGGCGGCCTGTGGGGTTGAGAATTTGAAGCATGAGTCCGAGGCAAAAACCGGGTTGCAAATTTCGAGGGATGCGGGGGGCAGATGGTTATTCCAGCGGGAAATGAGGTAAAATCAAAGCGGTCCAAACGCGGGGGAACGGCATGACCCACATGAACAAAATACCCACCTGCGATTTCAATCAAGAAAGCTGAGTTAATCACCATGACCGTCATCATGCTTATTTTACTTTTGATGCCGCTCAGCGCTTCTGTTCTGGTGCTATGCTCTGAAAAGAGGCTGGCACTACACCTGGCTGTTCGCCCTGATCACCAGTCTGTGCCTGGGGAGCTTCACCATCATCATCTGGCTGCTGACGAATCTATCGGAAACCTGGATTTTGTGGTTGGGCGGCGCCATATCTGTTTTGATAGGGCTGGCGCTGTTAAGCATGCCTGTCACTGCGCCGGAGGTCACTGCGCTGGTTTTTAAGGACGGCGCGGGTGTTAAGGGGAATGGGCTGGCTGTAGAAAATTCAGTCAGGAAACTGCTTTCGGCCATTTTCATTTTCTTTTACCTCGCTGCCGGTTTGGGCGTCTTTATTTAACGTCAGTACGGGTTAGGCAGGAAGGCAAGCTAAACAGCCAAGGCCTAACGAAGGTTTCTTAGGTTGATGAGCATAAGCAATCAAACCGCACATCAGATTGACCAGGAAATTGCATACACTACGATGACGGGAATGCTCAATTTGCGAAATATTTTTGACTCCACTGCAAAAAGGTAAGAAACCTACCCAAAAGCAGGAAAGTTTAATACAATCAGAGCATGTTCAGAAAAAACACCAAACACCAACAACCGGCACTGATCAGCGCTGCCAGCGAACTGCCCG
>Ga0209097_10000432_pt1 | contig 42913 bp, 34 predicted proteins | sample AD_UKC052_MetaG_FD_184419 | JGI IMG/M metagenome (GOLD analysis project Ga0209097, IMG submission 184419) | Active sludge microbial communities of municipal wastewater-treating anaerobic digesters from USA - AD_UKC052_MetaG (SPAdes) (version 2) | ecosystem: Engineered > Bioreactor > Anaerobic >... | reverse complement strand
TGTTGGTATCGGCTCACCAATTTTGAAATGAACCGTAGCTTTGCGCATGGTCAGACTGTTGCGACCTAGTACGATATGGCTTTTATCGATAACGATCGGCACGATCGGCACGCCCGCTTGTATGGCCATAATGAACGGACCTTTCTTAAACGGCAGTATCTTGCCGTCCGTCGAGCGCGTGCCCTCGGGATAGACCAGAATACTGGCACCGTTGCGAATCTTTTGGCACGCCTCTTCCAGGCTGCGCACCGCGGCTTCGCGATTTCGACGATCGATAAAAACCATCCCAGCAACAGTCATATACCAGCCGAGAAATGGCACCGATTGGATTACTTTTTTAGCAATAAATCGAAGATTTACCGGCGTTAATGACATCGCGGCAACGATATCAAACATACTCTGATGATTCATAATAAATATATATGGATCTTCAGGCTTAGGGGTAAATCCAGAGTGCTTTATTATTGTCGCTTGCGCGATACGCGCTAGCCCTGGACTCCAATAGTCTCGTGCCCAGGAAAGCGTAATTTTTGCACTCTTTGGCTGCAGTAAGCCGTAAACAATGGCGACTGTCATCCACATGAAGGACCACGCGGCAACGCAGCCCCACTGCACGATATTGCACAGGGTTTGTAGGAGCCAAGACATCCCGCCGATGATAGCGAGAGAGCGAAAGCACTGACAAGCGGGGGAAATGCAGGAACGACCACGCCAGCCTAGCCTGTTCCCATCCACAAACTACTGCGCTTTTCCCATCCCCCCAGACGGTCCGCCGATCCTTCGTCTTCGACGGAGGGGCACTTTACAGCTCAATCATAAACTGTTAGCTCAGCCACGATTTTACAGGAACGAAAGAGTGTCGTGGACCACAAGGTCCAGGGGCCTCTCCGTCGAGGTTGGGCAGGCGAGTGCTCGACTTCGCTGGCGCACAGCTTGGCGGGTGATCGTCGGCCCGATCACGCTCGGCTCGGGTTACGATGAAAAGATCGCACCTGCCGATCGCCTGAACGGGCAGGCAGTGCGGTTTGCGCTTGGGCTGGGGGGACGCGATGGCCAAACTTGAAAAGCGGCGAGACAGCGAAGGACGGATTCGCTTCACGTTCCGATATGTGGATGTCGATGGCGCGCGCCGTAGGCACACACCCGACGTGGGGACCGAGCCCGAGGCGCTGCGGATTCAGGCCGAAGTGCTGGCGCGAGTGGCACGCGGCATCGTCGGCGTGCCCGATCTGCGGAGCGCCGAGCGACAGCAGGTGGGTCTGACGCTGGCTGAGCTACACGAGCGCTATCAAGCCGAGGCGATGCCGCGCCGGGCCAAGACGCCCGCTGCGTACAAGCGGCAGATTCGCGCGGGGGTAGGTAAGCTGCTGCCGCTGTTTGGTTCGACGGCGCTGGCGAGCCTCACGCGACCGGAGCTGCGGCGGTTTTGCGACAGCTGGCTATTGGAAGGAAGAGAGCCCGCGACGCTGAACTGGGTGCTGTCGGGACTGTCGGCGGTGTGGCGGTGGGCGCAGGAAGTCGGGCTTCTTTCGGACTCCCTTTCATGTCCTGTGCGCGGGCTGTTTCAGACTCCTAAAAGCGGCTCGATCGACTATCTAAGTGCGGATCAAGTGTGCCGACTTCTAGCGCATGCGGAGGTGTCCGCACCAGCGCTGTTTCCCATGATTGCAACGGCGGTCTACACCGGAATGCGCAAGGGAGAACTGTACGGACTGCGCTTTAGTGATGTGAATTTCACCTCAGGAGTCATTCGCATTGCGTGGTCTTATAACACCACACCCAAAAGCGGAAAGACCCGCGCGGTGCCGATTCATCCGTCGCTGATGCCAATTCTATGGGCATGGCAGAGAGTCTGCCCGCAAACTCCGCAGTCACTGGTGTTTCCGGTTGTCGGTAAGCTCGGGCGGTTAGGAATGGGCAACAGCGGTGATGGGAAGGAGCTTCAACGCCTTCTTAGGGAGTCCGGCTGTCCCGTTGCTGCGCATCCGTGGCACGCGCTTCGTCACACTTTCGCATCGCACTACGTCATGTCCAGCGGAAATCTGATCGCGCTGCAGCAGCTGCTGGGACACCACGACATCTCGATGACGATGGTGTACGCGCACCTCGCGCCCAGCTATCACGCGCAAGACCTAGCAAGGCTGACGTACGCAAAGCCGAGTGCCGATGTGATTCCGATCGCGTCGCGCACTGCACAGCGGAACCGTCGAAAGTAGGGTCGAATGGCAGATGGGCATCGACAGCGTCAGGCAGCCGATCCGACTGCGCGCTACACCGCCATTAGACGGGACGATGGGAGCGGTTGCCGAGCGCGAGTATCCCATTCCGCCTTCCTCTGTCCCGCTTGCCCGGAGTGCGCCGCAGAGGGTCAGCGGTCTGCCGCTTTCGACGCCCATCGAGGTCATTCCTTCCCACTAAGCGGAATTTGCAAAGACGGTAGAAGCGGTGTTACCGAGCAAATTTCTACCTAGCTGAAGACTGGGCAAGAGACAAGCTTGGCTACGGCCCAAGCGCCCAGTAGCGCTCAAGCTCAGCCAACCGAGTCTTGGGCTAGTGAGCGAGCATTGCAAGATGACTGACCAGCTCTGCACTTGGGTTTCCTGCTCCAATCCGAAGGCGCGACAGATAACCCTGACTCAGCCCAATCAGCAGCTCTAGCCGACGCTGCGAAATGTGTAGCATCAGGATATCTATCGCTTGCTTTGCGCGCTGCCGCAGCTGCTCCAAATATTGCTGATGGAGTAGAAGATCCAGCGCCTCCAATGTGCTGGGCTCGAAGAATTCAGCATAGCAGCGGCTGCAAGTAGGAATGGGGAAGCTGTCGGGAATTGGCATGGCAGCGACGTTACGATAGCGGATGGTGCGGCCCGGTCTGGCGTAGCTGCGTACAGCTTTCGACTGGCACTTGCTGCACTTTGTGAGGCTCATGGAGTTGTGCAGCGTCTTCCTTCCGATCGTCTCGTGAACAGCAGAAGTGCGGACGATGGACTATCGGCCTGAATTCCTCCGTAGATGACGGAGAACTGTTCCTCCCAGCCCAAGCTGGTCAGCAGCTCGCTGACTCGCTTGGGGTCGTAGCTACGAAAGCGATACATTGAGAATGTGCGGTCTGCCTGCCCCTTGGCTCTCACCGTGGCCAGTACTTCCCTAATCTGCGACCCCGGTACCATTCCTTGCGATGCTTGGCCAAGCTGAAAGTCAATCTGGCTGGCGCCAGGACAGTGCCGCTGCATGATCCCGCTAAACCACGCGCGATGAAGCTGTGAGAGCGCCGACGGAGCCTGTATGGCGGAGTCCTCTTTACTCAACGGAATGTCCAGCACGAGCATGTCACCGGGCCGCACTCCGAAGAGGCTGTGCTGAAAGAATCGCGGCTCGCTTTCTAGGTCGGCGAGAGTTCCGCCCAGCATGCAAAAGAGCCGACGCCTACCAACAGGACTCCGCTGAAACAGGAGTCCATCATGCACAGGGAGATCTAGCAGGTTGGTCTGAATTCCCCACGTAGACAAGTTGCTGAAGTGACCAAGTGCTGCAGTACTTCCTAGTGCGTGCGACAAAAGCGGCAGGCTGATATCGACCAAGCATAGATTAATAGGAAGACTCGATTTACCGTCGAGCAGCAGCTGCACCAGTCGTGTTGTGAGCGTGCCGTCGCCCACTCCCAGCGCGAAGACTTGCAGCGGTGCGCTAGCGATGTTCGCGCGGATCATACTTGCGACTTGGTGCAACGGAATCAGATTGCGCGCTGCCATGTAAGCGGGAGACTGCTGGCACAGCCTCGCATAGGCAGCAGCGCTCTGGTGATCAAGGTAGGTGCTGCTTTGATCTAAATGCCCACCTGGACCTTGAAGAAGCGCGCTTAGTTCATCGAGCGCACGGAGGGAGTCAGAGGAAGGTGGAATGAAGCAGTTTAGCTGCGCACCACTCCTTTGCGAAGGCTGCGCGGGTGCAACAACCTCGGGAACATCGCTCCACGAGAGCCCGAGTTCTTTGATGTTGATCAGGCGAATGAGGGTCCCACGGCTCGGACGGTGATGTGCAGTCTCTAGGAATTTGATCGTGCAGTCGGAGAGCTTCGCGCGCTCCGCAAGCTCCTGCCGAGACCAACCTACTGCATTCCGACGATCGCGCAGCAGCTGGCCAAACAGTCGAAGGGAATCTGAAGTCATCGCTGTTAATGCTTCAGGAATGGATGCGTGCCTACTCACTTGCGGGGTCTTCCATCCGAGCACGCTCCTGCTTTAGGAATGCAGCGACCGATGAGCTTAGGAGTGTTGCTGCAGCGTCGTCGCCCGCAAGAAAATTCCGCTGCGCAAAGAAGCCTGTCTGATGCTTCTCGCAGTGCTCACAGATGCACTCTGAATAGTGCTGAGGATTAGGTGCAGTGGAGCACATAGCGCCTCCTTGGTACCAAGTTGGATCGCAACATTCTCGATATCCATGCGCGCAAGTTGGGTGAGCCCGTGGTACTTTGCGCAAGTCCTCGGGTGACTTCCTGGGAACAAAAGCCTGCGTCGTGTTCGCAGCACGGCGCAGGCTCCTAACCTGGTATTAGGAACGATTTGGCGACGATGAACCGAAGCTGTCCGCCTCAGAACTTCATGCTTTAATCAATTCCCGTGCCACAAAGAAAAAGGCAAGGGAATATTTTGGGAAGGAGGCGGAATTTGATTGTGCTGGCTGCGTAACTGGGGGGACGCAGAGTCGCAAAGTGCAGAGTGCAGAGGAGATCGAGCTGCTGCTGCTGCATGCGGAGCGGAATGCGCCGTCCCCTGTACCCGATGATCGCGACCGCGCTGTATATAGGAATGCGCAAGAGAGAGCGGTACGGACTGCGCTGGTCCGACGTGAACACTACGGTGTCGACCCTGCGGATTGCGTACTCCTATGGAGCACTCCTAAAAGCGGGAAACCACGTTTCGTTCCGATTCATCCGCTGCTCCTTCCAATCCTTCCTAAGCGGCGAAAGGAGTGTCCGCTGACTCCACAGCCATGCGAGTGTGCCCGCAGATGTAGTTCCCATCAGGGTAGTGAAGGGAAAGAAACGGCAGGCCGTGTAATCCGCAAAAGGAAACTAGGCCCTTTGTAAGACAACAACAGAGACAGTGGGATGCGTTTGCCAAAAAGAGTACTTTCCACAGTCGATCCGTTTGCCAAAGCAAACAAAATCGAGGGCACTTCGATTTGCCAATCAACGAAAGATCCGTTTGCCAACAAACGCCAAAAGCCGTTTGCACACAAACGCTGCTGAGCGTTTGCTTGCAAACGAAAAAATAAAACAGGGCGAAACCGAAAGCGCCCGAAATTATTCCAGATTTCTGCCAGAGAAATTCAATTTGGCCGTTTGTGTGTAAACACTCACAGCCGTTTGCACACAAACAGATAGAAGCGTTTGTTGGCAAACGTATGCAGCCGTTTGCTAGCAAACCAAGCTCAGCCTATAATGGCGACATTTAGCCCACAAAATAGCGCATATCAGCACTCAGACCACATGGATGCACACATTTGCGCGGCAATATTATCTGTCTATACTTCTATGTATGAGCGCCACTGCTTGCTTGATATGTAATCGACCTGTTGGCAGCGATCCGCGCGCAAAGTATTGTTCTAAAAAGCATAAGTGGGCGCACTGGAGTAGCCAGGCCAAGGCTCGGGCCGCGCAAGCTGAGCAGCTGCCGATCGCGACGCTACCAGATGACCCAGAGCTACAGCTCCCAAACGGACCCGAGCGTGAGCCAGCGATACTGCGCCTGCTGCTGCGCTTGTATGCTCCAGCCGGTGCGCTGGGATATCGTCTTGGGCGTCGCCACGGACCGCGCCAGCTAATGCGCTGGTTCCCGATTAAGCGCGCAGGCCCTTTACCGTTGTATCTGCTGGAACCATTTCAGATACCGAACGTTCCTGTTGCTGGGACTTATGTAGTTACGTACTTGGACCGGGAGCTGAATCCCATTGGAGGTCCACGCTTTCGGATTGAGATACAGACTGTGGCTACGTGGCTGCCACTGACGATGGGGGATCGGAGTTATCGATTGAAGAAGGGGCGCGGGGCTTAATGGATTGATTGATTGCATTTATACGCTCAGCTGTGAGTCGGAATCTTCATAACCTTGGGTATTTGCTGACTGCGTACATTGGCCTTAGCCGCTTGGAGATTGGCATAAACGGGCCAATGGCATGCGTGTGCGATGGCGTGCAGCCAGAAGTTGATGCCCTGTCCAGCGTAGCGCAGCGACCGTTTTCCTCGAGCCTACGGCAATCGTTCATCGTTTTCGGGCCTGGGGCCAAGGCGGTTTTCTGTAGCGCCAAGGGACCCACAGCCGACCCTGCGATTGTCGCATCGCATGCTCTTGCCGTCGGAATCATGCGCAGCGACAAAATGTGGTGCCTGTAGGTGTCCGGTCGGAGCGCGTGTACCAACCCATGGCTCGGTGCACTGCCAAGGCCAATGATGACTGCCTATACTTCGACGAGAAAGCACTTTGCCATAGACTAAAGTTGGCAGAACCAACATCGTTTCAGACCCGCGTACGATCCTTTGAGCCCCAACTTGGGTCGGGGATAACCGAAGCTCACTTCGGGTGGACGTACCGGACGAGGAGATGACGCCAGACAGATAGAGCCGGCCAAGAATTGATTACGCAGCAGCGTATGCCATTGCTCCAGGTGACCTCCGCGACCCACGGAGGGATCAAGTCAGGGCTGGCTCCGAGCCGAGGAGCCTCCAGATGTGGAAGAACGCTGCCCCCAAGGGAACGCACGATAATCGCGCGAGCCAGCTCAATCCCTCCCGCCCTACCTACTACCAGTTGCGCGGGTCCTCTCCACAAGGGGCTGAACGCTCGGCGGACAGGCCCGCAGGGATCGAAGTGCGCTCAGTGATGGCACACGTACGGTGCCTGCGAATCGCAACGTCTCGAACCGGATGACTGCCAACTTTCCGTCGGCTCAATCCAAGCGCCGCGTTGTGTCGAAGAGGCTGAGCAAGTAGATCTAGCGACCGCGCCCCCGAAAGCCGTGTATCAACGGGGGACGGCCTGCCTTTTGGGCTGGAGACAACCATGCGATCAAGCATCCTCATCACCGGCTCCGAAGGGCTGGTGGGTACCGCACTGCGTCAGCGTTTGTCGCTTCGGGGTGACTTGTCTGTCAACCTGGACCTCCGCTCCCCATCGGTAAGGGACCGTGGCGACGTGCGGCATGCCCACGACGTGCAAACTGCTATCGCGGGTTGCCGTGGCGTAGTTCATCTAGCCGCGGTTTCCAGGGTGATCTGGGGCGAGCGCGATCCAGAGCTGTGTACCGCTACCAATGTCGGCGGTACACGAAACGTCCTGGACGCAGCTAGGGCTTCGATGGCGCGTCCATGGGTCATTTTCGCGAGCAGCCGCGAAGTCTATGGAGCGCCGATTCAGCTTCCGGTGACTGAGGACTGCCCGCTGAATCCGGTGAACATCTACGGCAGGACCAAGGTCGAGGGGGAGCGCCTTATTGAAGAGGCGCGCGCTGCTGGCCTCCGCACGGCCACGGTTCGTCTGTCCAACGTCTACGGCAGCGTCAGCGACCATGCGACGCGCGTGGTCCCGGCGTTCGCCAGAGCAGCGGTGCGCGGAGAGCCGCTACAAATTGAGGGGTCCTCTCACACCTTTGATTTCACGTACATCGACGACACCGTGCGCGGGCTTGTCTCGCTCATCGACCTTCTTGATAGCGGCGGCACGCCCCCGCCGCCGATCCATTTCCTCACCGGTCAACCCACGTCGCTCGCAGCCTTGGCCGAGACATGTATCCAGCTGGCGGGCAGTGGCTCGGTCCGCTGCGAGGCGCCGTCCCGCTCGTTTGACGTCTCGCACTTTTACGGCGACTTCGGTCGCGCGCGCGACTTGCTGGGGTGGTCACCGCAGGTGGCGCTCGCTGATGGTGTCGCGCGCCTCATCCATGACTTCCGCGCCGAGCTTCAATCGACCGCTCTGAGCTCGTTGCGATGAGTGCTATCAGGACCAGCGACAGCGCTGTGGCCCGCGCGCTATGCGCCTACCCTTGGTCCTTGATGGGGTTCCTGCTCCTGTGCATGGTGGTGCCCAAGCTCTACGAGCTGACCTACCTGTTCTGGGTGGGCCGGGTTAGCTCGAACGCGCTTAGTATCGCCGAGCAGCACGAATTCCTCTCGATTGCCATCGAGGTGATCAACGAATCAACGGCGGTGGGGATCTTGTCGCTTGTCGCGCAGGCCAGCGGCCGACGAAACGAGGTACTCGGCGCGCTACGCGCCGGTCTTTTCGTCGCGCTGGTCGGGTCTAGCCTGCTGACTATGATGCTCTGGATCGCGCCCCAGGCTTGCATCCGGGTCATGGGAACCCCGCCCGCTCTCGTTTCAGCCTCGTGCAGCTACCTTCGGTTGAGGGCTTGCGGTCTGCCATTTGATTCTGTGGGGATCGTCCTTCTCACCGCGCTCAAGGCGCTGGGCCGTGCACGTCAGGCGGTAGCAATCGTCTTTGCTGGAATGCTCTTAAATGCCGTGCTCGACGTCCTGACTATCTCAGACACCCGCCTGTCACTGCAGCTTGGGATCTCAGGCATGGCCATTGGTTTTGTGCTTTCTCGTGCAGCCACCTGCATTTTGGCGGTGGTCGCCTGCAAGCGTGCACTCGGAATCCAAGGCGGGGACCTATTCACGGGCCTAACGCGCTTCGTTGGCTCCTTACCTGGGTTTTTTTCCACTGGCGGTTGGGCCGGGATGGATTCCTTGGTGCGAAACCTCGGCTACATGGCCATGCTCACCGTGCTCAATGCGCTGGGGACGCAGGCTTTCGCGGCCTACGGGCTCGCCATGACGATCATCTGGACGGCAATTCTGCCCATCCTGGCGCTCACCGAGGGTACCAACATTGTCATTGGCACCCTATTCGGTCAGCGACGCCAGCGAGAGATGGAACAGACGCTGCTGGTGTCCCTCGTCCTCGCGCTCGGCGTCATGAGCGTTCTGCTGCTGCTTGGCGTGAGCGGTTGGCGGTTGGCCGCGGGTATCCTGAACCCACACCCCGAGATTGTGGACGTATCCCGCCAGATCTTCGTCTCGCTCGCTGTAGCCTACTTGCTCTTCGCGGCAAGCCAGATACTCAAGAGCCTCTTCATCGGTAGCGGGCGAACCGTCAACCTGTTTCTGGTTTCCCTGATCGTGAATGTCCTGTTCGTTCTGCCCTTCGTCGTGTTCGCGCGGCGCTCGGCTGGCCACGCTGGGTTTGCGCCAACCGTGCGGGCGTTCGCCGCCGGACTGGTCTTCGACTTCGTGCTCACCGTGATCCTGGCTGTCCGTCTCCGTCGCGTGCTGTTCGCTTCGAGCCGCACCTTGCTTGCTACACCTGGGACGCTGCCAATGGCAGGTAGCAGCGCCTTCAAAGGGAGTGAATTATGAAGATCCTCAAGGTCATCCACGGCTACCCGATGCGCTACAATGCCGGTTCCGAGGTCTACTCCCAGACACTCTGTCATGGACTCGCGGCGCGCGGGCATGAGGTGCATGTCTTCACGCGGGAGGAGGACTCGTTCGCGCCGGATTTCGCTCTCCGCCACGAGGTCGATTGCGACGATCCGCGCGTTCAACTCCACGTCGTCAACCACCCGCGCAGTCGTGACCGGTACCGCCACGTCGGCATCGATCAGCGCTTCGCCGAGGTCCTCGACCGCGTGCAGCCCGAGGTCGTCCACGTTGGGCACCTGAACCATCTGTCAACGTCCCTACTTGCTGAGGCAGCAGCGCGCGAGATCCCGATCGTCTATACACTCCACGACTACTGGGTCATGTGCCCACGCGGGCAGTTCATGCAGATGCACCCCGCTGATCCTGACAACCTCTGGCCCGCTTGCGATGGGCAGGAGAATCGGAAGTGCGCTGAGCGTTGCTACGCGCGCTATTTCTCCGGCACGCCCGACGAGGTCGAGCATGACATCGCGCACTGGACCGACTGGGTCTCGCGGCGGATGAGTCACCTGCGCCAGATGGCGGAGTTGGTGGACCTCTTCATCGCACCGGCGCGCTACCTCCAGCGCCGGTACCATGAAGAGTTTGGGCTGCCCGAAGCCAAGCTAGTTTACCTGGACTACGGCTTCGACCTGGCGCGGCTGCGCAACCGGCAGCGCGAGTCCGGTGAGAACTTCACCTTTGGCTACATCGGCACGCACATTCCCGCCAAGGGCATCCACCTTCTAATTGATGCGTTCGGGCGTGTGCGCGGCGATTCGCGTTTGCGCATCTGGGGGCGCCCGCGCGGTCAGGACACCCATGCACTCAAGGCTCTCGCCGCCCGCCTGCCAGCAGGCAAGGCAGCACGCGTGGAGTGGCTGGAGGAGTACCGCAACCAAGAGATCGTGCGAGATGTCTTCAATCGCGTGGACGCAATAGTGGTTCCTTCGATCTGGGTGGAAAACTCGCCGCTGGTCATCCATGAGGCACTGCAGGCACGGGTGCCGGTGATCACCGCTGACATCGGAGGAATGGCCGAGTACGTGCGACACGAGGAGAACGGACTGCTGTTCAGCCACCGCGATCCCAGCGCGCTCGCTCAAGCCATGCAGCGACTCGCCGATGACCCAGCGCTTGCGTCGCGGCTCGGTGCTCGCGGCTATCTCCAGTCCGACAACGGCGACATCATCAGCATCGCGGAGCACGTCACCGACATTGAGCGTATCTATGCGCGGATGATCAAGCGCCGGGACACAGCGCGCGTCAAGCATGGCACTGGTCCCTGGCGTATCACCTTCGACACCAACCCGGACACCTGCAATCTGCACTGCGTGATGTGCGAGGAGCACTCGCCACACAGCCCACTGCAGATCCGCCGGAAGGAGGCTGGACAGCCCCGCCGCGTGATGCCGATTGAACTCCTCCGCCAAGTGCTGGCCGACGCGGCCCCAAATGGCCTGCGCGAGGTTATCCCATCGACAATGGGCGAGCCGCTGCTCTATGACCACTTCGAAGAGATCGTTGCGCTCTGCCGCCACTACGACGTGAAGCTGAACCTAACGACAAACGGGACCTTTCCTCGTCTAGGTGCCCGGAAGTGGGCCGAGCTTATTGTTCCCATTGCGTCCGACGTAAAGATCTCGTGGAACGGTGCCACGGCACCAACACATGAGGCTGTGATGCTAGGCGCGCGCTGGGAAACCGTCCTGGCGAATGCGCGCACCTTCATCGCGGTGCGTGATGCCCACGCGGCCGGCGGAGGCAATCGCTGTCGGGTTACTTTCCAGCTGACCTTCCTCGAAGCCAATGTCTCTGAGCTCGCCGATATGGTGCGACTAGCGATTGACCTTGGAGTGGATCGGGTCAAGGGCCATCATCTATGGGCACACTTCGACGCGATCAAGGACCAGTCCATGCGCCGAAGTCCCGAGTCGATCCGGCGATGGAACGACGCGGTGCTCGCTGCTCGCGCGGTCGCGACCGGAAGTACCCTGGCCAACGGCAAGCAGATCATCCTTGAGAACATCTTTCTCCTCGATGAGATGGCTACAGAGGACCTAGCACCGGGTGGGCCGTGCCCTTTCCTGGGACAGGAAGCCTGGGTCAGTGCGACGGGGCGCTTCGACCCGTGCTGTGCGCCAGATGCGCAGCGCCGTACGCTCGGTGATTTCGGCAATCTCCTAGAGCGCCGTTTTATGGAGGTGTGGAGGGGCAAGGAGTACCGTCAGCTTGTCGGTACCTACCGCACGCGCGCGCTGTGCCTCGGCTGTAATATGCGCAAGCCCGTGGAGGCCTGACATGCGGGAGTTGAATTCGGCGAAAACGCTCCGCGGGCTCGTCGAGTGTGTGAGCAGACGTTCTTGCGGGGCTGATCATGGCTGATTGGACGAAACTAGCAGTCGCTCGGGAAGGGACACACCATGAGTACGGCGAGGAGCCAGCCTACGGTCGTCGCTTCCACGAGGTGTTGAAGTTCCACGAGCCAGGCTTGGCAGCAGCCCTGGATGAATCCGGGGCGTTCCACATTCATCCGACGGGCGAGCCCGCTTATCAGCAGCGGTTCCGCCGAACCTTCGGCTTCTACGAGGGCCGAGCGTCGGTCGATGCTGGTGCGTACTGGACGCACGTCCTGCCGGACGGCACGAGCCTCAGCAGCTATCACTACGACTGGTGCGGCAACTTCCAAGGAGGTCGGTGCACCGTGCGAGACTCCGAGGGCCGCTACTATCACGTCGGCCTAGACGGCAATCCTGCCTACGGCGAGCGCCATCGGTACGCAGGCGACTATCGGGATGGAATCGCGGTGGTGGAGCGAACGGACGGTCTCCACATCCATATCAACCGGGAGGGGCGGCAGGTCCACGACCACGCCTTTATCGACCTGGATGTCTTCCACAAGCGCTTTGCCCGCGCTCGCGACCAGTTCGGCTGGACCCACGTCGATCTGCAAGGTGAGCCCGTCTACGAACGACGCTTCGCCGCCGTGGAGCCTTTCTATAACGGCCAGGCTAGGGTAGAGCGATTCGACGGTGGTCTGGAGATCATCGATGAGCGGGGCATCACCAAGATCGAGCTCAAGCCGACGCCGCACTCCGAGCCAATGGAAGGCAAGATACTCGCGCGAACGGCCTGGGGACGGGTCCAACTGGTCAAGCCGGCCGGCGAGCCCGCTTTCGTGTCCAAGTGGACGCGGGGGAGCAACGACCGGGAGGTCGAGGCGCTGCTGACGCTCCGCGGTCATCCGGGGGTTCCCACACTGCTTGGCCGGGATCGCTTCGACATGAACGATCGCCTGCGTCTGCGCTTCTGCTCGGGTGAGGTAGTCGGGCAGCCGCGAAAGCTGCGGATCTATGCCGAGCGCGAGGCCGTCCGGGTGCTCCGAGAGATTCTCGCCGTCTGCGTGGCCATGCACGACGCTGGATGGATTCACACCGACATCCACCCGGGCAACGTCTTAACCGGCGAGCCGGCGACGCTGCTAGACTTTGCTTGTGCCGTTCGGGCCACCTACGGGAACCCTTGGCGGGGCGAAATCAACTGGGGAGTCTGGGAGTATGTTCCGCCCGAGCAGCTCGCGGACTTCGGGGAGCTTGGTCCCGCAACCGATGTCTATTCGTCGGCCGCCTTGTGCGTAGCGATGCTCCGCGGTGCTCCGCCGTTTCGGATCGAGGTTCAGCGCCACTTCGATTCGGGTGGTTGGCCCGCTGTCCGCGCCGCGTTTCTCGCAGCACGCTCCACCCAAGGACTCGACGATATTCGTGGGGCTCTCGGGCAGGCACTCGCAGCGGCCTTGTCCGTGGATCCTGCGATGCGCCCTACAGCACGCCAACTCGAACAGGTGCTCGCCAATGCTTGAGCCCCACTTCGAACGCCAGCCGGATGGCACTTGGGCACTCACGGCTCCTGATGGCCAACCGCTTTCGTCCACGCGTTTCCGAGCGGCAAGCGCATTCTCTGAGGGCCTGGCAGTCGTCTACCGATTCGATGGCCTTCCCGCCCTGGTGGACCACGTTGGTCACGAGCTTCCCAGCCATGGTCGCCGCTTCCTCTGGATCCTCCCCATGCAGGACGGCCTAGCACCGGCTGCGACAGCGGACGGCGAGACTGGTTCCATTGATCGCGACGGCCACTTCGCTGCCGCGCCTACCGACCCAGAGTGGAAAGCCCGCCAGGAACTGACGCGGGTGTCGCACCTGCTGTACGAGCGTGGGTACAACGTTTCGATCGACGGCAACGTATCGTGGCGCCTCGACGATGGCACGTTGCTCATTACCCCCACCGGGGCCCACCTCGGCTTCATGCGCCCACAGGACCTCGTCGTCGCTCGCCCGGATGGCTCCCTCTTGCGCGGCGACCGCGCACCAACATCGGAGTATCGGCTCCATGTCGAGCTGCACCGCACCCGGCCCGACTGCCGCTGCGTCGTGCATGCCCACGCCCCGTACACCATTGCTGCATCAATCGCCGGGCTCAGCATGCATGAAACTTACATGACCATGGCGCCTGTACCGACAACTGAGTACGCACGTATCTCTTCGGAACAGAGTCCCGCCGTCCTGCGCCCATTCATGGCGGACTACAACTGGGCGATTCTGCCTAGACACGGGGTCGTGGCATGGGCCAGCTCTATCTGGGATGCCTTCCTGCGCGTCGAGGGGCTTGAGCACTCCGCCAAGGTCCTGATGGCCGCGCGTGCATGCGGTCCCCTTGAGCCCTTGAGCCATGAGAAGCGGATCGAGCTGCTCACCTTTTGGGGTCTGGAGCATCTTGGATGATCCCGACCTGCGGCACCTTCATCCTGTTCATCCGTCACGGCGAGCGCGCTCCGCTCCCACCCGAGGATCCGTATGCAGACGTCGATTTGACACCAGCAGGATACGCTGGGGTCGCTGCGCTGGCTCGGAAGCTAGAGGGGAGCATTTCTTGGGCTGCAACTAGCCCCTTCCGGCGCTGCCGGGTCACTGCTCGGGCTTTCGGGTTTGATCCTGAAGACGATACTCGCCTTGGACGGCATGGGCCGTGGATCGACTGTCCTGAAGCTGCAGGCCGCGAGTTCGCAGCGCGCGGTACCGAAGGGATCGTCCGGGCACAGATAGCAGGGATGAAACTCACCGGCATCCGTGGACCTGAGGCCGCGCTGCCACTGCTGCTCGCTGCTGGGCTTGACCGGGCCAGCCGCGGTTCGGGAGTCTGCGTGACCCATGATGCCGTACTCATGCCAGCGATCGCCGCACTGACCGGTGAGCAGTTCCATCAGACCTGGCTCCAGCCCCTTGATGGATTTGCCCTCGTCCTTGAAGGGGGCGCAAGGTTCTGCCTCTTTCGCGGTTGTCGTTATGCGGTGGCCACATGATCACCATCGGAATCTACGGGATTCGGGACACGACGCACCTTGGGGCACCGACCTACACCCACGACCACAGCCTGGCCGTCATGCGGTGTGGACGGGTCGTCTCCGTGGTGCCGCTCGAACGTCGGACGCGAGTCAAGCACGACAACCAAATGGGTCGCCATCTACCGGCACTCCTCGCCGAGTTAGAGCTGGATGAGCCCGTCCGATTCGTCTCGGTCAATTCGTTCGTCGGGGATGGGTTGCAGACCGATGATGGCAACCTCCGCATCGAGCCCACGGCTCCCGTGCACATCCAGGCAGCGCCCGTGCCGGCGCGCGTGCAGTGGTTCCCCGGGGGACTACAACGACGGGACGCCTCCGGCTGGGCGCTCTGCCACGAGTTTGCACATGTCGCGAGTCTGCTACCCTTTGTTGGACGGTTCGAACCACGCAGCCTGCTCGCTCACATCGACGGCGGGGCTTCCGATTCTGCGTCGTCCTTCTGGTGGTGGGACGGCACGGAGGCGCGCCTCCTAGAGGCAAGCTGGGACCGACTCAAGATCCCGGTCAACCTCTTCAATGTAAACCCGCTTGTGCGGGCGCTGCTTGGCTTCCAGACCCACGAGCACCTCTCGATCCCGGGAAAGCTTATGGGCTACGCAGGGCACGGGCAGGCATCCCCAGTGCTACTTACCTGGCTATCGGAACACCGCTTTTTCATCGATGGTCCTGAGGATCCGCAGGCGATTCTTGCAATCGTAAATGCGCGCTTTGACCGCCGGTGGGATGCCTTCGACGCACAGGATCCGCTGTGCTGCGACATTGCGGCGACGATCCAGCGCTACTTCGAGGATAGCGTATGCGAAGTTCTACTCGACTGGCAGCGAAAGACCGGAGCAGAGCATCTGTATTACGCGGGCGGTGCTGCCCTGAATATCCCCACCAATGCGCGGCTGGAAAGCTCCGGCGTGTTCCGCTCTATGCACGTTCCGCCCTGCACGAACGACACTGGACTGGCACTGGGAGGAGCAGCCTGGATCGAATTCCTGGAGCATCGGGAGGTCGCGATCCACGGGCCGTTCTTGGCGTCCATGGGAAGTCTGCCGGTACCGCCGCAACTCGACGCGCTTGACGAAATCGTCGCGTCGCTGGCTGCAGGCCAAGTGTTGGGGCTGTGGACCGGCGCGGCGGAGGTTGGCCCACGTGCGCTTGGACACCGCAGCATCCTCGCTCGGCCCGATTCAATCGCTCTGCGCAGGCGGGTCAGCGAGGAAATCAAGCGACGCGAATGGTACCGTCCTGTCGCACCGGTGCTGCTAGATCAGGTCGCACGCGAGGCCTTTGGCGTGGATGTAGCCCGGAGCAGCCTGGCGCCCTTCATGCTCGGGGCCTTCCGGCTACGTCCGGGTTGGGAGGACCGCTTCGCTGGTGTGCTACACGCGGACGGTTCGCTTCGCGCCCAGACTGTGCGAGCGGATGATCCAGATCAGACTCTGCTGGCCGCCATCCTTGACCGCCTGTGGCGCGTGCACGGTATCGCGGGTCTGATCAACACGTCTTTCAATGGACCCGGCGAACCAATTGTTCACAGCACGGCTGATGCCGTTGCCAGCGCCCGTACGCTCGGCCTCGATGGAGTGATAATCGATGGATCCCTATATCGACCCTGAGAAGCTAGACGCTGCGAATCCCTTCTACGATCGAAAAATCAACAATCTTCGGCGTGGCAACGAGGAGCATGCTGCGCGCGCCGAGGTTACGACGTCTCTGCCTGTCAAGATCACACTACAGACGACGGATGCCTGCAATCTGGACTGTCCTCACTGCCAGATCCCCAAAGCGACCAAGAAGCCGCGCATGGATGTCCGCGTCTTCGAGCGGGTCGTTGAGGACCTGTTCCCAACACTCGTAGAACTGCACCCGACCAACCTGGGCGAGCCCTTTGCCTGGCCGCTGTTCGAGCGTCTCTGCGCGGAGATGACGCGCCACGGAATTCTCCTCGACTTGACCACCAATGGGACGCTGCTGTCGAAGGAACGCATCTCCTGGCTGGTCCCAATCGCCCGCGATGTAAAGGTCTCTTTCGACGGCGCAACCGCTGCAGTCTTTGAGCGACTGCGCCGGGGGGCCTCGTTCGACGCCGTCTGCGCCAACGTGCGTGGGCTTGCTGCGGCCCTCGCAAGCGCACCAGCGCGTCCCTCGATTGCGCTGCAAATGACGCTCATGCGTTCCAACTTCCAGGAGTTGCCTGCGCTGGTACGTCTAGCCGCCGAGCTCGGCGCGCAGCGCGTCAACGCCTACCACCTATTCTCCTTTAGCAGCGAGATGGATGCGGAGTCGATAGTGAACGAACCGGCAGCCTGGCCCCCCGTACTCTCCGAAGCGCTTGCTATCGGGAAGCAGCTCGGAATCGAGCTTCGCTGCGCGGAACCAAGCAGCGCTGGCCAGCAAGCCGCACTTGCGGAGATTGCCTGCCACTTGCCCTGGCATGAGGCCTGGGTCGACTTCGACGGTGCCGTGCTGCCCTGTCACTCACATGGAGGTGACGTCGCTGGGAACCTGCTGGAAACACCGTTCGTTGACATCTGGAACGGCGACTTGTACCGGCAGATTCGTCGCGCGTTCGCGCAGCGGCGTCCGGGCTGGCACTGCACGAACTGCGGGATGAACTGGCAAAAGTCAGAAGAGCATCAGATCGTCCCGTACGATCCGGAGAGCTTTCTATCGCGCCTAGGGCGCGGCAAGAGTCGGAGTGACGCAGAGACTCCGATCCGCTGGAGTGGCCGAATGAAACCCTTTGACCTTGTAGGTAGACGCCATGGACAGTGAACGCACGCGGGCTCTCGTCGCCACCGTTCAGGCATGGCCTCCCACCCGCCGTCGGGCGGCAAACCTACGGGTGCTGCAGCAGCCCCCCCTCTTCGACATCGAAGCGGTGTCGGCCTGCAACATCGTCTGCGAGTTCTGCCCGCGCGACCTTATGACGCGGCCCGAGACGCTCATGAGCGAGGAGACATTCGCCGCCGTCTGTAACCTGCTGCCACAGGGCGCGGTCGTGATGTTTAGCGGCCTCGGGGACTCCATCCTTCACCCAAAGCTCCCGGACTTCGTAAGGATGCTGGTGGCTCAAGACGTGTCCCCTTGTCTGATCACCAATGGGATTCGACTTACACCCGAGCGTCAGGGGGCTCTCATCGAAGCGGGCATCGCGCAGTTTCAGATCAGCGTGCATGGTCTATCTGACCTCGACCTCCGCACGATCGTCACCCGCGGCGCCAACGCCGCCAAGGTTCGCAGCAACGCCGAGTATCTGGCCGCGCATCGGCCCAGCGGTCTGCGCGTTCGCATCAACTTCGTCGAGACGCCCGCGAACGCGGACTGTCGGCCCGAGGTGCAGGCGTGGGCCGATAAGCTGGGCTTCGAGTTCTACTATCGTCGCCGCCACAATCGGGGAGGCTCGCTGTTGAGTCTGGGTGGTGCTCCGGCCTGCCACGGCTGCGGCGTCTTCGCAGCGGTCACGTTCATATCGGTGGAGGGGCAGATTCTGCCGTGCGTCAACGACGTCACCGGGGGGCATCCGCTAGGTCATGTAGGATCGATGACGTGGCCCGAGCTGCTAGAGAAGAAGCGTGGGATCATTTCGAATAGCGCCTGGCCCAGCATCTGCGCGTCGTGTGACGACGACTACCGCTGGGTCATCCTCAGTCAGGGGCAGGTTGATGTTCCATCGGTCGATGCAGAACCGGATCCGCTTAGCTTGGAGCGTCCAGCATCGTGAAGAGCGAGTGCCGCTTGGCAGTGACTTCCCCCAACTTAATAGACAGTCTTCGCTCATCCTGTCGCTCTTAGTGCATTGGTGGTGATAGTACCCACGATGCTGTCAGGAGAGCCGGAGTGTGCCTGGGTCTGGCGCCGACGAAACGTGGGCACTACAATAGACGTAGCGACCGACGCTGCAGAGCTGCCACAAATGGGTCGCCTCAGCTGACGGGACGCGAGAAAGCACACACTGAGCGCCCCACTTGTAGTTGGCCCTCAGAGCGAGATTCCAAGTTTCCTTTGGCGCTTCCCCTGCTGGACTCGTTCTTCCCTTGACGAAATGTACGCAGTCGCCATCCCCCCGTCTCCTTCTGCGGATCCGCTCCGGGCTGAGGCTGGTTTCTGTATTTTCCGACATAGCTCAGTCGGTAGAGCAGGCGGCAGTTAACAGCCGGGTCTCAGGTTCTGGTTCTGGAAGTGGAGCCATTTCTTCCTCCTCGCGAACTTCGCGAGAGGTGTCAGTAAACAGCGGTCTCGGAGAGCGATCTCCAGGGCTGTTGCGTTTCGCCCCCACGTTTCCGCGACCTTGGATGCTCGGCGAGCACGACGCGCGCGTGGACAGCGTTCGTGAAGAAAGCGGCGCCGGCGTGAAGGAGCGCACGACGAGGGCGTTCTGGACAGCATTCGCGCTCTCTCTTCTGGCCTATCGGGAGCGAGGAACCGATACGTTTAACAGCGGGACCCGTTTTGGCGGGACGGAGCCGCTGACGGTTAACTGGCCGCGACCGAGGTGGGGCGCATCGAGGCGCGAGCGGCCGGCGCCGATGTCGCGGTGTCCAACCGCCGTGTCCATGGGCCCCGCGCTCGTTGCCGGATGCCGACCTCACGAGCCAGGCTCGGGTTCGAAGTAGTCCCCGGTACATCGAGGATCTGCGCGGAACTTCTCCCGAATGATCCTGATCTTATCGACGTCTGTGGGTTCGCTATTCAGCCTCGTCATCGCGGCGTTCACCCGAGCGCATTGCGCTTCCTCGAGGTAGAAGCGGTGCTCGTCGAGCCATGAGATTACCGGATGATAGTTGTCCCCGGTCGACGCTTCGAGCTTCGCGACGTACTCCTCCACCGTTTTTCGGCGAGCGCGCGGACGCAGGATGGGAATGACGTCCACTGTCCGATCGTCCGATACCACCACTGCTAGCCGTGGAGTCGAGGACGCACCGACGTACCGGATCCCCGAGTTGTAGCGAGCCCCTCGGGCGGGCGTGCACTCCTCTCGCGCTGGGCCATCAAGGATCACGCCGACCGCGTGGCAGACGCAGTGCGGATCAACAATGATGGTGCCGTCGATGTTGCTCACGCGGCGGTAGAGTTCTGGCGTCAACTTGGTAGGGACGATCTTCGTGCCTTGACCGGTCAACCTCTTCGACTCGTCGCTGGCGTCGCGCGCAACGACGAGCATGCTTCCGTGACGTAGCTCAACGGCGGTGTCGAACAGCTTCGTGAAGCTGCCGACGTCATCCGTCGTCACTTCTGGAAATAATCGCCTAAATGTGTCGACCACTCGCGCCCTTGGGAACTTGTCCTGCGGTAGCGATGGAGCACCATACCTGCTGACGAGAAGTACCTCGTCGCCGCACGACAGGCTCCAGTGGTAGTGATCGTGGAACTCGACTTCGAACACGTTCTGCACAGCCCACGGGTCGGTGCCGGGGGTGACGTCCCCAAGCCCGAGAATACTCACGCAGTTGGCGAGCAGCGCCGTCTCGGACGACGCCATCTGCAGCACCTTGCGAGCCCACCGCAGCTCGCGAAACGGAACCGGCTCGTCGAGCGCCAGCGCGACTTCGACAGCACCGCTCTTGAGGTTTGCCAGCAGCATCCGCCCCTTGCCCTCGGCGCCTTCGTACATGAGCGATGAGATCAGGTTGAGTCTCTCGAAGAGGTTCGAGCCACCGTAGCTTCTTTCACCAATCGCTATGCCTGGCGTGTACATGAAGTCCGACGCCGCTCGTCTCACGATCTCCGCTGCCGAAGCCGACCTGCCGCTGATGTAGCGCCCGGGATCTGGACGAAGGAGCTCGTCATACGCCTCGTTGAGCACCTGCTTAACCGACGCGTGAATAAGGCCCGGACTACCCGTGAAACGTCCGTCGGTTACGGGCTCTCGAAGGGGGCGAAATCGCTCGAAGACGGAGTTGGGGAGTTGCAGGACCGTGACGACGTAGTACCCGCCGAGCGGCACCGGAGCGCCCGCGAACGAGCGAACGCCCATCATCGCGTCGTAGGAGACTAGAGCTGCCTGAACCGCCTGGCGAACCGAGTCACGCCGCATGCGCTCCGGCTTGTCCATCCTGCTTGGCTCGTCGCTGTAGAACGTATTCTGCAACGGATGCGTCTTGACGATCTCCTCAATCGCAGCGGGCAGCTCGGCAAAGAGCGTAACCGGCCACTCGCCGGCTTCGGGTTCCACGCAGACGTCGTTATGCACGTTAGCGCCTGGAGTCTTGGTACCAACCAGTAGGCACTTGCCGCCCGCACCATGGACCCCGAGCTCCTTCATGACCGAGTCCATGAGGTGCTCGACGTGAAAACGGAAGTACAGCTGGTAGCCCCACATGAAGAGCGTGATCGAGTGCCCGCTCACGACTTCGCCGCCCCTGCAGCCGAAGGCTCTGCGGAGGTTGTACCAGTGCTGGTCGTGCCTGGTCCCGCTGGCAGCAGCACTTCCGCCTCCTTGAAAGAGCCGGCGATTGTGTCGTGCCGCGCCAACGTGCGCAGCTCGCCTCGCGTGCTGCGGTCGGTCCAGTAGTACCCGACCAAGTCCTTCACAGGGTCGCCCTGAACATCGACCACGACTGCGCCGTAGTGGATCGGGCTTCGATCGCGCACCGACAGCTTGGGCTCGTTCCGGTAGACCGCCGCCAGCCGGTACGTTCCGTCGGCGGCCTTGCTGAGCTCCGCAGCGACGAGTTCCGACGATGACTCTGAGGTCAGCATCCGCAGGCTCAGGGTCGAGAACGTCTGCCGGACGACCAGGTACGCGGCGATCGGGGCGACGACCGCCTTGGTCGTCGGGTCCCTCCAGTCGCTACGCAGCTCGACGCGCCAAGTCCCTCGAATATCAGGACGCGGCACGAACCAGCCCTGAAGGAAGCGGAGCCGCCACGCCCAGAGGTCGAAGGCCACGAGCAGAAGCAACAGGACGCCGACGACGGTCGAGAACGGACGGAACCACGTCCCGCTCACCACGACGCCTTCGACGACGAGCATCGTGCCCCAGATGCTCGCGGCGAGAAAGAGGATGACCGACAGATGAAGGCGGCTTAGCATGGTGGTTCTCCCGTCACTTGAAGCCCGCTCGTTGCCAGGCGGCGAGTACGAAGTCGTTCACCGCCGCCCGCGTCCACGGCTGGCTCGGCCGGAACAGGTACTTCAGCTCGTTGACCTCACCCCACCCGGAGCAAGTCTCATCGCATTGGGTGCTCTTGTACAGGTGAAGGAGGATCTCCCGCAGGTTGTCCGCGTAGTCGTCAGCCCCGAACGCCGTGTTCGGCACGTTCCAGACGAGGCACTCGATCAGGTACGACGGGATCGGTTCCGCTACCGCGATCTTTGCGCTGAGCATGTCGTAGCGCAGGCGCTTGAGAACGCGGACCAGCTTCTTGAACCGGGTGTTCGTGGCACCGTTCTTGGCCGTTCCGTTCTCATAGTTCTGGTGGGGCCAGTTCACGATCTTGGCGCCGCGGTCGGGATGAAGCTCCGTTCCCGCGACGTAGCGGTAGACGCCGTTCTCCATCGTGTACCGGCGGTGCTCGAACGTCGGAACAACATCAGCGTCGACACGATAGGTGTTCGCGTGGAGGTCGAAGGCCTTCTTCCCTCGCGAGACCGCATCGGCACCGAGGTACGCCTTGAGCGCGTGCTCGACGTCATTCTTGAACTCCGCATAGGTGTACGTGGCATCGACGAGACCGAAGCTCGACTTGGTGTAGCCGCTCGGCATCTCGAGGAAGCAGACATCCTTGCATCGAACGCAGATGTCGACGTCGCTGTCCGTCCTGACGTTCGTGCCGTTTCTGTATGACCCTTGGGCGAAGATCTCGATGTTCCTTGTCGCGAACGCCGGATAGGACCGGATCGCATTACGAACCACGCTCTCGGCGTTCCCGCACCGCTGGTCCTCAGTCGCCGTCGGCGGCTTCGACCACTCGCGGAAGTCTGATTCGAGTGGGTGTGCCATTACTCCACCAGCGCCTTGAAGACTGCGTCGGACGCGTCCTTGTAGAACTCGATCTTGATCTTGGTCCATAGCTCGTCGGGCAGGTCGTTGAGCTGCCGGCGTGCGGCGACAGGCATGAGCAGCGTCTGCGCCTGCTTGTCGACGGCCAGCTCGGCGAGCGCGACGGCGTTCGGGATCATCTCGATCGACCCGCCGAGATTCAGCGCCCCGACGACCAGGGTGCCGCCCCGCGTGTTGCGCCCGAGCAGACCTCCGCAGAGCGCGACCAAGACCGGCAGACCGAGCCCGGCACCGCTCTTGTCGGCGTCCATCGAGCGCATCTGGATCGAGAACTCATGCTCGCGGGGATTGCGGTTTCCGACGAGCTCCTTCGCCCGCGTATAGAGGTTCTGCTCGCCGACCTTCACGCTCTCGCGGAACGCTGGCGGCGTCGGCTGGTTGAGCACCTTCACACCCGCGCCGGGGCCACTGGCGACCTCGATACGGTAGAGCCCTGGCCCGCCACCGTCCGCACCGCCCGGGCTGACGGCCCAGACTTGTCCCGGAGGAAGCGGGTCGCCCTCGATTGCCTCATCGCTGTGAAGCTCTGGCGTCGACACGAACTGTTCCACGCCTTCGGGTCCGAGGATGTAGCTGAAGTGCGTGTTGCGGAACTCGCTTTTGAAGCAGCGCTTCTGCTGCTCTTTCACGCGACGCCTGGTCTCAAGCGCCGTGCGCACGATCCACTCGAGGTCCTCGTCGGGCACCGGCTGCTCGGGGTCTGGGAAGAGGAGCTTCGCCAGGCCGCTCACCGTCTTGTTCACCGCCTCGATGTCGCGCCCGGAGAGCGCGCCGCCGAGGTGCACGCGCCCTTGCATGACAGAGACGCGGTTCCCCGAGCGCAGCTTGCTCCAGCACTCGCTGAGGAAGTCGCTGACGAGCCCGAAGTGGTTGGTGAAGTGGTCGTGCGGATTCAGCTTCGGGAAGTCCCAGCCGGGCACGAACGCGTGGAGGCGGTCCATGAACGCCGTGTCGTTGCGCATCTCGGGCGGCAGCGGGCTGAGCAGGTGGCCGATCCGCTGCTGCTGCTCCACGTCAACGTCGAAGTTGCCGACCATCACGATGCAGCCGTCGGCGCGGATGTTCTCCTTGCCGCGGCTGAACTGCCCCGAGGCCATGTAGCCCTTCATGATGTTGACGCCGTCCTTCTGGTCGAAGGAGATGCCCGACACCTCGTCGAAGCAGACGACGTCGTACTGACAGACCAGACCTCGCTGTCCGCTCGCGTTGTTCACGAACATCTTGGCGACGGTCGCCTTGCCGCCAGAGATCAGGTGCGCGTAAGGCGAGATCTGCTGGAACAGATGGCTCTTGCCGGTGCCGCGGGGCCCCAACTCCACGAGGTTGAAGTTGCGCTCGACGAACGGGATCATCCGCAGGAGCGCGACGCGACGCGCGCGCTCGGAGAGGGCTGCGGGCTCGAGGCCGATGGAGCGGATCAGGAAGTTGATCCACGCCTCCGTCGTGAACGTCTTGCGTGCTCGGGCAAGCACATCGAGCACATCCGACTTCGACATCTGGATGGGGCGAAGCGACTCGATGGCGAAGGGCCGGCCGCCTTGCTCTTGGGCCGTGATGCCGTCGTACGAGACCGTGACCTCCGCGTAGAAGCCGTCGGTCAACATGCGCTCGTTGTCGCGAACGAGCTGGTCATCGATGCGGACGTCGCGTAGCGCGAGGCTGGGCAGCTCCGCGAGATAGCAGTCGTTCTTCGCGTCGAGGCGCGCTTTGACGATGTCGATCAGCTTGATCGACCCGCCTTCCTTCGCTCGCGCCTTGAAGAGTTCCTCCTCGCCCGTGCGAATTGCGCGGTCGCGTAGCTGCTTCTCGACGATCTGGAGCCCCTCGGCGATCTCTTTTTCGTCGATGCTGGCGCAGTAGCGCCCGAGCAGGAACTCGACGACGTAGGTCGGCACCGGGTACTGGCGCGCGTACTTCCGGACGAGGTCCTTGCGAACAAGGTATCCGTCGAAGACCGACGCTGCCAGCTGGTCGAGACTGTCGAGTGTCATGCTCATGTGGCTTCTCCGACGGTCGTAGGCTTGCGGTCGAGGACGTTGCCCGCGGCGTCCAAGACCACGATGGTCGCTGCTGCTCCTTCATGCGAGTCATCGGCAACAGCGATGCTCGCTTCGCCGGCGGGCCCGACCTCCTTCACCGACGCCGCGATGCTCGTCGTCACCTGCTTCCAGTTGAGACGAAGGTCGACACGCACTGACGGGTCGTTGGTCGTGACGCCGATCCGGCAGCGCATCCCGCGCCAGGAGACAGACGCGATCGTCGCGCTCGTCGAAGCGCCCCCCCGCTCCACGATCAACTCGGGGACGACGCACTCCTGCGGGCTCACGCCGCCGTGGGAGTACTCCGTGTTCGGTGCGAAGCTCCCGGCTCCGGGGGGCGACGCGATGCGCACGTGGACGTTCCAATGCCAGCTGTGAATCGGGACATTGGGCTTCGAGTCGCCCTTCACCGTGGCGCAGCGTGACCACTTCGTTGCCGCGAGATGCGACGGCAGTTCGATGCGCGGCAGGCCACCAGGAACGAGCAGCCAGCCGTGGTCCGTCACGATGCGAATCCGCGTCCAGCCGCACTCGAGCAGCCCGGTGATCTGATCGACCAGCGTCTCGAGCTCGGTCTCCAGATGCGCGGCGAGGCGCGAGCCCAGCTTGTGCCCCAGCTCGTCGAGGCGGCCGGTCTCCACCCAACCTCCAGTCGTGCCCTGCTTTGCGGGCCGGATCTCTTCGCCGAGGAGATCGAGCCCTCGTCGCGCCATGTCGTCCCGCAGTCGCTGCGCCGTGGCGGGCTGTCCCGAGCCGCGCATGCGCGGGTTGAAGTCGACCGCGTCCTCGCCGCCATCGAGCGCGTCGTGCGCGATGGTGGAGAACGGCTTCGCGGTTGCCGTCACAGTCGGCAGCGGCGCCATGCGATGGCCCAGACGCGTGCGCAGGCCCTTGGCCTCGAGTCGGTCTCGGAGCATCCCGGCCACGTCGTACCGAAGGCCGTCCGCGAACAGCAGGCACGAGTCCTTCTCGTGCTCGGCACCTGTGACCATCGCACGAGCGCTCGACTCGGCTCCCTGCACGAGGCTCTGGAAGTGCCGCGCGGAAGCGTCGAGCCAGGGGAGGTACAGCGCGCGCACCGCGTTGCCCACGAGCGTGATGTCCGCCAGCGCCTTCACCGAGCTCATCGCCTCGAGCGCGGCGCGGTCGCAGCGCCAGCCGTCCGCCGCGTAGCCCGAGATGGCCGCGTCGATCGTGGCCCCTCCGAGCGTCGTGGAGGCTGCCGCTGCAACACGAGCGAGCGGTTCGAGTGCGACCGCCAGCGGGCTCTCCCCGAGCTGGGCCCAGACCCAGTCACGTCGACGGCCGTGCTCGGACTCGAGCGCGAGCACCTTGGCCAGCGCGGCCGCGTGAGGAAGTTGCGCGACCGTTTCGAGATCTTTGCGCAGCTTCTGCTCGGCCTCGTCGTTGTTGCGCGGCGAACGCTCAGGGTCGAACCCCAGCCGAAGCTGTCCGGGCAGCTCGCGAAGGAGCTGCGCGACGCCCGGGTAGAGCTTCGGCGCCTCCTTGAACCGCTGCCAGACGGACGCCCACTTCCCCGTGCCCTCGACGAGGGCGCTCGCGGCGTCACCCGGCGACTTCTTGTCGGGGTCGAGCTTGAACTCGGACGTGCACACGCCGCAGAAGGCCTTCCACCGCGCCTCGCCCTCGGCTGTGCGGAAGGCGTCGCCGATGCCCATCCAGCGCAGCAGGTCACGTGTCGCATCGCTCACAGCGAGGCGGTCGAAGTCGTCCGCCTCGAGACGGTGGCCGCGAAGCCCGTCGAGCGGGGTCTCAGCGAGCAGCGCCAGGCTCCGCAGCGCGGCCTCTCGCGTGCGCGCGTCCTGAGCGACATCGAGCCCGAGACCGTCCTCGGACACGAGGAACGCGTCGACGGTCCAGTCGCGCCCGTTGCGCTGGTGCCACGGGCGTCCGCGGTAGAGCAACTCGACGAGAGGCTGGAGTTCCCGCGGGCATTCCTCACCCGCGCGCAGCGCCTGGCGCGGCACTCCGGGGAGGTAGAGGATCGGCACCACACCATCAGGGACGTGAACTTCTGGCAGTGCGCGATCGACGACGCACCGCAGCCACACTGCCGGCCCCGTGCGCTCCGTCGGCTTGTAAGGGCCGAGCGTGAATACCTGTGGGAGCGCAGTCTGCAGACGCGCCATGAGGCCAACCCACTGGCGCTCGGCGTCGGTCCACAGAAGTGCCACGGGCTCGGCAGTGCCTTCGGGCGTGCGGAGCGCCTCGATGAACGACGTCTCGAGCGCGTCCAGGAACCCCTTCGCGCGAGGCGGCGCGCTTCGCCGCTTGGAGGTCGTCACGACTTGCCTCCCTTTGCGCGCTCGCGTGCAGCGAGCTTCACGGCGCGCGAGTAGTGGAGGTCGTTCCAGCGGTTACCGTCGAACTCCTTGCCGCCAACGAAGTCCTGCGTGCTCTCGTCCCAGCCCCAGAACCACGGGAAGTCCGACTTGGAGCGCCGCACCTCCCTTCCTTTGTCCTTGCGCCAGTGGAGTCGGGGCGTCGCACGCAGAATGGAGGAGCTCTGGCCGCGGACGTTCAAGGGCTTCGCGGTCATGAAGGGGCGAATGTTCAGCCTCACTCCGTCGTCGATGTCGGGCTCCCAGCCGATCGGCTGTTCGGCAAGCGGTTTCCAGCGAACGAAGATGTCATAGGGCGGGTCACCCTCGAGGATCCTCTCTAGCTCACGCTTCAAGTGCTCCGCGGCCGCGACTCGCCCGTCGGCGCCTTCAACGCCCGCCTTCTGGGCGGCGCGCTGCCGATCCAACCAGTCCCCGAGGTAGGCATAGATGAGCTTCTCGAGTGTCCGGCGTCCTTCGCCTTCAGGCGCTGTGAGCTTGTGATAGTTGATTAGAGCCGCGAAGCCGCCACGTTGACCATCCCAGACGTGCCATACAAACGGCCGCTGCTGGAACAACTCGCAGTGTCGTTCAAAGAACCTGTCGCGCAGCCACTCCTCTAACGCGAGATCTCCGCGACCACCTTCGTCGACCAGCAACCTCTGCAGGAGAGAAGGAGACCACGATTCGCCGAATGCCTGGACCAGCAGCGCCTGAAGGCGGTCTGCCGCGGAGGCCTCTCCTCGAAGGGAAGGAATGCAAACAATGCCGTCCTCGTCAGCGAAGTCCATCAGCTCATCCGCATCCAACGCCGGACACTCGTGGAAGCTAGAGCCGGATTGTCGCGGCCAGAGGAAGCCCAGGAGGCGCGCTGTGGCAACCTGCAACGGATGCATCGCGCGCGTCGGATGCCCGTCGAACAACCACTGCGTCGGCCGACGGGAGGAGGGGCGCGGAAGGCCCCCTGGAAACGCCAAGCGGCTCTCTGCCTCCCAGCGTTCTTGTTCGAAGGGGACCTTCACAAGAGTGGCAGCGGTGACCTTGACAGCCTGATCAATCTCGCGAATGTCCGACGCGTATTCCCCTGACTTCATGTACGAAAAGACTGAAGGAAGCTTCGCTGGGTCCCTCGGTGCGATCACGCCAATGTTGTCGTCGAAAAGCTCGCCCGCGTAGAGGAAGGCGCGAAGCTCATTCATCTTGTTGACGGCTACGCCAGCTCGGCCCCACACCTCCTGCCCGTGAATTCGGCAACCATTCTCCTCCCGCAAGCGCGGGTTTTCTACGCTCCCAAGCATCACGAGATGGCGTCCGGACCACGGGTCGTCCTCCTCCGGAGAATCGAGCCAAGGTCTGACGTCGCGGTTCGCGAGGCTTGGCAGTTCCCAGATGTACCGGTGGTAATGGGGACTGTCACCCGTGGTGCTCCCCTTGCCGTAGTCCGCCATGGTGCTCAGCAAGGGCGTGTCGCTGGTTTCTCCGAAGACCACTCGTGCGTCGGGATTCTGCAGTTGCGATGGCTGCGCTAGGACAACCGGCGCGCAGGTCCGAAGAAGATCTGACTTACCCTGCGGAGTCCGTGGAGCGGATGCGTCTAGCCCGCTGAAGTCAGATTCGATTCGTGGTGACGAACGTGAGATGCAGATCAGCGCGGTCGTCGCCGCCCAGAAGTTCATATCTTGGAACGCTGCAGGACCAAGCTTGACGACGAAGTCCCATTCGTGACTTCGAAGGAGGCTGGCTCGCAGTTTCTTGTACCCCGAGAGGAATAGCCAGTTCTGCGGAGTAACGACCGCGCTGGTGCCACCGGTCTCACACCAGCCCAAGCAGCGCTGCAGAAAGCAGGTCGCGAGGTCAGCCTTCGCGTCTGAGTGATGCGTCTCGCAGAAGTCTTTTAGGGCGTCGCACTGCTTGCCTCGACCGAGATACGGAACGTTGGTGATCACCAGCGTGAAACGCTCGCCGAGAACGCGCGCGGCCTTCGCCACGCCGCGCGCCGCTACTGCCAGTTCGGTGGTGGAGTCATCGCGCTCGGCAGCAATCGCTTGCTCGAAATGCGGCAGCACGCGCTCGAACGACGCCGACAGCAACGTGCCTCCGACGCGCGTAGGGTCGATCAAGCTACCGAGCAGTGGCGCCTGTTCGAACAGCGTGTACAGCTCCTCCATCGCCTGTCGCGCAGCTTCGTCGTCGCCAGCGAGTTCAATCCACGCCGACTTCTTGGCGTTGATGCCAAGTCCAGAGCACGCGAGGTTCAGCTCGGGCAGTTCGCGCCTGCCTCCCAGGCGCCAAGCCGTCATCGCAAGGTTGAACGCCGCGATCTGGGTGCAACGAGGGTCGACCTCAAGACCGTAGATGTTGTCCCGAAGGACGGCGTCGACGGCGTCCTGCAAGGAAAGCCCGTCTTCCACCCGACGAATCGCGACGAGCAGCGGCAGCGCGAACGCGAGGAAGTGCCCGCTGCCCATGCTCGGGTCGAGCATGCGGAACGCCTTTGCGGCTGTCGGCCAGCCGCTGAACGAACCAGCAATCGGCGCTCCACTGTCGTGGGTGCGCAGATAGGTCAGCTCGTAGCCCGGCAGGTCAAGAGCCTGCCCGTCAGCTCTCCGTCGAGCGGCCCACCACGCTCCAATCGTGTTGTGGAGCATGAAGAGGACCATGTAGTCCTCGGTGAATATCTGCGTTGCGGGCGAGAGTTCGTCAGCGCCGATCTTGTTGCCGGACGCGTTGACCGATTCCTTCTGCTCTGTCTGCCAGTACTGGTAGACCCAACCAAGGCTGTCGTCGGCAATGAAGACCTCGCGAGGCAGCCCTTCGAGGATGGCCTCCAGCTCTTGGCGCTTCTCGGGTGGCAGCGCGACCTCAAGCACCGGATCGCCCGCGCGGAAAATCTGCGGGAGCATCCTCTGCGCGAAGTCGCTCGCGAGCACCAGCCAGTCCTTGCGTTGCTCGCGCGCCAGCTCCCGGCACTCGTCGAGCGATAGCGCCATGCCCGACACGGGCTCGACGAGCAGGTCGTTCTCCGCGAGGAAGCGCGCGAACAAAAGGCGATGCCAGTGCTCGTAGGCGCATTCGCCGGTGAGTCGGTCGATGCTCTGCGTGCCCTTCTTCTCGTCGAGCTTGTCACCGAGCTGGCGACCGTGCGCTCGAAGACGGTTGCGCAGCTTGCGCTGGTCGGGCGAGAGCGCGGACCATGGCTCATGGTGGCCCACAGCGAGCTGCTCGACGGCTTGCCGCGCGCCAGCCTCAGCGGCGCGCCGCGCCTTCTTCACGGCGTTCTCGAGGTCTCTGCGGAGGTTGCGATCCAGCGATGCCATTGGGTGCTCCTCAGCTCACGAGAACGGGGCCATCCTTGATGGCCTCGACGAGGGTCTTCTTCTGGCGCTCGACCCATGCGTCGACGTCGTCCGCGGTGGTGAGCGTGGATCGCTCGATCGAGATGGACCGCACCTTGGGCTCAAGGAGCCGCGCCGCCTTCTCCAGCGCCTTCTGCACGCGACCGGGGACTGCGTCGGTCTCCGCGTTGCGCGCGGAGATCGACCGGGCGTCGAGCGCGGAAAGCAGCGCGACATCGGTCGACAGCTCCAACGGCGCCACCGGCAACAGGTCGACGGATGCGAGGATGCTGCTGCGGTCCGCGTCGGTTAGGCGCAGCCACAACGAGCTGCTCTCGAGCGAGGCGACGCCCTTGGCGTAGGCCGCTTCCAGCGCAGCGTGGGCGTCGAGCACCGCCTTGCGCAGGGCGTCGGCAAGGGTCGAGCGCAGCGGCGACACAGGCTCGGTGGCTTCAAGTAGCAGCCGTTGCGTGCGCACCGCCTCGACTTGCTTCAGCGCCTCCGAGGCTGCAGCGACCGACTGCGCGTGCTTCGCGAGGCGCTCGACGATGTCCCACGTCGGCTTGCGTGCATCGACCAGCGCCTTCGTCTTGGTCCACTCGCCGATCCGCTTCTCGAAGTCGGCGGCCTTGTCGCGGATGCCGGCGAGCTGGTCGTTGCCGACCTTGGCGCGAAGGTCGTCGACGTCGTCGACCGACGGCGCGGCCGGCAGCGGCGCGTCCCCCCCCGTCGCGCGACCGAGCGCTGCGAGCTTGTCGAGGAACTCGGGTGCCTTCGCCAGCTCCTCACCGGCCTTGCAGCTCACGCCCAGCGCCTGGAACACCTTCCGAATCGCGAGGCGCTCGGTGACCGTGAGGGTCACCTTCTCGACGCGGAACTCGGCCTTCGAGATCTTGCCCTGGTCCACATGGCCGGGGGCCAAGACGGCGCCGTTCAACGTGGCGGACACATGCTGCGTGCGGTGCAGCGCGATGAGCGCGGCGTCGATCGCATCCTGGGGCCAGCCGTACGGGCTTGCGCGCAGCACCTTTCGAACATCGCCGCCGAGCTTTCCGGAGCCGATGGTCAACGTGACCGCTTGGCAGACAGGATGCTGCTCGGTCGGTCCTGAGTGACCGACCGGCGCGAGCGGCTGATCGGCACCTTCTTTGGCGCGCTTGATCACGGTCTCCCACAATGCAGAGTCTGCTTCCTTGAAGCGCGGGAAGAGCCGGACGAGCGCGCCGTTCGTCGCCGTGCGGACGCGGTCTTCGATGCTCGCCTGCAGCAGCTCGGAGCCGCCGCCCTGGAACACCTTGGCGTTGGCGACCACCTGCTTGATCAGCTCGTCGCGCTGCCGAACGGCGGCGTTGCGACGGCTCTCCATGCTGTGCTTCGCCTCCTCGCCCTCGCGCGTGGTTGGCGTGCCCTTGGCGTCGATGGTCTGCTGAGCAGACTCGGCGTCCACGATGAGCTTACGCAGCTCATCGGCGGCCTGCCGCGGCAGGAAGACGAAGACCGTGGGGCTGTCGGTACCCGCCGCACGAGCAGCATCGAGGGTCTCCTTCTCGCTCGACGACCAGCCGTCGCGAAGCCACAGCGGCACGTTCTCACCGTTGCTGGCCGGAGGGTTCTGGTCGCGCGCGATCACGATCTGTCGCGCCTCCTTAGCCGCGCCCTGGACGATCTTCACCGAGCGGATGATTTTGTCGGCGTCGGCGTAGAGGAGCTGGTCTCGTCGGATTTGGAGGTCCGCGTCGTCGTTGGCGAGCCTGCTCTGGCGGCGCCGGAACTCGGCGTCCCACTCGGCGCCCTCCTTGGTCTGCAGACGGTACTCGTCGCCGACCTTCATCAACGTGCCGCTCGCCGCGAGCTTCTCGAGCACGATCTCGACGGAGCTGCGGAGCTTGCCATTGTCGGCGAGCACGTCGTCGACGAGCAGATCGGCGATGTGCTCCTTCGTCGCGTGGACACCGATGTCCGAGCCAGCCTCGCGCGGGAGCCGGCTGATGAGGAAGACGAGCCCGCAGATCCGGCGCGCGAGCTTGCCCTCGTACGTGCCATCCTTGGACAGGTTGATGATGCGCTCGTTGATCTCGCGTAGGAGCACACCGGTGTTGACCATCTCCGGTGCAAGCGCTTCGAACAACTCGTCGCCCGGAATGGTCGCTCCCATCACACGGTCGCAGAGACGAGCGACAGCATCGTGGATGATGCGCAACTGCGAGCGCAGCTGGCTGTGCGTTCCAGCGGCGTCCACAGCACGGAAGCAGTGCTCCCAGAACCGTCGCCGCACCGGGAGGAGCGGGTAGTCGTCGACAATGAAGTCCCGGTCCTGAGCGGTCTCGCCGATGCGCGTCCCCTGAAGCTGGCGCGACACCTCACCGCCGTGCTTCTCCAGGAACTCACGGACCGTCGAGATCGACGCCGGCTTCTTCTGCAGGAGCACCTTGCGGATGACAGCCTCGACGTCCTGGTCGGAAAGCTGCACGCGGATCGTGTAGCGGTCAGTGAGCTTCTGCAGCTTCGGCGTGGCGGTCAGCGCGCTCTGCCCGGAGGCGACCACGAGCACGTGACTGTCGAGCTGCTTCGAAAGCGCCTCCGTCACCTCGGTGACGAGCATCGCGCGGTCGTTCGAGTCACCGATGTACTGCTGGACCTCGTCGAGAACGATGATTGTGCACGGAGAACGACCATCCCGACCGACGCGCTTCAGCACGCGCTTGAACGCGGTGAGAAACTCCTCGGTCGTGATGTCGGTGTTGCGGGGCGGGAATTGGGCCTTCAGCGTGTTCCGCGCTTCGGCCTCGGTGGACGCAAGGTTCGGGTCACAGACCATCAGCGCGCGTGCGATTGGGCCGCTGACGTAGAGGTTGTTCAACTCGGCTGCCCACTGCTTGCCCGCCGACTCGACGCTCTTCTTGACCTTGTCGAACCAGGCCTGGTCGTGGAGCCAGAGACAGAACTGCGCCTGCGCGTACTGGTCCGGTAGCCCGACACCGCGCAGGAGCACGGCGAGGATCGTCATGCGGACGTGGTCCGTCGTCCCGCTCGGCAGAGCACCGGCCGCGGCGAGCAAGCCACCGCCACGCTTACCAGCGGTGTCGAGCTCGCGGAGGAGGCTGCGAAGGTCATCGGGCATCGACGGGACGAGGCTGCGAGCCGTCGCGCCGTCGGGGAACTTCGTGTCGGCCCAGAGGTGGCACAGCATCTTCAACAGGTGCGACTTGCCGCTGCCGAAGAAGCCGCTGACCCACGCCGCCTTCTGGCTGGTCTGGGTGACGTTCCCTAGATACGAGGAGAGAATCCGCTGGATGCCGTCCGCGTACTGTCCCTCACAGACGAAGGTCGACAGCTCGCCGCGCAGTTCTTCGAAGACCTTCTCGTTGGACTTGTCGGCGATGCGCGCCTGCCCCTGGTTGACCAGGGGATGCGTGGAGGGATCTCTCTGAAGGACGTCTTTGATTTTCATGATGCACCCCCGGCGCTGTGGATCGAGATCGGCACGGCCATGTAGTTCCAGCCGTCACGAGCATCGAGCAGCCGGTAGTTGTTCTGCTCAAACTGGCCCGGGAAGAACACGACGAGTCGGCCCTTCACGTCGCCTTCGACAAGCTTAAGCACCTGCGAGACGCGGGCTAAGCCGAACAGCGAGCCCACGCCGAGCACAGCGACGACGGAGTTCTCGGTCACGTCGACGCGCGCGAGAACAGAGCGGATGCGGTCTGCGATGTAGTCGGAGAACTCTGCATCGAGCTTCATCTGCAGATCCTCGGGCGATTCGAAGTACGCCTCGCGGTAGGTGTCGGCGGCGAGCCAGGAGGAGAACGTCGTCGTTACGTCGGCCTCGTGCCAGTCGTGGCCGGCAGCCTTCGTCCGGGTCTCGAACTCACCCTTGCGCGCACGGAGAACCCGTTCGATCTCCTTATCGTAGGCGACCATGATCACGCGCTGGGCACCTGCGACGGTGCGCTGCCAGGGCGTTGAGATGTGCTGGCCATAGAGATCCGCGAGGTCTTCGAGTCGCGCCATTCGTCACGTCCTCCCAAGTCCAGGGTCGAGGCGAGCGAGTCCGAACTCAATCACGTCGCCGGAGATGCGCAGATCGATGAGGCCGACGCGCTTCGCCTCGAGTGCGAGCCTACGTGCCGACGACGCCGTGCAGTCGAGCGCAGCGATCCAGCCGCTCGTCAGAAGCTCCTCGCCGCGGAAGCCAGCGGCGTTTCCCAGCCACAGCGCGAACGCGACCGCCGTAGGAGGCGCCTGCACACGCTGGCGGAACTTGAACGTCCGTCCCTGTAGGTGGCCCGACTGCGTCCAAGAGCTGGCGACGTTTCGCACGACCTTGTCGAGCGTGGCGTCGTTCATGCGCTCGCCGACGAGCTTGTGAAGTGCATCGCGAATCGGAGCCCTCTGGATTTCGACGCCGGCCGGCTGCGAGAGCATCGGGGTGGCGGACGCCATGAACAGCGGGTCGCGGGCGAGGGCTACGAGCATTGCGAGGAGCGGCCGCGCCTGGGCATCGAGGTTCCATAGTTTCCGCAGCACGCGGAAGATCACGACGAAGGGGTCGAGCGCGTACAGCTCCGCGAGGCGCTGGTTCGAGATGCGCCTGGTCGAGGCCGTCGGCTTCTCGAGGCAGTTGCCCTCGATGATCGCGGCCGCGTAGGCCGCCCGGTCCCTCGGACCCGGAGCCGCCGCGAGCACGGCCCCCAGCTCGATGAGCATGAGGGTTCGGCTCGAGTGCGTACCCTTGTCGCCGAAGCGAAAGCCGAGCTTCGCCGCACCGGTGGGAAGTCCAGCCGAGGGGAAGAATGCGATGGGTTTTGCTTCTGCTAAGGACATTGAGAATCCGCCGGCAGACTTGCCGGCTGTGAAAGTGACAGACCGATGCTCCGCCGTCAAGACCCGCCTCCGTTCTCGCCGGCAAACTTGCCGGCGAAGAACCAATGGATGAGCCGGTCCCTCCGTAGCAACGGAAACTGGAGCTAGATCAGGCAGCTACTCGGCCAGGCCAAGTGTCGCGTTGCGTGCGCCAGCTCCCGCAGGGCCCGCTCGCCCATGGGCTTGGCGCCGGAGACGGCTTCGAGGCCGAACACGGCGACCTGCAAATCGGGCGCGGGGAGCAATCGGTCGAGCTGCTGCGTCACCCGGGCCCGCATGAGCCCGAGCTTGCGCGCCACGGCGGCCCGGTTGGCCACGAGACCGCGGTCAATGGCGCTCTGCAGGTGATGCGCGAGGGCGAGCATCCGAGCCACCTTGGCGGGCCGGCGCACGGGCTCCGGTTTCGGGGGCGGCGGCGTCTCGCTCAACATCACGCGCAAACTGCGCCTGCGGAACAGCGTGCCGGTCAGGATGTGGCGGTACTTGGGCGCGTCCTCGATCGGAGCCGCCTGCAGTTGATCGAGGGTCATGCGGCCTCCTTCGAGCCGGCGGCGGCGAGGTTCACCAGCTCGACCTCGACGACACCGGTCTCCTCCTTCACGCGTACAGCAGCGACAAGCGCGCGCAGGAGGCGCCCCTAGTTCTCGGGCGTCATCAGCTTCCAGACGCGCGCAAAGTCGCGGAGCGCAGCGCCGGTCAAATCGGCTTCTGTGTCGGCGACCTCGTGGTCGAGGCGGTCGCGCTCCGTCTGCGCGAACTGGCGCTCCGCGGCCACGAGCCGGTCGGTCTCGGCCTGCAGCTTCGCCTCGACAAGCTCGCGCGCGCGGCCCTCGAACCTTCCTAGATCCTCGGTGTGCTTCGATGCGCTGACCGAGGCGCCGGCCACCCTGCCCGGAAGATCGGCGCGGATGGCCTAGATATATCCTTGTGCTTGCCGGATATGCGCGCCTTGAGCGAGGCGGCGCCGTGCGCGGCCAGCGTGCCATCGACCGTCGCCGTGGCGATGCGCTGCGCGACGAAGTCCACGAGCGCGCCCGCGGGCAGAGGCCTCGCGTGGCTCGCCTCCTCGCCGTGTTTGTCGCGCTTCGAAGACCGGTAGAACCGATACGTTTTCCCGTTCTTCTTCGTCGTCGAGCCCGGGCACGTCGCTTCGCGGCAGCGCCCGCAGCGCAGGAGCCAGCGCAGCACGTAGTCGGGGTCCGTGCGCGCGAGGCGCAGCTCGCGGCTCGTGCCGGCGAGGATGCGCTCTGCGTGGCGAAATGTGGACTCGTCGATGAGGCGCGGGTGCTCGCCAGGATGCAGCCGTCGCCATACATCATGGAGCCCGCCTAGAGCGGGCTCCGGAGCACGCGAGAGGGCGTCCTTCGTCCAGCGCAGCCCGTCCTTCGGCGGGCGGCTCGACTCTCTTGGCAACAGCCCGCACTCGGTGAGCGTGCGCGCGACCATCGCCATCTGCCGGTACCGGAGGAACAGCGTGAAGGCCTCGTGGATGACCTGCGCCTCGACCTCGTTCACGAGGGGCTTCTTGTCTATCACCCAGTAGCCGAAGGGCACGGGGCCGGCCGTCCACTTCCCATCGCGACGTAAGGCGGCGGTCTTGTCGCGCTGGCGCTCGGCGATCAAGCTGCGTTCGAACTCGGCGAACGACATGTACATGTTGAGCGTGAGCCGCCCCATCACATCGGCAGCCGAGACGTTTTGCGTGACGAACACAAACGACAAGTCCGCCGCCGTGAAGCGCTCCATCATCTTGGTGAAGTCGAGCAGCGAGCGGCTAAGACGGTCGGCCCTGTAGACGACGATGACGTCGAGCGTCCCGGCCTCGCAATCGGCGAGTAGGCGAGTGAACGTGGGCCGGTCAGCGTTCGCGCCGGTGAAGCCGCCGCCGTCGTAGCGCTTGTCTTCGAACTACCAGCCGGGCTGCCGATAGATGTACGCGAGGCCGAACAGGCATTGGGCATCGAGCGAGTTGCACTCATGTTCAATGCCCATCGTCGTGAGGCGGAAGAAGAGGACTCTGTTCCAGGGCGTGCCAGCGAAGTGCATTGCCACCACCGAGGGCGTCTTGAAGCGCTCGCCGTAGTGTTCGAAACCCTCGCGACAGACAAGCAAGAACTCGAGCATAAACGTCCCGAGCATAATAATGCTCTTGCGGCTTTCCCGTCTGTCCTGCGGGTTGTTTCCTCCCCCGCATCGTCACGTCGCAGCCAACGGTCTGTGACACGAACGCACAAAGCCGACGCGGGTGTACATGTCTCGTATGCTTGAGCGTACAGCTATGCAGTGCGCAGTGGGCGTGTTGATGCTGAGAGCAGAAGCAATGCAGCCCAGCTTGCCGTAAGAGCCGCACTCAAAGCATCGTGCTTGTTTGGGGGCGCGCGGCAGAGCTGGCATGGTTCGCGCGCTGTTCTGATTTGCTTAGCGCTGTTTGAGGCCGGTTCTATGCCCTAAGGGCAACTATGGGCTCTAGGTCTAAATGAGCGGCATTCTGCGAAGGGCATGGGCAACAGGGCGACGACACTGGCAAGCAGGACCATTCAATTACAAGGATCTTCCCCCCATGCTCAACACTGGCAGTTCACACCGAGCTGCCAAACGCGGCACGAGCAGCCGTGGCGCTAGCGTAGTAGTGCCAGCGAGCGCCAGTTAGCTCCAGCGCACCCGCCTTACGTCGCCTGCGACGACTTGCTTTTCACGACTATTGATCCGTTCTCGGAGTTTCTTGCGGCTCTGGAGAGCTACAGGTGACGCTGCCGCGGCGGCGGCAAGGCTTGCTGATCAAGAGCCTGAGTCAGTGGGCTCCGATCGATCCACCAGCCTTCGCCGACTGGCATTTCCCGCGCCCGACGGCATGCACTTTGCCAACCACATCGATGGCGAGGGTACGCAGTTGTGGATGAGTTCCCTTTTTGTTGGCATCACCGGTGACGTGATACACGCATAACCAATGCTGGACAGAGGCGGCCTAAAGCGCTCCTGGGTACTGTTGCTGACGGTGCTGCTCGCCCTATCTTTTTCCGTTGCTCATGCAGACGCCCCAGCGCTGCCACATCGCGCATGGCTGCCCGGCTTCGGTGGTAGCTGCGATGGTGGGCCGCTGTCCTGCACGCGCATCGACGAGCTTGCGTTTCACGCGCGGGCAGACGCAGTGTTTTCCAGCAGCACCGACAGTCGCGGATTTGCCTTCGTCGCGCCTTACGGATTTTCGCTGGCGCTGTTTGATCGGCTGGAGGGCGGCATTTTCTCGCACACCGCCGTTTGGAATCAGCCAGCCACGGGCAGTGATGACGTGCGCTGGCACCAAGGCCCGCTGCGCTTCGCGCTAAAAGCTCTGCTGTGGCCCTGGCTGAGCGACCCACATCATCACATGGCCATTGCCGCCAGTTTCGAGCAGGAGGCACGCCTCTGGCGCTTCGACGGACCCAATCAGCTGGGCCTGCTGACTGACTTGGCAACGCTGCGACTGTCGCTGAACAAGCCACTTGGTCATGCAGAAGTGGGCCTTCAGGTCGGCGCGCTATTTGACTGGCAGAAGCGCTTTGCAACGGCAGAGCTAGGCGCACGCATAGGTTTTCATCTGCCGTTCCTTCCTGGAGTGAAAGTGTTTGCCGACGGGGGCGTGCATGGCAAATCTCGCCTGACCTACGTAAACGCGGATGCGATGTTGCCGGGCGCACTGGATCAAAGGAATCCGATTTCCTTCGGTGGTGTGCTCAGCTTTGGCGTTGTCGCGCGGCCCAGAAAGCAGATTGATTTGGCGATGGCGGTTGCCGTGGGTTTCGGCGATGTCGCACCGTTTACACTGACGCTGCGCGGCCCTTTCGATTTCTCAATCGGCAAGGGCTATTCCTATCCGCAAAGTCTGGTCGTAGACATCCTGCGTGACACGGGCGAGTGGGTCGCCGAGCAGCTGAGAAAGTTGCCCGAGCCGGTGCGCGAGACATGCGTTCTGTTTGCACGTGACGGGCAGACCATCGCAACGCTGGGGACGCTGACCGATGACGGTGAGCACTGCGAACTGCAGGGCCAGCGTTATCGGATAGGCGACAAGCTCTATCCCGATTCGCCTAACCGACGCGTGTGTGTGGATGCGAACGCGACACGCTGCGTCACGGTCCATCAGGTTGGCATGACAGGTCAGTCCCAACGCACATCGGCAACAGCGGCGAACGATGTCGATGAAGGCCGGCCAACCTCACACCTAACAATCGGCGCACTTCTTTCTGGGCGAAGACTTGATCCGGAGACGCTGGCACACATTGCCCGAACCCAGGGGGCGCTCGGCATGGTGCAAGGTCGACTCGATGACCACTGCATCCTCAACGAAGGCAGCTACCAAGTATCTCCCATCGGACAGCGCAGCACTGACGGCAAGCACTGCGTCATCAATCGCGAAGTTAAGGACCGACGCACAGGTAAGACCGTTCGCACCGAGCAGCAAGAGATCCAAGTAGGCCAGCCGGTATTTCGAGACCCCGCGACGGGCCGCATCTGCATCAAGGCAAACGCCAAGAGCAAGCACGACTGCCCCGTGGCCATCGACCCCGAACACAACCGTGCCATGACTCTCGGCGAGCGCGCTGGTTATCACGGAGCCATCGGCTTAGTGGACAAGGCAGACAGCTACGTAAGCACCGCTAGGCGTGGCGTCGCTGCTCTCAGTGAACCTGCTGAGCTGAGTACTGCCGCCATCAAAGCTGGTGAGCGTGCCGCAAATGCTGCCAAGGGAGCTGTCGAGACGCTACGCGACCCAGCGAAGGCCAAAGAGGCTGCGCGAAGTGCTTGGCATACTGCCATCGACAACGCTGAAGGTTCCCTTCAAGCAGCACAAGGCTGGTGGCGCAAGCCGCTAGAAAAGAAGCTAGACGACGCAGCTGAGGCAGGTGGAGGCGGGCTTGTGGATCTGCCGGTGAACGTGGCGACCGGCGCAGCGATTGGCTCTGTTTTGCGCGCGGGCGAGGCGACGCTGGAAGTCACCGAAGACTTGCGCAAAGTCGAGCGGGCCGCCATCAACGGAAAGAAGGCGGCGCAGCTTGCAGAGAAAACTGAGCTAGGCGCATCAGCCTCGGCGAAGGGCGGCACCTACGTCCTTCGAGACCCTGAAACCGGCCAAGTCATGCGGACCGGCAGAACCAAGGATCACAAGCGGCGCGCAAATGAGCACAAGCAACAACCAGAGACGAAGCAGCTAGACTACGAGCGCGCAACAAGGACGGACGACTATTCAATCCAGCGAGGTCAAGAGCAGCTGCTCCATGACGAATACAAGCCGCCGCTTGATAAAATTCGCCCCATTAGCCCGCAGAATCCTCGACGGGATGAATACCTAGATGCGGCTCGGACGCACAATCGAAACCGGTAGTAGGAGCGACAATGCCCAGGTGGAAACCAAACTATAAAGAAGGCGACTGGATCGCGCTGCCGCTGATTCGTCGGGGAGGCTGGGGGCTGGGGCTGATTGCGCGGTGTAAGTCGCCGACGATCATTGGCTACTTTTTTGGTCCTCGGTTTGCAGAGCCGCCGACGATGGCTGATACGGTGGGACTGCGCCGCGAAGACTCACTTATCGGCGCTGACGTAGGCGACCTTGGGCTGCGCACCGGTGAGTGGCAGGTCGTCGGCCATCAGCCAAGCTGGAACCCAGCCGACTGGCCGATACCGCTATTTACGACCAAGGATGGCCCTCGCTTGTACCTCTGCACGATGAGCGAGAAGGACCCCGCTGAGATTATCCACCTTGAGCCGATTACCGCCGAAGAAGCAGACCGCAGGGGCGCGATTGCGCACGTGGCCTCGGGTTACGAAGCGCTCTCGATAAAGCTGGACAAGCTGTTGGCCGAGAAAGAGGCGCAGACGGCAGCGTAGCAACTAAGCCTGAGAGCTGATGCTACGACGCAAGTTGGCGGCTCAGGCTGCGCCGATGCCTGCTGTCGCACTCGTGAGTGTGGTTTGCTGGGCTCCCCTGCCGCTGGTGTAGTTGCGCCCTCAGCAGGACTGACCCTGTTGCACTAGCGTTCGCAACGCGTTCGCTGACATTTGAAGCAGCGAACTGCGCGATAGCGATCGCGGTAATATTGCTACTGCACCGAACGCGTTCGCGAACGTTTTTGCAACGCGTGAAGTCCTTGATTCCTATCAGCATTCCGCCCGAACCCGTTCGAACGCGTTGCAAAATAGAGCAGATTGATTCTCAATCACAATTTTCGCTGCGTCGGCTAACATGCGTTCAAACGCGTTTCTGCGGAAAGAATCAAGGCACCTTATCTTCGCGTTATTAATCAGTAGTAACCGTGCGTAACGCGTTCAGGGGCATTTTCGATTTGGTTGATGCGGGTCGGTGTCAATACCAATCGAAATTGCTGCTTACTGAATAGTGAGTATTGGCAGGTACTTATGCAGCCGCGAACGTTTTTGGTAACGCTAAGCGGATGCAGGACACTCCTTGGGGCCATTGAAGTCAGCCAAAACCTGACCTGTATGGGCTGCGCGCTGACCAGCTGCGGCAAGTTTTGCTCGTGTTGAAGTGCATGCCGGTCGCAAGTTCAGCAGGCGGTACGTTGTCAGGCTGCCGGGAGCGCTGCAGTGCTACCTCACACTGCGCGTTCAGCGGCTACCTTGCGCATGGTCTCGCTCTGGCGACAGGCATACGCTCCGCCTTGCTTCAGTGACACTGAAGCCGGTCGTTGCCTGCGCACGCTTCCTGGCTAGGCAGGCTGCACAGTTGCTGCAGCAGCGCGGCTGCGTCGTGGCGGTGCTACGTCCCGTTCGCCAATTCCGAACGCCAACCAGCTGGGCGACACGGCGAGCGCCTGGGCCAGCTGCTCCACTTTGGCAATGCTTGGCACCGTCACACCGGTCTCGGTCATCTGGATGAACTTGTGCGAGGTCTGCGAGAGCCGCGCCAGTTCCCGATAAGAAAAGCCTCGCTCCTGTCGAAGTTGCGCGAGTCGCATTGCCAGCCCAGCGGAAACCGATTCAGCGGCAAGCTCGAATGAGTTCTCGACGCCAAAGGCAAGAAAGCCCGGTGAGACATGAAGAACACTCGCCAGCTTCTCGACGGTATCGACTCGGGGTACGCGGTCTTTTACTTCAAGATGTGAGGCGGCGTTTCTCGCCATTCCTACTGCCAGGGAGAGCGCAGAGCCCGTCATTCCCGCCGCCTTGCGCGCGCGAGCAAGCCGGACTGAAAAGCCAAAGTGTAAGGGGTTTCGACGACCACGAACCACGCCCCTCGGTAACATGCTGCGAATCTGTGTTCTACTTCGGCTGAACTGGCCTCATTAATGGGATTTTATTTCCCCATCCAGTGATGCCTGCTGTATAGCTGTGCTGGGTACTACCAAGCCCATCAACAAAAAAGGCCCCTAGCGCAAACTAGGAGCCTCAGCCCGCGTCAGACCACCGCCTTGGAAAGTGAAGGCCTGACGCGAACGGAGAGAGACTATGTGCTTTCGTCGCAAGTCCACAAGTGTATCTTCAC